>Ga0307445_10000101_pt1 | contig 37714 bp, 30 predicted proteins | sample SalMarSW160330MG_FD_202147 | JGI IMG/M metagenome (GOLD analysis project Ga0307445, IMG submission 202147) | Salt marsh sediment microbial communities from the Plum Island Ecosystem LTER, Massachusetts, United States - SW1603-30 | ecosystem: Environmental > Aquatic > Marine > Intertidal zone >... | reverse complement strand
ATATCGCGCCTGACTCAGCGCACAACATATGTCGCCTCGCCTATTTTTGATAATGAAGGCGGTTTATACTTTATCGCTGACTATGATTCGGCATTCAATATGTACTGGTTCTCTGGCGACAGTACACGCGTCATGAAAAGAACCGATATCTATACGGGTATATATTATCCTACGATATCCCAGGACGGTGAAAAGATCGCTTTCTCATATCTCAATGACTATGGGTATGATGTCTGCGTGGTAAAAAATCCATTGACCAAAATGATCGACACAAAAACTCCAAAACCAGTCACCGTACCGAATACTTATGAGGAAACTGAAATTGCTGCCGCGCGTGTTCGCAAATATACTCCTAAGTTCACTTTTGATTATTTTGTTGCGAGCGCCCAGTACTATTCGATCATTGGATTTTCCGGGCTCGGCGAGATCGCCTTGAGCGATATCCTCGGTAATCACCGGATATCGATCGCATCAAATTTCTACGGCAGTATCACCGATTCAGATATTTTCCTCAGTTATTGGTATTTAAGAAGGCGCAGTGACTTTGGGTTTACTCTTTTCCAATATTTGAACTATTTCCGTGAATACAATGACCTTTATATCTGGCGTTATCTGGGCGGTGGTGGTGTTGTACAGTATCCTTTCACCCGGTTTTTCAGGGTCGAATTAGGCGCATATGCATACAAGATATACGAGACCAGGTGGCATGATTTCTTCCCTGAATACAGGTCAGACTCCCATTATGATTCTAATTACAATATGTTCTATCCGGACCTGGCATTTGTTTTTGATAATGTCAGGTGGGGGAGTATCGGTCCGCACAGTGGACGTCGGGTAAGGCTCGAAGGGTATGCAACGCAGTTCAGTGATTTTGATACCCGGAGCGTAATATTTGACTACCGCCGGTATTTTGGTCTTTCACCGCGCGCGAGCTTTGCTGCACGCCTCGTACTTGCCGGCAGCTATGGCCCAGACCCGGATCGCTGGTCGATCGGCGGCCAGCATTCATTGCGCGGCTATGATTACTATACTTATACCGGTTCAAGATTGGGTTTTCTCAACCTTGAATACCGTTTTCCGTTCATCGACCGGCTCAGCATGTCATTTCCATTGCCCATTGAATTCAGAAATATCCGCGGTGTTCTGTTCGCTGATTTCGGCGGCATATACTCAGATCAATTCGAAGTGTACAGCACTGACAATGGTTTTCACCTTGAAGACCTGAAAATGGGTTTTGGCGCGGGCGTACGGATAACATTCTTGTATATGATATTCAAACTCGATATTGCCCGGGCATATAATTTCCAGGACTTCACCGATGAGTGGAAATGGTATCTCACGATCGGCCCGGAGTGGTAATTATTTAGTAGGAACTAGGAACTAAAAACTAGGAAGTAAGAACTATGAAGTAGTAACTAAGAAGAAAGTACTAAGAAGAAAAAACGAAATACCGGGCTCCACGTACCAGACAGTAGAAGTTTGAAAAAGTAAGAATTGTTGATTAGAATAAAAATAGTAAGAAGAAACAAATCTTAGACAATTACTCAGCAAATTCCTTGACACCATACTCCATATTATTATAATTATGCATAGGAGGGATAAAGATGAAGGAGTTATTGATAATCATTGTATTGTTAAATGGTGTGATGGCAGCCGATAGCACCTGGGTACGGGTTATCGGCTGGTCTAATGTACCATCACCACCGGAAAAAGAAATTCTAAAATCAGATACCTCACAAGTTTTTATCAGCAATACTATTTTTGGTTTTATGCAGCAGGATACCATGATTGACAATAAGGACTTCAAGCGAATTAACATTCCTGAAGAACCGGTTGATCAGGATACAATAAGGCAGGGCAGGGCACAGATACCTTATCTCAGGTTATTGATTGCAGTACCTGATTCCTGTGGCTTTGATATTACCGTTGAAGAGCATGATTATACACTTTTTGAGGATTATCTGCTTTATCCTGTGCCGCGTATTGTCTTTGAGACCGATACTACTGGCGGTGTTCATTCGCGGGAAGTATATGCATATGATACGTCGTTCTATCAAACCGATACTATCTATCCGGGCATATTTTATGAAGTGAACGAGCAGGTTCATTGGCGTGATCAAGGAGTACTCGAAGTATTCATCTATCCGGTGCAATACAATCCTGTTCAGGAACTTATGTATTTTTATAATAAATTAAATGTGACGATCGGGTATTCGGGCGAGGTTGTGGAAAATGAGGATGGTTTGGGTCCATTTGAGGAGATGGGTCGCCGAAGTCTCTTGAATTATCCGGGCATTGACCGGCAGCCTGGTCCACATCCACCGCCTTCGGTTCATTATTATACTGATCTACTAAACACTGAGAATATTGCCGATTATATAGTTGTCATACATGAGGATATTCTTGATGATGAACAGGGTGCCTACTGGATTGATGCGATTGCTCAGTGGCGTGTTGATCACAATGATTTTGATGTCGGTATCGTGAAGATGCAGGATATATATGAGCAATTTGGTCCTTTGGGTAATGATTCTACCCAGCTGCGGAATTTTCTTATTTATGCCTATGAGCACTGGCAGGCGCCGGCAGTGCCGGATGGACGCTTTGCCTACTGTCTGTTTATTGGAGACTGGGACTATGTGCCGACCCGATTATATATGGATGAGACATGGTATGCAGCAGATGAGCACTATTTTCGGGATTTGAGTACACCGCCTGATACCTGGGAAGACATCATGCTCGGGCGCTGGCCGGTCAAAGCTACGGAGATTCAGGATCTGGGCATAATCGCCGGCAAGACCATTACCTATGAAAGCGAACCTGATATTGCGCCGCATATTCATAACTGGCGTCGTCAGGGTTTGGTTATTGAGGGTTTACCAGGCTTCATGCCTTTATTTAAGGGGTATTTTCTTGATATTAGCTATGATACATCAGCGGTTCGCCAAGCAGGCTTAACGCCACCAGAGTTTCAAAGTCGTGTGACATCATCATTAAATCAAGGGGATATTACGGCTATCTATTGCGGTCACGGTAATGCAAATGGGTGGGTCTGGTACTATTCAGAGAATTTAACAAACTTAAACAATGCGGACAGTTTACCAATGGTTTTGAGTCTAGTATGTTATACCGGATCATTTCAAAGTGATTATAATAGACCAGGCTGGATATGTTTTGGTGAAAATTTCATATTTGAAGATGATGGTGGTTGTGTTGCGTTTTATGGCGCGACGAAAAAGACGTTGCTAAGCTACTGTGAATCTGATGGAAAAGAAGCCTTGAATCGTATGCTGGGTTATCAAACATGGATTCTTGGTAAGTGTTTGGTTAATCTTAACGGTAAAAAAGATTTCTGTCTGCTCGGCGACCCGGCTTTGGATCTCGGTGATTACACGGCGTTACCAACTTATCCTGATCTGGTTATCAGACCCCGGGGTATAGACATATCACTTGGTGCGCCCTATCCTTATCCTCCGACCAACAGTATCATCCCTATCCATGCTAAGGTATGGAATATCGGACATGTAGCAGTGTCAGATATCCGGGTTAAGTTTACGGTACGGTCCGAGGAAACCGTCATTTATACGAATACAATAATCATCCCTGAAATCAATGCTGCAGATACAGTACTTGCCGTGACTAATTGGAATACCGCACTTACCCATCCGGATCAAATTGGCGATCTTGGTGATCTGTCATTTACAGTCGAAGCCGACCCCAATAATAGGTTAACCGAATCATGGGAAGGCAATAATGTCGCCTCGATCACCCGACCGGTCGTGCTCTATGCGCCGGGTTGGTCAAGAAAAGTTTCCCGGGTCAGCCAGCCCGCACTTGCCGACCTTGACCAAGCGGGTTCTGTTGAGATCATATATGCAGGTTATGATTCGGTGTATGCGTTTGCACCGGATAACAGCGTGGTCCCGGGATGGCCTAAGTTTTTCAAAGGTGTTTATGGCCTCGTGCTTGGCGATATCGACAACAACGGTAAAATTGAGGTTATTGCATTATCACCGGAGTCGATCAAAGTCTATGATTATCAGGGAGCAGTGCTCAGTGGTTGGCCTGTTTATATACATCTTGAGGACTATGAATTTACCGGTCTGCCCGCGCTGGGCAGGATTGAGAGTGATGTGGCAGATGTTTTGGATATTGTGGTGTGTGCCCGGACGACATTAGATGATGAAACAAAACCGGTGAAGATACTCGTTTATAATCATCAGGGTGTACGTGTGTATGAGTCCAGTACTGCTGCTGCGGTAAGTTATAAAGTGTTGACTAATGGTCCTTCGATCACAAATGTCCATAGTCAAGGCAATGATGAAATAGTAATGTCATACGCCGACAAGGAGAATCAGCTATTTAAGACTGAAATTTTTAACAGTAATGGCTGGCTTACAACGCTGGATTATGGCAGCGGTTATATGAATTCTGCATTAGTAGATTTGACTAATCCGCCCGATGGTATTGCCGACGTGATTTCCGGTGATGTCGATGGCATGATTCGGGCATATGATGTGGGAAATGATCAGCTTTTGTGGCAACAACAAACCGCGGGACCGATCAATTCCTCGCCGGCAGTCGGTGATATTCATCCTGGCGTACCATATCCTGGCGTTGAAATCTCTTTTGGCAATGACGCCGCCGAGATCCATTTGCGACGCGGTATTAATGGTGATAATATTTCGCCCTGGCCCTATACTATAGTTCCAGGTTACTTGGTGCGAACCTCGTCAGCAATCGCTAATATTAATGGTGATGCTAACTTGGCTATTGTCATTGGGGCAAATAACCAATACATCTATGCATTCAGACACACAATGCAAAGAATTATACCTTATCCTTTGCGCCTTTTTGGTAAGCCATTGTCACCGGTAATAGGTGATATTGATGGTGATGAGAAAAGCGAAATTATATTCTCTTCAGATGATGGCTATCTCCATGCATGGAAGAATCCGAACAGCCGGGTTTCTCAATATAAGCTTGAGTGGCCTCAGTTTCATCATGATTATCAAAGGACCGGTTTCTATTTATGGAGTGAATAGAACAGTGAATAGAAGATGAATAAGCCTTTACGAAACATTTTTATTTGCTGCTTACTGACGATTCCCTATTGTCTACTGCTTTATGCTTATCCTCCGGGCTGGTCTGATGATATCTTATTGTCACCTGACGATCCTAAACTACGGAGCGATCCTGATCTTAACATTGATACGTATCATAATGTCTGGACGGTTTGGGATACTGCGACCTGGGTACAGGGCACTGGTGAAGTGCTTTATTCGAAAAGGGATAGTCTTGGGGCGTGTTTGATCCCGGAAACTGGTGTTTCCAATAATGCCTCTTATTCTCTTGGACCCCGGATTGCAGTTGATGGTTCGGACAATATCCAGTTTGTCTGGCGTGATCAGACGCCCCGGGGTATGGGTTTATGGCATGCCACGCTTGCCAGTGATGGTTCAATGATCGTACCCGCGCATTTGGCAGTAAGTGGAAACAATGATGGCATGCCGATCAATATTGCTTTGAACAAATATAAAGAGATAAATGTGATCTGGGATGAAAGGTCATCAGGTAATAATCAGATGAATTATACAAAACTTGATTCCCTGGGTAATCCAATAATTGCGAAGATACGGGTATCGCCTGACAGTATTCCAGCATTCTGGTCTGGTATTGGAATTGACAGCATGGCAAATAATCATCTTGCTTATCGCACTAATGCTACTTCTACGGACTCCCTAACTTATACGAAACTGGACAGGGATGGGAATGTTCTGATTGATAATAAAATCCTTGGCACTGGTCTTTTACCATCAATGATTGCCGACAGGAGTCAAAATATCCATATGGTGTATTCTCACCTTGGACCTACTTGTTGGGTTATCAACTATCTGAAGCTCGACCAGGAAGGTAATATAATTATTGCTCCAAAAACAATAAGCATTTATGAAACATACAATATGTCTCCACATATGGCAATGGATTCATTACAGTATCTACATGTGGTTTGGGAAGCTGAGTCATCCGGAACATTTCCGATTATGTATACGAAACTCGACACAATGGGTAATTATGTCATTCCGCCCATGCAGGTGGTTTACCCGCCATATACGCAAGGCGGCGGTTTGGCTCGTATTGCGGTTGACCGCAGCAACCGTCTCCATCTTGTCTGGGTGGATCAACGATTGAATCCTGGTGTTTCGACCGCAATTTTTTACAAACGCGGCGAGAATGTTGGTATAGAAGAGGCATCAGTATTCAAGAGTGCAGACTTTTTTGATATTACTATTTCTCCCAATCCCTTTATCCATGGAACGAAAATTACGGTTTTGTTTGGGGGTGTAGGGCAGAGGGTTGAGGTCATAGACTTAAAGATCTTTGATGCGAGCGGTCGATCGGTCAGGGATTTTTCACTATCTGCTGTCTACTCCACAATGCCTACTGAAGTTTTGTGGGACGGCACAGACAATAAGGGCGAGTATCTTCCGTCTGGTATTTATTTTATATGTCTTTGTCATTCTGCTGAATTCAAATCTGTACCGGTGATTTTGCTTAGATAGTCCGACAGTACGAGATGAAGGTCGTATTGAGAACTGAGGGTAAGGTAACAAGAAAGGATTAGAACCTACTTTATGAAGAAAATTATCATAATTACACTCCTCCATATTATTCTTTCGTGTTCCAATGAAGATAAAACGACCGTGACTTTCTGGCATGTGATGAGCGGTCCGCTCGGTAAGAGACTCGAAGAAATGATCGCGGATTTCAATACCCTCCACCCTGAAGGTAAAGTAAAAGCCGCGAATATGGGTTCTTATGATGCGCTCGCTCAGAAACTCATGGGTGCGGTCGCTTCGAATTCACCGCCGGTCATCGCCCAGATGTATGAATCGTGGACTGACCAGTTCTTTAAAGCCGGAATTCTATATCCGCTTGGAGAATTTATCGAGCAAGACCCCCAATTCGATCTCGCTGATTTTTATCCGGTCTTCATCCAAGACAATACTTATGATTCAGTCCTTGTCTCTTTGCCTTTTAATAAAAGCGTTCCAGTATTCTATTATAATGCTGATCTATTTAAAGCCCATGGCATCGATGATTTTCCTGATAACTGGACAGAATTCCGTGCGGTCTGTGAAAAATTCAGGTCGAGCGGGGCTTGGGCAACATCATGGCCCATAGATGTCTGGTACTTTTCTTCTATGCTCAATCAAAAAAGCGGCAAGCTCTTTGATGAAAAAACAAGAAGACCCCTGTTCAATTCTGAAAAAGGCATCGCTACGCTGGAATACCTTGTCGCTCTTGTCAAAGACAGTTTATTGTATTTAAATCCTGGTTTTCAAAGGCAGGGTGAATTTCTTTCCGGTAATGTCGTGATGATCCCGGCATCGGTCGTTTCCTGGGCGTTCATGAAAGGGCAGACTTCATTTATCATGAAAGTTGCGCCTTTTCCACAAGGCGAAACAAAAGCGATCGTTATCGCGGGAACGAATATCGGCATGTTCAGGCAGACGACGCCAGAACAGAAAAAATTGGCCTGGGAATTTATAAAATGGTTTCTCGAACCGGAAAATCAGATGCGCTGGACCGAAGCGAGTTTTTATTTACCTACCCGTCGTAGTGCGCTTGAACTTGCATCATTCAAAAAATTTATCGAGGAGAATCCCGGTTATGATAAGATCGTGGCACAACTCGATTTTGCGCGGACTGAACCAAAAGTAAAAGAATGGTTTACCGGTCGTATCTATCTCAATAAGGCTCTGGAAGAAGCGGTGCGTATGGAAAGAACTCCGGAGCAAGCGCTCGACAAAGCCGCAGAGCGACTATTATTGGAAATCGATTGACAGTTTTGAAACCAAAGATCAATCACTGATCATGATGATCTTGTGAATGATCGAAGTATTATCAAACTCTGCCTTTATAAAATAGACGCCCGAGCTTATCTTCTTTCCTTTATTGTCTTTAGCATGCCACAGTAAGTTAAATTCACCCGGGGCATCGACGGGCTGTGAAAATGATCTGACGACGCGGCCGCTTATATCATAAACATCGAGTCTGAGATCACCAGCATGAGGTACAACAAATCTGATATTCGTATTGTGCAGAAAAGGATTGGGTTTTGGCATGTACATGTAGAATTTACCTTCTGCTCGGGCGATATCCTCGGTTACACCAGGTTGAACAGCAGTAGAGACACGCATCATAAAATCATATGGTGCCCATAAATGCCAGCCAGGATTTGTTGGTTCGGTCCAGTACCAATAGGAAAGACTGTCGCGCGGCGCAGTATTGTCCATACCGATATAGGGCAGGTTAGGCGATGATGATAACCACTGAACCACGAACCAGAAAGGATCCGTATCGGTCATTTCAATAGAAGGCGTGATATCTCTTACGAGCCAGCCGGCTCCTGCAGCATTGAGCGTTTCCGGTGCGACGATATAATAAGCTGGGTTGAGCCCAGGTAAGCCGAGCGAATCGAGATTAAGGGACATGATGATCGGGTCAGTGCTGCTTACATAAAATCTTGTGCTCGTGATATAATATGGAGCACCAAGGCAGGGTTCCATTTTTTCCGCAAATCTGTTGTCATAATAATTACTTGAGACCCCGCCATAGGTATTTAGGATCCCGTCATCGTACATTATCTCAGTAGTTATCGCGGTTGAGGTCATGACCGTGTCGTTTGAAGGATCATAATCTTCATTGAGCGTAGTATAAACATAAATAGAATGGTTACCAGTATCTGCTGGTGTCCAAACCGGGCTCAGGGTTATCGTGGCTGTTTGTAGAGGATTCAAATATGACTGACCACTGCCTGTATATACGAGAGTATTGTATTGATCGTATATTGCACAGCTCACCGGTATATTTTCAGAATAGCTCCCGTTGTTCGTTATCAATGCGACCGGTGCACTTGAATAGTGCAGGGTGAGTTCAGCGAATGGGTATATGACCGAGGATACCGCGCCGTCGTGGAAACAGATACTGCTTTTAGCGAGCGTATCATTGACCGGGAATTCGTCACCGGTCAAAGCAGTAAGCGCTAATGTACGATATTTTCCGTAAGCAGGTACATTCCAGCTCGCAGTAAAATCGATCGTTTGCTGAGCACCGGATGAAAGATTATTTACCCAGAAGCTGTCACTGTAGAGTATTTGATCGAGTGAATCATAGATCATGCAGTATGTGTTGAAACTTGCCGCTTGTGTTCCGTAGTTTTTCACAACAACCTGGGGTGTCGTTGCCTGGCCGACCTGGAGAAATGAGGCGGGTATATTTATCGCCTCGATACCAACATCATTGGTCAGAGAATCGAGTATCCTTATTGAGTAGACTTCGCCGCCATTACCGAATTCACGGGCGTGAACAGCTTTACCTCCAGCCGTGATAAATGAGCCATCTTTGGAAATATCGACACTGAAAATAGAACCTGGTTCATCAATATCATCGAGTACCTGGAGAATAGGGGTCGATGATGCCCGGTCAAAAACAGTAAGGACATCACCAAAGGTGCCATTGTATTGCCCCCATGAACCGGCGACACCTTTTTGACCATCTTCACTCAATGCGCAGGAGGCAACATAATCACCGTATTGTGAATACTCCCAGAGCGGTGTACTTGAAGAGGAATCGTACATGAGCACTTTACCGGCATTTGCCGGAGAATACTGGTAGGTACCAGCCATGACTGTTGAACCATCATCAGAAACTGCAACCGAGGTAATCCAGGGATGACCAGTATTGTCCTGCCAGACAGATTCATATGATGTGCCATTCCAGCGGTAAAAGTACACGGTCGAACTGAACGAGCCTCTTACCAGGTAGTCGCCATTGCCAGATATCTTTGCCACGGTCTGACCATAGTTATATAGAGAATCTCTTCTTGTCCCGTCGAGATTGAAAACGTATATCGCATAGTACGTCGTAACACAAAAAACACTGCAATCGTCACTCGCATCGAGTCCGTAGATACCACTATTGGGTTCAAAACTCATTGTTATGATCGTATCGCCAGTCGCATTGAAAACAAAGAGTCGTGCTTGATCACCGGCTCGGCCAAGGGCAGCCGCGATATCTCCATTGTCGCTCATTGTTACTGATGGTCCTTGCGCACTGGTCGCGGCAGTAAACCCGCTCGGTAAATGGTATGACCATTGAGCAGCAGGACTATTATGACTAAAGCTATATATCGGCTCACCCGGGGTTGTAACGATAATGTCTTCACCGGTCACAGATGCATCGACCGGGACATACCCGCTTGATCCGGCTAAGAGAAAAGCCCACTGGGGTATATTCGTTCCAAGTGTCCGGTACAGACTTGTTCTTTCATTGTTTAAATACCATCCTGCCTGTATGAACATTCCGTTTCCTGAACCTGAAACATGTTCAGCAATAGCATTCTGGTGATTTCTATCGACCCAGAGTACTTCAGCACGACTGTTGGCAAAAAATTTTGTAGGATTTTGAGGCAACCGTGATATACCTATCGGGTTGGTTGTATACTTAACGCAATCACCGTCATGCAAAATGCCGATGCCCGGGAGTTCATCGTCTTTGAGCATGTTGCCGAATAAAAAGCAACACATAATACTGGAAATTATCAATCCTTTCATATAACCTCCGTGAAAAGTATAATTACTGTTTCAATTAAGTCAAGCTTGATTTGACCGACATAATAAATATAATGTACTGTGTTGTTACTTGTATTAATCGCGCAGTCATGGTTAGCATACCTGGATTCATCGCTTGTCTATATCGGTTTAACAGAACAGGATATCTCGTTTCGAACTGACTATACGATACGCGATGATTATCGTTTCACAGTCGTCGATGAACTGCTGGCCGATCCTCTCGGCATCGTGAATTTTGTCATGGATATGGATGTTTTTTTCCAGAAGGCATCAGAAGAAGACATGGTGAAGAAATCGATATCTTTGTACGATCTTGATATCAGCTATGAGAGATATCTTTTTTTGCAGGCGTTGACAAAGAGCTATCAATCACTCACCAGCGCATTAGCCGATACGTCACATGGACTGCGCGCAACTTTTGAGGAACTAACACTTTATTCTCCTGAACTCACGACATCGATCGAAGAAGAAAGAGAGAATGAAAAGCACTATGATTCGCTGGTATCTTATCTGAAAGAGAATGCTAAGACTATTGATTATTCTGAATTATTCAAGGCCGGACAATTTTTACTGGAAGCGGCTCACGGCTATGAATCCTGGCTTAAAAAGGTTTCAAGGCAGTCACAAAGTATGCCTGGTGTGTCAGGTAATATACTGTATTATAAAGAATATGAATTCGGCGAGGTTATTATCGGCGATACTGGTAAAAATATTTATGCAAAGGATTTTGCCGTGATCATCGATATTGGAGGCGATGATAGCTATCAATGTGGCGGGCAAATGAGCGGTATCCATTTGATCATTGACCAGGCAGGTGATGATGTGTATGAGGCAGAAGATTATGCGATCGCCTGCGGGTATTTTGGTGTTTCGGTCCTGGTTGATGAACAGGGTGATGATATCTACCGTGCAAGAAATTATTCGCTCGGTTGCGGCGTATTTGGCCTGGGTTGTCTCATTGATCGAGCAGGTTCTGATACGTACTTTGGAGATTCCTTTACCCAGGGTGCCGGCGGTTTTGGTATCGGCCTTCTTGATGATAAGGAAGGTAATGACCTTTACCAGGGAGCTTTACATGCTCAAGGTTTTGCTTCGACCTATGGTGTCGGTATCCTTACTGACCATATCGGCAATGACCGGTATATAATCCTGGAGAAATACATTGATGAGATCCGTTATCTGGATCATTATTTATCTTTATCCCAGGGTTTTTCCATCGGCTTCCGACCCGACCTATCAGCTGGTTTAGGGCTATTACTTGAAGGAGAAGGCAATGACTACTACCTGAGTGATATTTTTGGTCAAGGCGGTGCTTATTGGTATGGTATCGGTGCTGTCGTCGATAATGCAGGTAATGATACATATGTTTCTTATCAATATGCTCAGGGCGCTGGGGTTCATATTGCGCTCGGTGCTCTGGTCGATAGAGCAGGTGATGATAATTATGTATCAAAAGGTGTATCACAGGGCTGCGGTCATGACCTTGCTTTTGGGGTTCTCTACGATATCTCGGGTGATGATTCCTATGTCGCCTTTGATCTGAGCCAGGGGGCAGGAAATGCCAATGGTGTTGGTTTGCTCGTTGATGAATCAGGCGATGATGCATATTCGGTAAAGCGTGCGAGCAATACCCAGGGTTTTGGAGATTTCCGAAGAGAATACGGCAGTATCGGTCTGCTCATCGATATCCAAGGCAAAGACACCCATTTTTCGGGTAAGGACGCTACTTTATGGAAAAAAGGCGAGTATGGACTTGGTATTGATTGGGAGTAGCGGATGATATTTTTTCTCCTGGCATTGAATCAGGGTATTGACCTTGCTGATCTGTATAATAATGCCACGACATTGCTTGTGCAGTTCCAGACCGAACAGGAATCGGCTTTTGCCAGACTTGTATCGCTGGGACAAGATTCAGTTTATGCTGATACCACGATTGCATTTCTTGTCTCGAATTTTGATACTAAAATAGCGCGGGAACGCCATCGCATGAAAGATATTTTCAAAGAAATAGGCGAATCTGCAATTGCCAATATCGTCGAGAATATTGAATACCGGGGGAGTGATGAAGAGGCGCGCAGTTTGAAACAGACCTTATGGGTTTTGGGCGAGATCGGCAGTGAGAAGATCATTGAACCGGTCGCGCGCTTCATTGATGATAAAGACTGGCAGATAAGATCGAGCGCTTATACGGCGCTGGGAAAATCGAAATCCAGAAATGCACATTCATTTATCCTCAAAGGCCTGCGCGATCCTGTCGATATCGTTAGAAAATCCGCCTATTATGCGCTGAGTCAGATAGCCGCGAGCAATGATCTTGTGCTTCTACTTGATGGTCTTGATGATCATTTTTATGGTGTTCGCTATGCGGCGATGCAGGGGTTGTTGAATCTCGGACCAGAGATAAGCGCAGATTTGATTATCCAGGTCGGTAAACATGATGTGAGAGATTACTATATACTGAAGGTGTTGTGCCAGCTTGAAATACCCGAGCAAGACCTTTTCGCTTTAGCAGAAAGTGTAAGACCCGAGACGCGGCTTTTGATCTATGAAATGTGCAAGGATAAGGCCGTGCTCAACAGGTTCACAGAAAATGAAAATAACATTTTTTTGAGGAATTATCTCCTTGAAAGAATGAAGGAAAGTCAGTAACTTTATAGCATACCAAAAGACAGTGCTTTTCTGATACTGTAGAGTAGCAGCCTTGACAAGTCTAGAAATATATATAGAATTTTGATATATGGCAGAGTGGGTAAAAGCAAAGAGAATGAGTGCATTTACATCGATACCATACGGTGGAAATCCGGCCTGGATCGTTCTCGCCCCGGACAATATGTCTGATGAAACAATGCGCAAAATAGCCAATGACCTCAATCCACTGACTGATACGGGTTTTGTCCTGCCTGAAACGACCAAAGAAGCTGATATCAATCTGCGTTTCTTTACCGGCACGGGCGAGGTCAATTTCTCTGGTCATACTGCCATAGCAACATATTTTGCGCTCAGCGGCGAGAGTATGCTGACCATTAAAGAGCCCAAGACAATGATCCGCCAGCGAACCAAAGCCGGTATTCAACAGGTCGAGTTAAGGGTAAAAGGCGACAAGATCTCGCGGGTAACTATCTTGTTGGCTAGACCTAATTATATGGAGGTGGCTGTTAATCCAGTCGCAGTCGCTAAATTTTTGGGTCTTACGCCGGATGACCTCAGTTCAGTCGGTCTGCCTTTTGACATCATCTCAGTGGGATTTTATGACTTGATCGTGCCGGTAAAATCTCTGGAAGACATGAAACGATTAAAGCCCAATTTTTCGGTGATGGACAGTGTCTGCACACGTCTTGGTATCCACGGTGTGATTGTTTTCTGCCGTGAGGCATTTGATGTCGGTGATGATGCCTTTATGCGGCATTTTGCTCCTTCTCTGGGAGTGAACGAGGACCCTATTTCCGGGGCTTCAGCAGGGAGTCTTGGCTGCTACCTTATCCGTCAGAAAATTATTACGCCAACGAGTTTTACCCGGATTATTATTGAACAGGGCTATTTACAGGGGAGAAAGGGCAAGGTGTATGTCCATGTTGAAACTACCCGGGATCAAATACTGAGGGTCAAGGTCGGGGGTAACGCGGTACTCACATTTACGGGGTATATTCTGGCACCGTAAGATATCTTACTTAGCTATTATAGATCGGTGTTTTTATTGTTTTCTTTTGATGATTTTTTAATGAGAATTTTCACGATCGCCGGATCAAGCTGACTTCCTGAAACGCGTTTAAGTTCTTCTATCGCTGCTTTTTTTGTCATTGCTTTGCGGTAAGGTCGTTCCGAGGTCATGGCATCATAAGCATCAGCGACCGCGATTATCCTGCCGATAAGTGGTATGTCCCCTTTAGCAAGGCCTTCGGGATAACCAGATCCATCATAATATTCATGATGAGTCTTGATGCCCCGGAGTGCCTCGATCAGTTCGCTGAAACCAGCGAGCATGTAATAACCACGCATCACATGCATAGATATTTCGGTCTTTTCCTTTTCATTTAGTTCGTCTGGTTTTAGCAATATCCTTTCGTCGATGCCGATCTTTCCGAAATCATGCAGCAGCGCAGCAACTTCTAAAACGACTTTTTCGCTTTCTGAAAAACCCAGATCATCAGCAATGCTCAGGCAATGATCAGTGACCCGGATCGAATGTCCGTCGCGGTACGGTACTTTACGGTCTATTTCTTCACCGACATCTCTCAGGTCTTTAAGGGCTTTTTTTGGATTTTCACGCAGGGTCTGGGCAACACTGCTTAAACACCTGATGATCTCGTCGAGATCGATCTTATCACCCGGTGTTTTCTCCATACTTAAGTATATTAGCATTAAAATGTCTGTCAAGGGACAATTTGACCAAGCTGAGAATGGGCGCTTGACTAACTTGGGAAAATGGCTATACTAAACTCCATGTCAAGAGGGTTCATGGGTGGTGTCCATCCTCCCGAAGCTAAAACAACAGAAGATATCGCGATCGAGGTCATGCCCGTACCTAAACGGGTTTATATACCTTTTTCGCAGCATACTGGTAAGCCTGCTAAGCCACTTGTTAATAAGGATGATCTGGTAAAAACCGGTACGAAAATCGGTGAAAGTGAAGGATTTATTTCAGCATCAATCCATGCCAGTGTCTCGGGTAAAGTGGTGGATATTAAGCAGTGTCCGCATCCTGTTCTGGGCTCGGCTGCTTGCTGTATTATTGAATCAGACGAAAAGGACGAATGGGCAGAAGGTGCAAAAAAGAGTTATGATTATGAGGATTTTTCTAAAGAAGAGATCCTCAACGCCATAAAAGATGGTGGTATTGTTGGTCTGGGCGGTGCCGCATTCCCGACACATGTCAAGCTTTCACCGCCGTCCGATAAAAAAATCGATTATCTATTGATCAATGGCTGCGAATGTGAACCAAGGTTGACCGCTGACCACAGACTCATGCTTGAATATCCTGTCGGCATTATCGAAGGAGCAAGATTGTTCAAGAAGCTTCTTGATGCCGAGCATTTGATATTTTGCATTGAAGACAACAAAAAAAATGCGGCTCAGGTCTTCGCTGATGAGGGCGAGCAAGTCAAGATATTGAAGACGAAATACCCACAGGGCGCAGAAAAACAGCTGATAAAAGCCGTGCTCAATCGTGCCGTGCCGCGCGGAGGTTTGCCTATGGATGTGGGGTGTGTTGTTCAGAATGTGGCTACTTGTTATGCTGCATTCCAGGCCGTTAAGTTCAAAAAACCACTGATCGATCGGGTTGTAACAGTAACTGGCGATGGACTAAGAGAATCAAAGAATTTACTGATCAGGATCGGCACACCGGTCATCGATGTAATAAATTTCTGCGGTGGTTTTGTTGATCAGGCCAAGACGATTATTTTTGGCGGGCCCATGATGGGCATATCTCAGCATACCGAGAATGTACCCGTAATAAAGGGTACTTCAGGTATCTTGGTCAATAGAAAATTCAAGATCTATGAAGAAGGTCCTTGTGTTCGTTGTGGCGCATGTGTCGATGTATGTCCGATGGGCTTAATGCCGACCGATATTTTCAAACGTGTTCAGAATAAAAAATTCAATGAAGCAAAAGAGTATGGTGTTCTGGATTGTATCGAGTGTGGCTGCTGTGCTTATGTATGCCCTTCCAAAATACCGCTTGTCCATTACCTGAAATTTGGCAAGAGCGAGGTATGGAGATTATCCAAGAAATGAAAGATATATTGATCGTATCAGCACCACCTTATATTAGAACGAGGAGCAGTGTATCACTGGCGATGAAAATAGTCATCCTCGCTCTGTTACCTGCTTTTATGTACAGCGTCTATATTTTTGGCTGGCGTGCCTTGGTCATAACCGTCCTATGCATTGTTTCATGCATGATCAGCGAAGCGGTTATGCAAAAGATGCTCGGAAAAAAGATCACGCTGGATGATGGCAGCGCCGTGCTCACCGGTTTATTGCTTGCCTTTAATCTTCCGCCCGGCGTGCCGCTGTGGTTACCAGTTGTCGGAAGTATTTTTGCCATTGTTTTTGCCAAACAGCTTTTCGGTGGTCTTGGCCATAACTTTGTCAATCCGGCTTTAGCTGGCCGGGCATTTTTAATGGCTTCGTGGCCTTCTTTTATGACCAAAGAGTGGTTGGCACCCAGGGGCGGTACCCTGTCCGGGATCGATGGTATCACGAGCGCGACGCCATTAACGCTCCTGAAGAACCCGGCGAACTTCGGCGTGCCAGACGTTATTATTCAGCAGTTGAATGAAATGACGACGATAAAGAATCTATTCTTCGGTAAGATCGGTGGTTGCCTCGGCGAAACGTCAGCTCTTCTTCTGCTTATCGGCGGCTTGTTCTTGATAATCGTCGGCATTATCGATTACCGTATCGTTACCGGCTATTTATTGAGTTTTGCGATACTCGCTGTGGTCCTGCCAACAAAAGGCATCCTGCCATTACATCTTCTCTCTGGTGGACTTTTCCTGGGCGCGTTTTTTATGGCGACTGACTGGGTAACATCACCGGTGACCAAGAAAGGACGGTGGATCTTTGGCATTGGTTGCGGTGTGCTGACCGCGATCATCCGCATATGGGGAGGGTATCCCGAAGGTGTTTCCTATTCAATACTGCTTATGAATGTATTCACGCCGGTGATCGATCGTTTTACAAGAGAGAAAATTTTCGGTGAGAAGAAAGAGAAAGGGGTGAAATCATGATCAGCACAAGATCCATGGTTATTACGCTCCTCGTTGTCGCGATCGTCTGTTCAGTAGTTTTATCTTTTGTTTATTCATATACTGCACCGCGTATCGAGGACACGCAGAAGGAATTGACCCTTGCCGGTCTGAGAGAGGTGATAAAAGCTAATGTCTTCACTGCCGTGGTTCCTGATACTGTATGGGAAGCGATGGATTCTGCAAACAATCTTGTGGGCATTGTTTTCCGGGTATTCCCCCAGGGGTATGGCGGCCCCATTCCGATCATGGTCGGCCTTGATCTTGAAGGTTCGATTACTGGTATTAGGATCGCCAGTGCTGCAGAAGGACTCAAGGAGACGCCGGGTTTGGGAGTTAAGATAACCGAGCCTGATTTTCGCGGTCAATTTATCGGCAAAACCCTTGAAAATGTTCTTATAAGAAAAGATGGTGGCGATATCGATGCTATCACTGCCGCAACGATTTCCTCACGGGCAGTTTGTAACGGAATAAAACAGGGTATCGAAAAATTCGCCAGTTACTTATGCCCACCTTTTGATAAATGTCGGATATTCCCGGGCGCTCAGGATTTTGCCAAGATCATCCCTGAAATACTCTGGTATGCGCTCAAGGATAACGATACGCTGGGTATTGTTTTTGTCGGAACGGTGCAGGGATATGCTGGACAGATAAAATTCATCGTCGGTATTACTGATAAAACGGAGATAACCGGCATCGAAATACTATCTTCAAATGAAACTCCGGGCATTGGTGAAGCAATAAGAGATAAGGTATTTCTCAATTCTTTTAAAGACAAGATTCCTGATGCGATAACCGGAGCGACAATATCTTCACGGGCTTTGATCGACGGCGTAAAGAGTAAGATCGAAGAGTACAAGGGTTACCTGAAATGAACCGGCTTTCAATATTCACGCGCGGTTTAATCAAGGAAAATGCAGTACTTGTTCTGATGATCGGACTCTGCCCGGCACTTGCAACCTCGGGTACAGTACGCGATGGGTTTGGTATGGGTATTGCTGCGACTTTTGTGCTTCTTTTTTCCAATATCATTATTTCGATGATGAGAAAAATAATACCTAACGAAGTCAGGATTCCGATATTCATCCTGATCATCTCGACTTTTGTTACGATCATTGATTATTTCATGCAGGCCTTTCAACCGGACCTTTACCGTGCACTCGGTGTTTTCGTACCTTTGATCGTAGTCAACTGTATGATATTGGGCAGAGCTGAAGCTTATGCCTCGAAGAATTCAGTGTTCAGTTCAGCGCTCGATGGTCTTGGTGTTGGTTTGGGTTTTACCTTGACATTGACGGTCATGGGCGCGATAAGAGAAATTCTCGGTAACGGTACATTGTTAGGAATGACGATATTTGGTGAGGGGTTTAAAAATGCACCGGTTATCTTTTTGATCCTTCCTCCCGGAGCATTTCTTGTCATCGGTGTACTCAAGGCTTTGCTAAATAAATATTATAAATAGGAGACGAGAATGAAGAATCCCGCACTTATTTTCCTGGCTGCTTTTCTTGTGAATAATATCGTATTGATGCGTTTTCTCGGCCTGTGTCCTTTCTTTGGTGTTTCCAATGCAGTCGAAACGGCAACAGGTATGGGTATGGCCGTGATCTTTGTTATGACCCTCGCTTCATGGATAACGTGGATCGTCTACCATGGTATCCTCATGCCCTTTGGTCTGGTTTTTCTAAGGACCGCGGTATTTATTTTAACGATCGCGTCACTCGTTCAACTCGTCGAGATGTTCATGAAAAAAGCTTACCGTACGTTGTACAATGCGCTCGGGATATACTTACCTTTGATCACGACGAACTGCGCCATTCTCGGCGTTACTTTTTTGAATATCGACAATAAATTCAGTTTCTTAAACGGCACGATCTTTGCGATCGGTACGGGTCTTGGATTCATGGTCGTTATGATCACGTTCGCGGCGATCCGCGAACGGCTTGATCTCGCGCCGATAAATCCATCATTAAAAGGCTATCCGATCTCCTTTATCGCTGCGAGTCTGATGGCCCTTGCTTTCTTGGGTTTTTCAGGACTGTTCGGTCTCACCTAAAACACATCGGCATTAAGTCCTTGGGTAATTAATAAAACCGCATTAACAATCATTGACATTGGACCGGTAATATGCTACAATTAAGTGTCGTTAAACAAAATATCCAAGGAGGTTTCATGTTAATGAGAAAGATTTTCGTAGTTTTGTTATTGTTCATAGGTGTATTTGCCGGTGAAGTTATTCAGACGAGGATCACTGCGGGTCCTGTAAAATTTGACGGCAATACCCCGGTGATCCAGGGTTTTAATAAATTGCAGGTGCCTGGTACGCCAGTACTTCCAGCAAAAAGTGTTTTGATGGCGTTACCGCCAGGAGCCGAGATGCTATCGATCGATATTAATTACAATGAGCCTTGTGAACTTGCAAGAGCTGCTTTGGATATTACACCGCCGTTTTTGCCGCTCTGCATGGAAAAAGGTGTTGTCGAGGAAGCCCAGACAAGATATCAAAAAAATATCGATTATCTAGCCGCGTATGATCGTCCTTTTCCAGCGCATCCGGTATATTATTCAAAGCTGAGTCATTTTCGGAATATCCCTTTTATTAGAATAACTTTTTTCCCTCTTGTCTATCAACACGGTATCTTAAAATACTATTCAGAGGCAGATATACTTATTCACTATGCTAGCGAGCCAGCCGACAATAATATCGCCGAATGGGTCGATGAAGATGCCAGAATGTTTGCTAACTGGACTGAAATCCGGGGGTATTATCATGTCGACACGCGGCAGGATTCCTTTGAATATGTCATTATCACCCAAGATAATCTTTTCAGCGCATTTGATAGCCTGGTCGATTGGAAGAATAATCTCGGTTACACGGTAAAGTTAGTGGATTATGACTCGATCCTTGCCCAGTACCCGGGTACCCAGGCTCCTGACAAGATACGAAATTTTCTCATCGACAAATACGATACATGGGGTATCCATTATCTGATACTCGCCGGGAATGTTGATGTGATACCTATGAAAATATGTTTCCCTGACGCCAGTCACAATTATGATACGCCTACTGATTATTACTATGCCGAACTTACTGATGACTGGGACAGCGACAATGATGGTTATTATGGTGAATATGACGATGATAGTATTGGTTTCGTACCCGAGATAATGGTCGGCAGATTTCCTTATAATGACGCGCCGACATTGAACTCGATTGTTCTGAAAACAGTGGATTTTGAGATGGATACTGGTTCCTGGAAAAATCGTGCTTTGCTCCTTGCCGCGTTCAACAATTTTGAGAATGAGGATAATTTGGGCTGGCCTGCATGTGATGGTGCGGCCTTGATGGAATACATGAAAGACAGTTTGCTCAGCGGTTGGTCATATACTCGTATGTATGAAGAAGCAGGTTTATGCCCGTCGAGTTATCCTCACGAGCAGTCACTTACCCAGGGTAATGTGGTATCTGAATGGTCAAGTGGAAACTATGCGGTCACTAACTGGTCAGGACACGGTAACCCGAGTGGTGCTTATCGGAAATATTGGGCATATGACGACGGAGATTCTATCCCTGAAGATTTTGAAATGGCCTGGGAGACTTTTATCAACATGTATGATCCACCGTCGCTCGATAATGATCATCCGTCGATCGTCTTTGCTGCCTCATGCAGTAATGCCGGAGGCGATGATAACGTTGCACGTGAGCTTATCGCTAACGGTGCCTCGGGGGTCATTGCCGCAACGACTTACGGCTGGTATACGCCGGGTTGGGAAGACCCGACAACCGGTAATATCATGTCTTTAGATTATTATTTCTACTACTATCTTATCGCTGATGGCAAGCGGGTCGGTGATGCGCTTTTTGATGCGAAGATGTATTATTTCAACTACCTTTATTATCCTGACCCATGGGGAGGTGACCCGGATTGGACACCGCAGCAGAATATGCTCGATTTTAATCTTTTTGGTGATCCATCCTTGGTGCGGGAAGGCGTAGGTATTGAAGAAGAGGTAGTGCACAGCACAGTGGCGCCGGTTATCCATTTTTACCCGAATCCGGTAAGATCACAGGGCGGTATTGATTTTATCGTACCGTTTGATGGGGATGTATCGATAGCCCTGTATAATACTGCTGGTCAAAAAACGAGCACCTTATACAAAGGGAAAACCAAAGCCGGTTACCACAGTATGAGTTTCACGTCTAAGGATCTGCCGGCCGGTGTTTACTTTTTAAGGATGGAATTTGCCAGTTGTAACGATAATCTGACAAAGGAGCAAAAAATCATCGTGTTGCCGTGACATTTACAGAACCATCATGGATTAAATATTATCATTTCAGATTAGTAATAAATTTCGTGCTGGTTCGATCAGCAATAAACCTGTTCAACTAACCACACAATCTGTCATTCTGGTAATTACCAGAATGACAGATTGACAAGCAAAGAAAGTAAGCTATAATGTTCCGTGATAAGAAAAAAGATGTTAGAAACGCATTACCGCGCTTCGCGTTTCTGCCGAGTACTGGGAAATCCCACTGCATATCAAATTCTGAAAATACTTAAAAAATCCAAGAAGACGCCGACCGAGCTTGCCGAAAAGATCGGTTTAAGCTTGAAGACTGTTTCTGAAACATTACGTAACCTGAGACAGGTAAATATTGTCAGATACGAAACAAGAGCCAAGAATAAGCTATATTTTCTCAAAGATGTATCGTTAGTGCAAATACTGGTGAATATTGAGAAATATGTTGAAAGAATGAGGGTTGAAAAGTGGTAGTCCGACACTCTGGTAATTACCGGAATGACGGATTGGGGAGTTGAAGCGTATGAGTGATGTCTTTGAGGTGATGAAAAGGCGGCGCAGTGTGCGTAAGTTTGCGTTCAAAAAAATCGAACACGAAAAAATACTGCAGATCCTGGAGGCGGCACGTATCGCACCATCCTCGAGTAATCGCCAGGCCTGGCATTTTGTCGTCATCGATGACAAGCCGCTCATTGAACTGATACCAAAACAAGTGGCATTGGGTGAGAAGATAGTGATAAAATGGTTGAAAGATGCACCTTTGGTCATTGCCGGATGTTATACCAAGGCATTGACTCACCGTATTGCAAAGCTGTTTGATCATGAGAATCACCTTGTCGATGTATCTATCGCCATGACCCATATCGCCCTGGCTGCTACTGCATTGGGGATCGGCAGTTGTTTTGTTGGTTGGTTCAATCACAAGAAATTGAAGAGATTGTTGAATATACCCCACCGATATAATATTGCGGTGCTTATGGCGCTCGGTTATCCAGCAGAAGAGTCGACCGACGTGGCGATCGGCAATATTGAGGCCAGATCGCGCAAGGCTCTGGAAGAGATCGTTTCCTACAATAAATTCGGGGAAAAGTTCTGAAGGAACCGACTCTTTTAGCAGAAGAGCGTGCTTATAGCCATAATCACTTATGAAATGTCCGATAAATCGGACGACTACATTTTCGATCTGTGTGGTCTATTTGTTTATCACCGCCATCGACGAACTTAATAAAGCTCGAGATACTTATTATGCTCCCATGTTGAAACCTGGATCGAATACTCGTCCCACTCTTTCATCTTAACATCATAATAACGCTGGAACAATATATCTCCGAAGGCACTTCTCGCCATCTTACTGCGCTGAAAATATGCGAGTGCCTCCCATAAAGAGCGCGGCAAAACGTCGATCCCCTTGGTTTTTAGGATATCAGATCTTATTTTGTAGACATTTTCCTCGACCGGTTTCGGTGGCATCAAATTATGCTCAATACCTTCTAGCCCGGCTCTGAGTACGGCAGCAAAGAGCAGATAAGGGTTTGCCGATGGGTCACAGGAGCGAAGTTCGACACGTGTGCTGGCGTACTTTTTTCTGCTGAAGCGCGGCACCCGGATCAATGCTGAACGGTTCATTCTGCCCCAGCAAATATATACTGGTGCTTCAAACCCGGAAACGAGTCTTTTATAAGAATTAACGAGCGGCGATGTGACCGCGCATATTTCTTTGATATGCTTTAATACCCCGGCAAGATAATTATAAGCGAGTTCACTCAAACCATAACTGTCTTTTGGATCGCTGAATTGATTTTTCTTTCCTTTAAAAATACTCTGGTGTATATGCATGCCGTTTCCTGCTGCGCCGAAGATCGGTTTTGGCATGAAGGTGGCATGAAGGTAGTATTCCTCAGCGACTTTTTTGATGATCATACGTGCGGTGAGTATATTATCTGCCAGCTTCAATGCATTCGTGTAAAGGAGATCGATCTCGTGCTGACCACAGCCGACTTCATGATGTCCGGCTTCAAAGGCGATGCCGAATTCCTCGAGCCGTTCGCACATTTTTTTTCTGATACGCAGAGCAAGATCGCCGCCGAGATCAAAATAACCTACCCGATCATGAGGCAGGGGGATCACTGTGTCGTTGTCACGACGGAACAGGTAAAATTCCAGTTCTGCGCCGACATAGTAATCCATACCTTTTTTCCTGAGCAATTTGATATTGTTCTTTAAAATACCGCGCGGGTCGACCATTGCAGGTCGGTGGTCTGGCGCATAAACATCGCAGATAAACCGCGCCGTCCGTTCTTCGCTCCAGGGAATGACCGCAAAGGTCGTCGGGTCTGGTTTAAGGTACATGTCGCTTTCAAATATCCTGCCGAATCCTTCGACTGATGAACCATCAAACCAGATGCCATCTTTCAATGCTTTGCGTGCTTCGCGAACCGGGATCGTGACATTTTTCACAGATCCGAGGATATCTGAAAACCACAGGTCAATGAATTTTATCTTATGCTTGCTTATCGTACGGAAAATTTGTTCGATGGTCATGTACTATTTCCTTGACCTGCGTTTAGCCTTGACCTTTTTTGGGGATTTTTTGGCTGTTTTCTTGCGCACCACTTTTTTTGTGATCAGCCGTTCGCAGATCGATTTTGCCTGAGTGAATAGCAGCAGGTAATCTGGTCCGCCCGCTTTTGAATCAGTACCCGACATATTGAATCCGCCAAAAGGTTGAATGCCGACGAGTGCTCCGGTACATTTTCGATTGAGGTAGAGGTTGCCTACAAAGACTTCACGTCTTGCTTTCTCGAGTTTTGTCAGGTTTCTAGAATAAACAGCGCCGGTCAATCCATATTCAGAATCATTGGCTAATTCCACAGCATGCTCAAAATTCCTTGCTCGGCTGACCGCAAGAACCGGTCCAAAGATCTCTTCCTGGAATATCCGATGGTGATGTTCAATGTCAGTGATAACGGTTGGTTTGATGAACCATCCATCGCCAGGTGCAGGTTCACCGCCGCAAACAAGATTTCCTTCCGATTTACCGATTTTGATATACTCGAGTATGGAATTATAGGCGGCCTCGTTTATGACCGGCCCCATATAATTCTCTAAATCCTTAACTGGGCCTACTTTTATGGCTTCGACGGTCGGGATGAATTTCTTCATGAACTCGTCATAGATTTTGTCATCGAGGATCAATCTTGAACAGGCCGAGCATTTTTGTCCCTGGAACCCGAAGGCACTCATGCGGACACCGTTGACCGCACTATCGATATCAGCTTCAGAATCGACGATTATCAGATCTTTACCGCCCATTTCTGCAACGACGCGCTTTATCCAGATCTGACCGGGTTGAGTAATACCGGCTTGTTCGACAATGCGCAGACCGACTGCTTTTGAACCGGTAAACGCGATAAAACGCGTTTTCGGATGGCGTACAAGATAATCACCGCCGATCCTGCCCGGTCCGGTCATAAAATTCACGACACCAACCGGCACTTTCGCTTCTTCGACGATCTCCATGAATTTAGCCGCAATACCCGGCGAATCACTCGATGGCTTGAGGATCAAGGTATTGCCACTTACGAATGCAGCGGTTGTCATTCCACAGAGGATCGCGAGCGGAAAATTCCAGGGTGGGATGACCACACCAACACCAAGAGGGATGTAGACTTGTTTATTAATTTCACCCGGATATTTGTATAATTTAGGTCCTTTATCATACCTCAATGCTTCATGTCCATAGTAATCGCAAAAATCGATCGCTTCGGCGACATCAGCATCAGCCTCATACCAATTCTTACCTTCTTCAAGGACCATCCATGCGTTCAGTTCAAAACGACGGCGGCGCATGATATTGGCCATTTTAAACAAATAATTTGCGCGCACTTTAGCCGGCGTGTAGCGCCATGATTTAAATGTTTCAAACGCGACTTGCATAGCTTTTTCTGCAGTGGCTTCATCGGCTTTCTGGAAAGTTCCGACGATCTCGCCTTTTTTTGAGGGGTTATATGAATGGAATTTCTTATCTAATTTCAATCTTTGACCGCCGATAATTATGCTGTATTCTCGGCCAAATTGCGATTCAACCAGAGCCAGAGCTTTTTCCATCTTTTTGCGAATGGCTGGTTTTGTAAAATCATTGTATTTCTCAGTTTTAAACGTTTTCATCAAACCTCCTTCGGCTCTATTATATCCAGGGAAATAGCGAAGTCAAGATAATTGAAAATATCGTATTTTCGAGTCGTCCATTGACTTTCCTGTGCATTTGAATACAGTATTTGTGGAGGTTCCATGGCTACTTATAAGGTCAAATCAAAAATAGATACAGTCATTATTTATCAAGACCGGGTATTAGTAAAGCGCATTATCGACATACCTCTTAAACAATCGGGTGATATCGTAATATCTGATCTGCCTGGTTCTCTTGATGATCAATCAGTAAGGACAAAAGCCACTGGTTTGAAAGTCGGTGAAGTCCAGGTAAAAAGAGGTTACACCAGGGAATTGCGACCTGATGTTCAGTCCCTTGAGAAAAAAATAAAGGGAATAATGATCGAGGACAGATCACTGGCTGATGAAATCCTTGTTCATCAAGATAAACAGAAATTCCTGGCTACTATTTCAGTGAGTGGACCAGAAGTAATCTCCGATGAGTTATTCAAAGGGAAGATCTCGCCGATGTCGTGGCGTCAGGGATTAAAATTCCTCGGCGATGAACTATCAAAGATAAAGACCCGGATCGCCCAGATCGAACTCCGGCGCATAGAGCTGAAGGAGAAAAGCGATGCTCTTAAACAGGAGCTCAACGATATCAAAGCGCATGGGCAGAACCGCAAGACCGTGGTGTTTGAAGTCGAACTAAAAAAACCCGGTAAATATCGTATCGAGCTTTTTTATATTATTTATGGAGCAAGCTGGCATACTTATTACGAATTAAGAGCAGACCTTGTCAGTGCAAAAGTTCATTTTGAATATTTTGGTAAGATAATCCAGCGAACCGGTGAGGATTGGATCAAAACCAGGATCGCTCTATCCACAGCTCAGCCATCACTTGGCGGAACCGCACCCGAACCAGAACCCTGGTATATTGATATCTATAGACCAGAACCCGTTAAGAAAATGAGGGCGTTCGCGGCAAAAAGTGCGGCCGCACCAGCGGAAACGGAAACGCGGGCTGAACTTAGAGATGACTTGGAAGAAGTCGCACCCGTTATCGACACCGGTATTGCGATAACCTATCCTTTGCCTGGGCGATATACGATTAAGAGCGGTGATCCAGAGAAAAAGGTACAGATTTGTGAACAAAAATTCGATGCACAATACGAATATTTTATCATGCCGCGTTTCGCCGAACTCGCTTACTCGACTGGGCGCCTGATCAATAATACTGATTATCTTTTTCTGTCTGGTGAAGGGAATACTTATGTTGGCGATGATTTTACCGGTAAGGTGTATTTAGAAACGATCGCACCCGATGAAAAAGCAACGATCTCTTTTGGTGTTGATGACCGCGTTAAGGTCGAGCGAAAGACAAAAAAATATCATGTTAAAAAGGCCGGGTTGGTCAAGAAAACAACAAAATATGAATTTGTTTACGAAAATACGGTCAAGAATTTTCATGACAAAGAAATAAAATGTAAGATAGTTGATCAGATACCGATAACTCAGAGCCCAGACATTAGGATCAGTGATATTAAGGTCGAACCAGCACCGACCAAGAAAGACAAAGACCGAAGTATCAATTATTGGGAAATATCGATCCGACCGGGCAAGGAGTACAAGATCAAAATAGCCTTCAATGTTGAAGCACCCGCTGACAGCGAAATACAGGGATTGTTCTAACTGAAGTATTATTCATTGATATCGATTATCTATCTGATAACCAGCTTCGGCGTATCTTGACTTTTATAGCTTTATGAATATTATTTCTATATGAAAAAGATATATTTTCTTATTATTATGGTATTACTTTCATGCAGCGCGGTTCAGGAGCGTCTGGCTATAAAAGAATGTAAGTTCGCACTTACTTCAGTTAGACCGTATGAGTTTACCTTTAATAATTTCAAGCTCGATTTCGACATCAAGGTCGACAATCCAAATAAAGTCGATGCGGTTCTCGACAAATTAAAATATACTCTATATGCTGATGAAAGCGCCTTGATCAGCGGGACGACTGGTAATGGATTAAAGGTACCAGCCAAAAAATCCAACAACTTCATTACCACGATAACCCTTGAGTATAGCAAGCTCGGTGAAGTCCTGATCTCGGCGATCAAACTCGGTAACGCAGAATATAAAGTTAAAGCAACCGCTTATATTCAGACTTTAATCGGGGAAATAAGTTATCCAGTAGAGATAACATTGAATAAATAGTATAATCCTCCAGATCTTATTTTTGATTTAGATCTAACTAATAAATTTGCTAAATAAGGTGTGTGGTTGCACAAAAATTGTGCAGCAAGCACTGAATATGTGCCTCACTATCAGTATTATGCACGTAATTTCATGCCTTCTACCTGGCATGGGTCTTGCATAAATATATTGTAGAGGTGCATGATGAAAAAATTCAAAAGTCTATTCTATCTTCTAATTACCGCAGCGATACTGGTTCTGATCAGTTGCTGCTATGAAGGGTGTGATAATGAACCACCCTCAGTACCAAGAGGTGTACATTCAATTACTGGTGATCAAGAAGTCATGTTGATCTGGTATGAAAATACAGAACCTGATCTTGCCGGGTACCGCATTTATCGTAGTTCGACAGCGGGTGGTTATTACTATGCGATCGGTGAGACAAATCTCGATTATTTCCTGGATTTTGGTTTGATCAACGGACAAACCTATTTTTATGCGATCACAGCTTTTGATTATAACGACAATGAAAGCGATCTTTCCTATGAGCTCGTTTACGATACGCCGCGACCAGAAGGATATAATGAGCAAATATTTGATTATCACGAGTATCCTGATTATGCTGGTTGGGATTTTAGTAGCTATTCAATTATTCCTTATAATCATCCCTATTGTGATTTCTATTTCAGTACCATTGATGATGCGAGTTATCTATACACGGGCCGGACAGACACCTGGATCCAGGACTACGGTTATACACAATCGCTCGATGAGATAACGTATGCACCCGAGTATGGCTGGTCAACGACCGGGATTGTTGAAGCGATACTTGGACATACGTATATTCTGTGGACCTGGGATAATCATTTTGCCAAGGTTCGGCTCGTTGAGATCGGTTCAGATTATATTATTTTTGACTGGGCGTATCAAACCGACCCGGGTAATCCGGAATTGGTTATAGGCCCATAACAAGGAGGATAAAATGAAACGCCTATTATTATTGGCTTTAGCCGCCGTGCCGCTGTTTGCAACGAGTGTGGCTTTTGTTTACAATGATTATGATTATTATGAGAACGATTATTGGTACGACGAATACTGGGAAGATAACTACTGCTATGACGGCTATTGGGTTTATTATCCACATGGATACTATTGCGTGCATTATGTCTGGTGGTATCCATGGTGGTGGGATTGGTATTGGTATCGATGTCACTGGCACCATCACTTCCATTGGGATTTCTTCTATAGTGGTTTCTATGTTGTATGGTATGATGGTGGCCAGTGGTGGTTCAGACCGCGATATGGACACTGGGTGCGTTACAAGGTTCCTTATACATACTATGAATTGCGCTACCGGGCAGGACAGCATGGTATCAATCTACCTCCAAAGCCGCCGCGCGAACTCAACATACCCTACAAAGAAAGCGAAGTCCGAGAACTCATAAAGCAAAATGATCCAGAGGGTTTCAAGCGCATTGAAAAAGAGCATCAAAGCGGAAATCTTGAGAAAATGAGGAAAGAATATGTTAAGCAAACCGAGAAAAAGATCGCGATCAAGAACGAAGAATACAAGAAGTCCAATCAAGACAAGAATACCCAGGTAAAGACCGATCCGAACAAGAAGACTCAAGTGAAGTCCGATGCAAGCAAGCAAAACAACTATTATCCTACTAATAAACGTGTTGATAAGACCCCGGTAAAGACATCAAATACAAAGAACACAGATGATAAATATTACAATGATCAGAAATCCGAGCCGAATGTTAAAGTAAGAGAAAAGGACGAAGTAAGATCCAGCAATAAGACTCCGCAGCAATACAACAATAACGAGGAAAACAAAACAACCAAGAAACAGACGAGTAATACGGAACGACAAAGTCCAGTGTACAATGAGAAAAAAGAGCCGAGTCCGCAAAAAAGCAATTATAAACAGACTTCACCGGTACAGAAGAGCAGTTCTTCGAATGAGAACAAGAGCACGGATAATTACAAATCAGGTGTTACTAAAAAGAAGAGGTAAACATGTTGCTTGCGATACTCTTATCACTATTTACTATCGGCAATGCACTCGATATCGACATCTGGGTTGATAAAGAAGACGGCGTTTACTATCCCAACGAGAAATTGACTGTCTTTTTCCGAGTTGACCGCGACTGTTATCTCGCTGTTTATGACATCGAGAATGGGGGAGGAGTAAGTATGCTCTTCCCCCAGGAAGGGCATGATGGCTGGGTCAAGGCCGGTCAGACATACCAATTACCATCAAAGGATGCGGATTTTGATTATATCGTAGGGGCTACTGAAGGTATTGAGACGATCGTTGCCGTCGGATCGATAGACCATTTATCTGATTTAAATGATGAACACATGGATGTGATCCGTAAAAGTATTGAAATATACATTGAGAAACCTGAACCAGCTATGCTCAGGATCATCTCGACGCCAAAATTCTGTGATATTTATATTACCGAAACAGCATCAGGTGATGAAGTAGCTATTGGCGAAACCCCGCGTACGATCGCCCTGAAACCCGGTGAGTATCTCGTCGAGATCAAGAAGTTCGGATATAGGACACTGAAAAGAAGGATTCAGCTTAACCCCGGCGACCGCAGAAGGGTTTTTGTTAAATTGAGATGATATTGACATGAAGAACGATATGTCTATAATAACTAAGGAGACAAAAATGAAGTATTTTATTGTTCTTATAGTTTTCGCAAGTCTGCTTTTCGGTGTTCAACCGGTACCGCGTAATAACGGCGACAAGGATGAAGAGAAGAAAACAGAAAAGGTTATAAAGACGACTAATAAAACAGAGAAAAAAGATATCAAGCAAAAAGACAAAGATCACTACATAGACAACGATGCTAATGGTGTAAATGATCAACGCGAAGAAGATTTTCAGAAGATCAAACAGCTGAACTCAAAGCACAAAGAGTCGCCCAAAAAGAACGATAACAAAAAGAGTGTAGAAGTACAACCGACAAAAAAGAAAACAACAAAAAAATCGAATAGTAAATAATCGAAAAATTCTGAATCTACACAGTCATTATTAGATCCGCATTGCTGAAGTCAGAAAATCAAACCAAACCATTTCAGCATGATCCTGGGTGAAAGCATGAGTATTTCTTTTACCAGCTGCCGGATATTTATATCATCGACTTTTTTCCCATCAAAAACCTTTTTTCCGATTTGAAATATTCTATTATATTCATCATCATCTAAACGCCAGTAAACATTGCGTACCTTCAGGTGGAATTTTATTTCATTTAAAATCTCTTTTTTAATCTCGGCATAGTATGTATCTTTCTGCCCTTTTATTCTGCGCACTGCATTGCGACCGGCAATGACCCCGGATTTAATTCCATTGGTTATGCCGGCACCGCTTAGAGGATCTGATAAGCGGGCCGCATCGCCTGCCAGGAAAAAGTTTTTGCCCGAGATATCTTTGAATATTGTTGAAGGCACACCGCCGAAGACCCGGCGTTTTATCACGCCGTCGGGGAATTCTTTTTTGAGCCAGTCATCGAGAATACCTTTTGGTTTTTTCTTGGTTTTAATGGGTGATAGACCGAGACCGATATTTGCCGAGGTTTTTGATTTCGGGAATATCCATGCATAACCGCCCGGTGCATACTTATGCCCGAATATCAAACTCGCATACCTTTTGTCAATGGAAATATTATCGATGAGATATTCAGCGCATACGGCGATGTCATTTAAACCGAGTCTTGTATCGACTCCGAGCCAGGACCCGACACGTGACGCGATGCCATCAGCACCGATGATGAATTTAAAAAGGTAGCTGATCTTACTGCCTGATTGCTCGACGATCACCTTGTTCTCATGTATACCTATCGCTTTGGCAGATGTTTTGACCAGGGCTCCCTGCCTTCTTGCCATGTCGGCCAGTGCATTATCGAATTTTGTTCGGTCGAGAACCCAACCGCATTTTGGATATTCAATTTTGAACTCGTCGCCATAAGGGCCTCGGATTATCGAGCCATCAAGGTTCTGGGATACCCATTCATCTTTTATGTCAAGGTACGGCTTTATTGTCGAGCGTGAAATACCCTCGGCACATATTACGGGAATGCCGATCCGGGGGTGTTCTTCAAGAAGGAGCACGGAGATGCCTTCACTCGCTGCGGTGTAGGCTGCTGCGCAGCCAGCTGGTCCGGCACCGACTATGACAAGATCAAAGGATTTTATGCTCTCTTGCATGCTTATTCTTTCAGGTATTTCTTATTTTTCAGATTATCAGGCATATATTGTTGTTCTACGTCGGCATCAGGATAGTCATGGGGGTATTTATAATCTTTACCATAACCGAGTTTTTTCATTAAGCGAGTCGGGGCATTTCGAATATGCATGGGTACTGGCTCAGCTTTGGTTTTTAGCGCATCTTGTTTAGCCGCTTCATAAGCGATATAGATATCATTGCTCTTTTTTGCCCGGGCAAGATAGACAACGCATTCCGCAAGTGCCAGATCACCTTCTGGCCGTCCAATGAAATGCACTGCATCCTTAGCCGCGACCGCAATAACCAGGGCCTGGGGATCTGCCGAGCCGATGTCTTCAACTGCAAAGCGGACGAGTCGACGTGCAATATATAAAGGATCTTCACCGGCTTCAAGCATACGTGCCAACCAGTACAACCCGGCATCGGCATCTGAACCTCTCAGCGATTTGTGTAATGCGGAAATGAGGTTGTAGTGTTCCTCGCCCTGTTTGTCATACTTGAGGGCTTTCTTTTGGACGATATCTTCTACTGTTTTCAGGTCGATTTTGCAGTCCTTGGCAGCAAGGGCAGATAATTCCAAAGCATTGAGCGCTACTCGCGCATCGCCATCTGATATATTTGCGATGAAATCCAGACCTTCAGGAGTCAAGGCATATTTGTTATCAAGTCCCTTTGCTGAACCTAATGCTCGTTCTATGATTTTCTTCATGTCCTCAAAACTCAATGGATTGACCATGTACACCTTAACGCGGGACAGGAGACTCGAGTTCAATTCAAATGATGGATTTTCAGTCGTTGCGCCGATGAGGATTATCGAACCTTTTTCTACATATGGCAGAAAGGCATCTTGCTGAGCTTTATTAAAGCGGTGGATTTCATCGATAAAGATGATTGTTTCGTTTCCATACAGCTGTTTCTGCTCTTCTGCTTTCTGCATGAATCGTTTTATCTCGGTTATACTGCTCATCGCCGCCGAGAACGTAACAAAGTGAGCGGCGAATTGCTTTGCAAAAAGCCGGGCGATAGTCGTTTTTCCACTACCTGGTGGTCCGAAAAAGATCATTGAAAAAAGACGATTCTTTTCGACCTGTTTCTTAATAGGACATCCCGCACCCAACAAGTGTTCTTGACCGAGCACTTCTTCAAAGCATACGGGTCTTATTCGGTCAGCAAGTGGTGTCTTTTCCACGGTCAGGAATTACTGCTGAAGGATCAGATAAAGGTAGAAAAAAGGGATATTGAATATTAAAGAATCCATCCGGTCAAGAAATCCGCCGTGTCCCGGGAATACCTTGGATGCATCTTTAAGGTTAACTTCCCGCTTCATGCCCGATTCAAAAAGGTCGCCGATCGTTCCCATTACACCGATACCCAGAGTAACCAGTACGACGTCGACAAAATTAAATGAAGGAACCCATAGTTTACTCAAAAGATAAGTAAACGGTAATAATAAAGGGAATGCGACCAGGGTACCTGCCCAGGTTTTTTTGGGACTGACATTCTTAGCTAAGGGATATTTGCCTATTGTTGACCCAACGAGATAGGCAAAAGTATCGTAGAGCCACGTTAGGACAAGGGGCATGAGTGCAAGGGTGAAGCCCATCTTTCTGAGCGGGATCAAACTTGAAGGTAAGAGTGAAAGATAGATGATGCCAAATATTGCTGCAGCACTTTCTGCTAAAAAATTCGGCTTATAGCGTGCACCGGGATAACGCATGACCGCTAACAGACATACGAAAAAGAAAAAGATCGAGAAAGGTAAGAGCAAAGGTACTTCATAGTAAACAAGTAAAGGGATTGCATACGCCGGTAAGAGCACGGCAAGAGTATGAGGGTAGATGTCTTTTCGGTGCCAGAATCTTAGGTATTCATTGTTGGCAAAGGTAATGAACACCAATAACATAAGGGGAAGAAATACCCAGTCGATCCAGATGAAGAACAATATCACCAGGATCAGGCAAAATCCGGTTATCGTGCGTTTTCTCAGGTCATTTGATACGGCCAAAAAGTCGCTCCCTTTTCTTAAAATCCTGTACTGTTTTTACAAACTCTTTCTTCCCAAAATCAGGCCATAAGGTTTTTGTGAAAAAGACCTCGGTATAGGCAATTTGCCACAACAGAAAATTTGAGAGCCTTTCTCTGTTCTCCGCACCGGTTCGTATGAGCAATTCCGGATCAGGCAATCCGGGGTCATAGAGAAAATTGCGAAATTCTTTTTCTTTAAAATCATCGAGCTCGATCTTGTTCTCACGGTCCTGCCTGACTATTTTCTTGGCGGCATCGACTATCTCACTGCGACCGCTGTAGCTCAAACAGAGAGTAAGAACCAGGCTCTTGTTATCCTTGGTTTTTTCTATCGCTCTTTCCATCGCTTCTCGCGGTTTGGCATACAATCTGTCGAGTTGACCGATTGCGTTGATCCTTACGTCATTTTTATGGAGCTCGGCGGTTTCTTTTTTTATCATTTCTTCGAGCATCTCCATAAGGGTATTAACTTCGTTTTCTGGTCTTTGCCAGTTTTCTGTTGAAAATGTATAAAGGGTCAAAAATTCAATATCAAGGCTTCTTGCAGTGTTGACCGCGGTGCGCACTGATTCGACACCCTGGCGATGACCGATGACACGAGGTAGACCACGTTTTTTTGCCCAACGGCCATTTCCGTCCATTATTATCGCGACATGTCTTATGTCCGGCATAATAATATTATATCGCAAAAGGTGTTTTAGTCAACAATCCACCGAGGAGCTCAGATCATCTGCGATATTAATTCTTATCATCACCATAATCAGTGGTTTCTGGCAATGCCAGAAACCACATACAAGCCCCTTGACAAGACTCGGAGTTTAATTATAATGGTATGATGGATTTCAGCAATATAATATTTGTCTCGAAAAAACATAACTTTTCACGTAGTCTCAGGCTACCAAGGTATTCACTCGTAATAGGTATCGCAGTAATATTTGCAGTTATTGCATCGACCATTATTCTATCTTCATACAATGCCCGAGAGATATTCGCCGAGTTTAATACTCACAAGAGTGAACAGGAGAACGAACTGCTACTTAGCAAACTGGATTCATTGAATAATGTGATTACTACAACACACCGGGATTTTAATGATCAGATTGCTCAGGATAACCGGGAGAGGACATATTGGCAGATGGCTTATGTACACCCTGATATCTGGTCAATGGGTATTGGTGGTACCGATGTTCGCCTGCCAGAAGAAGCGCTCTCTGATCGTGCTAATGGAATTCTAAATCAAGTGTACGAGTCTCTCGATGTGCTGAAAGGAAAATGCGAATTAAGGAAAACAAGCCTTGCTGATATCGGTTACAATGTTGAGAAAAAAATATATCTCTGGTCACATATTCCATCACTCCACCCGCTTCCTGGTCATCGTATTGGTTCGGGATTTGGCTATCGAGTTGACCCTATCGATAAGAGGACTATAAAGATGCACTGGGGTGTAGATATCGGTGCACCTATTGGTACTGGTATTCACGCTGCAGCTGATGGTATCGTATCGTATACTGGGTGGAACAGTGGCTACGGATTATGTATTGATGTTGATCATGGATTTGGTTTTAAAACACGTTACGCTCACTGTAATTGCATCTTGGTAAAAGTAGGTGACCTGGTAAAACGAGGGGATGTCATTGCTGAAGTCGGGGCAACCGGGAGAGTGACCTGTTCGCATTTGCATTATGAAGTCCACGTGTCCGGTGTGAAAGTTGACCCCAAAACTTATATTGACGTAACCGGCGTCGTTGTTGATTAAGACCTCAAGCATCAGACTTCTAACAATATTATTCTTAAGCGCAAACCTTATGCTTGCCGGCTCATTATCGGTCATAGCGGTCGGCGATATTATGATGGGTTCTGATTATCCTTCCAATAATCTACCCCCAAATGACGGTAAGGATCTACTTAAAGGTGTCGCTTCGGCGCTCAAGGACGCGGATTTGACCTTGGGTAATCTGGAAGGCACGTTGCTGGCTGGTGGCGTATGTACAAAGAAAATAGAGAAGGGTCGTTGTTATGCTTTCCGTACACCACCCGGGTGGGCGGTGAATTTGCTCGATGCTGGTTTTGACTATATGAATCTCGCTAATAACCATATGAATGATTTTGGCTCAGGTGGGATACTGGCGACTCAGAATGCCTTGACTGATGCCGGGTTGGCGTATGGCGGTGCTCATAAAAAAGTTGGACAGTTTGAAATAAATGGCAGTAAGATCGCTGTTGTTTCATTCTCAACATCGCCCAACACGAACTCAGTTTTTGAGATTCCACAAGCCCAGCGTATCGTTGCTGATCAGGCAAGACTCAATGATATCGTTATCGTTGCTTTTCACGCTGGCGGAGAGGGTGTAAAATTTCTCCATACCCGGGATACGTTCGAATATTTCATGGGGTGGCCACGAGGTAATGTCGTTAAATTCGCCCGGGCAGTAATAGATAGCGGTGCTGATCTTGTCTGGGGACACGGACCACATGTGCCGCGTGCTATGGAAATATATAATGATCGCCTGATCGCATACAGCCTCGGTAATTTTTGTACCTGGGGATTTAATCTTGGCGACGAGCGGGGCTATGCGCCGATTCTAAAAGTCGTGCTCGATTCGAACGGTGTTTTCCTGCATGGCGAGATCATATCAGCTCTTCAAAGAACCTATAAGAACTTGACTCTTGATACACTGTTTCAGGCAGCAAAATTGATCAAGAAACTTTCGTTTGAAGATTTTCCCCAGTCAACTCCTTTGATCTCTGATCAAGGTATGATTTTTCCGAAGATAAAGATCCAATATTAGTTACTGAAATCTGCTAACCTCTACTCATGAGGAAATTACTGGGAAAAGTACTGGGCGTACTAGCCTTAATCCTGTTGATTATAACGATCTGTAGTCGTGGACAAAAGGTTGAAGTCCATGTCTACGAACCTGATACCCTGACACCACCGGCTGGATCCCTGGTAATGTTCCGGGGTAATCAATACCATACATTTTACGGTTCTGGAAAAGTCCCCCATTCAGTTAGACTCATCTGGAAGTTTGAAACCAGCTATATCCTGGAAGGCGAAAAAGAAAAAAGAGGTGTTGATCCTGAAACGATCTGGCGCGGCATTGCCTGGAGCGGGCAACCTGTTTTTTGGGGCGATGTCATGGTCATCGGCTCATGTGACAGTTATCTGTATTGTCTTGATAAACGCAATGGTCAGCTGCTCTGGAAGTATAAATGCGGGCATTCGATAAAATGCTCACCGACTATATATAAAAGACGTGTGTATTTTGGCTCGCGCGATAACTACCTGCGCTGTGTTTCACTGCGTGATGGGAAGTTAATATGGAAGTTCAGGATCGGCAATGACATGGATTCATCACCGTGTATTATCAACGATACGCTCTTTATTGGCGGTGAGGACCATCACGTCT
>Ga0307445_10000100_pt1 | contig 37762 bp, 35 predicted proteins | sample SalMarSW160330MG_FD_202147 | JGI IMG/M metagenome (GOLD analysis project Ga0307445, IMG submission 202147) | Salt marsh sediment microbial communities from the Plum Island Ecosystem LTER, Massachusetts, United States - SW1603-30 | ecosystem: Environmental > Aquatic > Marine > Intertidal zone >... | reverse complement strand
GCTCAACTTGCCCACGAGCAGGACGAAGTTGGATGAGACGGGCAGGGGCCTTCCTTCGACCACCGCCTTCAACGGAACCGGCCGGAATCTTATCGGTCGTCGGATAATCTGATATCGTGGTTGGCGTCACGATCATGCGGAGGGACCGCACTTTGCAAGAAACGCCAATAGAACAGGTCTCAACCTGGATTGAGCAATGGAAGACGGTCACCGGCGAGCTGGTTCACGATCTTCTTCTTTATCTGCCCAATCTGATCGGAGCGCTGCTGGTCTTTGCGTTGGGTTGGGCGATCGCCCGCCTCGGCCAGGCCGCCGTCGTCAGGTTGGCAAGGACGCTCAACCGGATGCTGGCCCGCGTTTTTGCCGACAATCGATGGGTTCGCGTCAGGTTGTCGGACGGCGCGATAAACGTCATCGGCAGCGTGGTGTTTTGGTTGCTTGTCGTTTTTGCCCTCACGGCGGCGGCCAAGATTGCGGAATTCGAGTTCTTCGCTCAGTGGCTCGACCGGATGCTGTCGTATCTGCCAAATCTCCTGGCAGGTACGCTGATCGTATTCGTTGGATATCTGGCCGGGAAGTTCGTGCGCGATCTCGTCACCGTCACCTTCTCCATGGCGGGAACGGAGCAAAGCCGGCTGCTTGGGCTCATCGCGCAATCGGCGACATTCCTCATTGCGATCGTGGTCGGCCTCGACCAAGCGGGGATCGACGTCGGATTCATCATCACGCTGGTGGGTATTCTGGTCGGCGCCGTTGCTGCCAGCTTTGCGCTGGCCTTCGCGTTGGGATCGCGGTCTTTCGTCGCCAACTTGATCGGTGTCTACCAGATGCAAGGCCACCTGCAGCCGGGACGGAATATCAAGATCGGAACGCTGGAAGGAGAGGTGTTGGAGGTCACGTCAACCGGTGTCGTTCTGGCAACCGATGAGGGGCGCATGATGGTGCCTGGCAGGCTCCTCAACGAGGAGTCCGTTAGCCTGCTGACGCCGGATCGTGACCAATGACGAACCCATCCGAACTGACCTTGTCGTTTGTCCAACGCTGGCCGCAGCATGCGGCACGCGTTCTGGAAGAGCTGGAGAGCGCCGACGTTGCCGCCTTCGTTCCCGCCATACCGCAGCGGATCGCCGGGCCAGCGGTCGGTCATATGCTCCGCTGGAGGGCAGCGGCATGTATCGAATTGCTCTCCCCGGACCAGGCCGCGGGGCTGATCGAAAACATGAACTATTACGATGCCGTCGGATTGTTGCAGGTTACCGAGCGCAAAAAGCGCGATGCCGTGATGTCGGAGTTGTCGCGGAGCCTCGCCGGCAGGATCAAGGCATCGCTGCGCTATCCGGAAGGCACCGTAGGCGCCTTGATGGATCCATCGGTGCCGATCTTCGCGCATGACGCAACTGTCGATCAGGCGCTTCGCCATGTCAGAGAGTGGCACCGCACCGACATAAGCCATGTCTTCCTGCGCGGCGGGGAGGGGCTTTTTCACGGCACGGTCCGGATCGCGGCACTGGTCAAAGCGACCGGAAAGACGGAGCTTGCCTCGGTCGCCGAACGGAAGGTTGTTCCGATTTCCAACCGCGCAACGCTTGAGTCCGTGGCGCAAGACTCAGACTGGGACGACTACCCCGTGCGGCCTGTGGTTGGCATGAGGCGGAGACTGCTTGGTGGACTGTCGCGCGGCGTCTTGCGGCGCAGTATGAGCCGGCTCGGAACGGCGCGCGCGCAGCTTGACCCGAGCGCTTTGGTCGCCAACGCTCTTACGGTGTATCTCCACAGTTGCCGGAACCTGGTCGGTTTCGTCGCTCAGTTGCCCGATGCCAACAATCGGCGGGCGGGCAGGGGAACGGGGCATGGCCGGAAACGTTGACGTCACCGCTGATGCGCTGAACCGGCGCTTTGTCATCGATCACCCCTCCGAAGCGGCCAGTTTGCTTGAGAAAATTCCGGCCGAAGAAGCAACCAAGGTGCTCGCACGGCTATCGGTGCGCGCGATTCTGCCGGCCTGGCGCCTGCTTCCGCCGAACGTGGCGGCGGATTTGCTCGACAGGCTGCCAAGCGCGCACGCCGAAGAGCTTCTGAGCGAGCTGCCGCCAAACGAGGCCTTGCAGGTTCTCGGGCTCATCGAAGAGGACAGGCAGGAGGAACTGCTTGGTCACCTCCCGCCTCCGATCGCCAAGGAATTGCGCGATCTGATGGCCTATCCGCCCAATACCGCCGGCCGGCTGATGGACACGCGGTTCAACGCGCTGCACAGGTCGATGACGGCCGAGGAGGCGCTCGATTTCCTGCGCAAGAACCGGGTCAAAGCGACGCCCAATCTGCTTCTCTTGGACAAGGACAACCGGCTCAAAGCTTTTGTCGCGATTCAGGACATCGCCATCGCCGACCCTAACGTCACACTCGACAGCATTTCCAAACCCGTGCCGACTTTTGTCGATCCAATGGCGCCCCAATCGGAAGTGGTCGACACGCTGGAAAAATATCGATTGCCGTCCCTGCCCGTAGTCAATGTCGACGGCACCTTGCTCGGTGTCATCCGCCAAAAGGCTTTGGTCGATGCGGTGCAAGCGGAGGCCCTGTCCGACCTTGCGACCATGGTCGGCGCCAGTAAAGAAGAGCGCGCTCTGTCGAGCCCGCTCTTCACGGTCCGGAAGCGCATGCCTTGGCTGCAAATCAACTTGCTCACGGCATTCCTGGCGGCCGCGGTGGTCGGCATGTTCGAAAGCACCATCGCCAAATTTACCGCCCTTGCGGTCCTCCTGCCCGTCGTTGCCGGCGAATCCGGCAATGCGGGCGCACAGGCCTTGGCCGTGACCATGCGCGGTTTGGCGCTTCGCGAGATCTCGGTCCGCAATTGGTCCGCAGTCGTCACCAAGGAGGTTGCGGTGGGCCTGATGAACGGCGTCGCGATCGCCGTGACCTGTGGGATCGGCGTTTATCTGTGGAGCGGGTCGCTCGGCCTCGTGATCGTGATCGCGGTGTCTATGATCCTGGCCATGGTCATTGCCGGGTTTGCCGGCGCCATGGTTCCCATCGTCCTGGCCAAGCTCGGACAAGATCCAGCCCAATCGTCCTCGATCGTTCTGAGCACGGTCACGGACGTTGCCGGATTTCTATCGTTTCTCGGCATCGCCACATTGCTGTCCGGCATGCTGTGACACTCCGTGCGCTTGCGTTGCGCGGGTTGCCGCCGGTCCGGCTTAGGATTAGATCATTCCATGGGGATGCGTCCGACGAGTGAAGCTCGGCCGAAATCAGCCAGGATCGCGACGGCGCGCCAGCCGTCAGCTCGGCCAAGATAACTGCCGGAGTACGCCCGGCCATCCCCAACTGTCTTGCCTAGCGCACAGCCTCGATGAACCGCTCGCCCTTCGGCGACAGAAACCACAGGACAGCGGCAATCACGAGCAAGCCCGGAACGTCACCGATCAGATGGCCGTGTTCGTGGCTATCGGTGAGGGCCTGCACCGCCATGATCGCCGCGTGCACGACGCTCGACCAGATCGTAAAAGAGATCAGGCTGCGGTTCGCGGCAGGATTTTCCGCGGCAAAGATCAGGTAGATGCCCAGCACCGCGTAGACGCCGCAGATCATCTGCAGGTAGTACATCCCTTCGCCGCCGTGCCAGACCCAGCCGGACGGCCATACCACGCCCATCGGGTAGATCAGCAAAAACAAAATGCCGACCACGACGAGCGCATATTTGAGATATTTCTCCCTGGTGGCGTTGTTCATGATCTCTCCTCCCTCGATCTCGATGAACCCGCACTCACGAAAGCGTGCTGACCCGGTATAGTCCTTAGAGGCGGCCAGGCGCAATTGTCCTCTCACGTCGCCTGCAACGCGTTCGGCAAAGACAAAACAAGGCTTAAGCGTGCGCGGCCGGAGGTTTTTGTTGATATGCTCCTATTCGCTGACACGTGTGGACGGCCTAATGGACAATCCTCCCGAGAGCGGCGCTCGCTTCATCGGCACCATCGAACATCTATTGGACGGATGGCGGGCCTCTTTCGGCGTGCGCGTGCCCGGCGATGTCTTCACGCAGCCGGGCGAAACCGAATTCTTTGCCACCGAGCTTCAAGCCACCAAGTGTGCATGCGGAAGCGGCGGCGCGCGGGTTTTCGTCCGTAGAACTCAGGCGCGAGGGCTGACCGTCTCAGAAGTGTCTGTTGACGTTCCCGTCACTTTTCGCCCACCCTCGGCGTTTGATGTTCCGTGCAAAATCGAAGGAGGGCGCTTCCATGAGACTGATGATGACATTTACGATACCCGTCGAGCGCGGCAATGAGGGCGCCAAGGACGGGACAATCCTGAAGGCGATCGAAAATCTGGTCAAAGAGACCAACGCCGAAGCCTCATACTTTACCGTGATGGACGGGCAGCGTGCCGGGTATGTCGTTTTCGAGGAGAACGATCAGGCACGTCTGCCGCAGCTCAACGAACCGTTATTCGCCGCGCTCGACGCCGCCATCGATATCGTCCCGGTGCTGACGCTCGACGATCTGAAGCGCGGCCTGTCAGGCTAACTAGCCCAACCGACGACCTTCGCTATAGAAGCCTTCCGGCTTGCGCTAGGACGGCATGCGTTGCGTCCGCGAGCCGCTATGCACAGGGTCGCGCCGGCGTTAACCAATCCTTAAGCCTCTGCGTGCGCCTAGGCCGTGCTCTGATTATCATCAGGCCCGCGAAAAAGCCTTGGGTCTGAACCCATTAGCGGCTGGACGGACGGCGTGCGCAATCTGGGACTTAGGTCCCAAGGTCAGGAGGCCTCAAGATGCCCAAGTCATTGTCTTTAGCTGGCGCTGCGGTCGTGGCGACGATCGCAATTGGCGGAAGCACCGCAACGAGCGCCGAGGAGCTCTGCAGTTTCTTCTCGCTCGGCTCCGCATTTGAAACGAACTACCACGGATACAGCAACAAGGTTGCAGCACCGGGCGCTCCGGGAACGAGTACAGTCTCGTCCGGAGAAAACACCTTCAGCCAGACCTGCTTCGATTCCGAGACGGGACAAATTACCGGAACCTTGCGTACCACGACGACCTCGGAGAATTACACCAAAGGACCTGGAAATTCGAAATTCGAGAAATTCAATCCGATTTCAGGTTCCAGCACGTGCGCGGCGACCGGAACGCTCAGCTGCCCATAAGCCGGCGCCGGTAGAATGGGGCTGAATGCGGTAAGGCCAACCTGGCATCGGCAAAGGATGCTGACGAAGATGCGTGCGCTGGCAATCGCCTTTTTTACGCTGTTCTGCACCTTTGCGATCGCCGGGGCAGCTGCCGAGTATTTCAACCCCTCGCGCCTCGCCGCGTATTTTTCCGGAGAGGAAGGTGCGGCGCGTGAGACTTATCGCACCGCTGAGGTCGAACGCGGTTCGATCGCTAGAACCGTTGCGGCCACAGGGAGCGTCCAGGCAGTCGCCACGGTTCGCGTAGGAACGCAGGTCTCGGGACAGATCTCCGAGATCCTTGCCGATTTCAACACCGAGGTCAGAGAGGGCGACGTCATCGCCCGGATCGATCCTCTTTCATTCCGGAACGAGGTCGAGAAGTCGCGCGCCGAGGTCGAAATCGCCAAAGCCGTTCTGATGAAGGCGGAGGTTGCTCTAAAGGAGGCCGAGGAAGACGAAGAGCGCAAACGGAGACTAACGCTCAAGGGCGCGGGCTCGGCGGTCGAATTCACTAAGGCGACAGCAGCAAAGGGCGTCGCGGCGGCGGAAGTTCAGAACGCCGCGGCCACGCTCGCCAAGGCCAAAACCGAACTCAAGCAGAGCGAGCTCAACCTCGAACGGACTCAAATTCGCTCGCCGGTCAACGGCGTCGTCATCCAGCGCAACGTCGAACAGGGGCAGACCGTCGCGGCCGAGCTCCAGGCGCCAACGCTCTTTATCATCGCTCAAGATCTCAGAGCCATGCAGCTGGAGCTGTCGGTCGATGAGGCAGACATTGGAAAGGTGGCCGCCGGTCAGCGTGTCGACTTCACCGTGGACACGTTCCCGGGCCGGCGGTTCAGCGGAGAAGTGCTCCAGGTCCGCAAATATCCCGTGGTGACGGAAAATGTGACGACCTATGCCGTCATTGCCTCGGCACCCAATCCCGATCTCGCTCTGATCCCCGGCTTGACCGCTTTGGCGAGGGTCGTTCTGAAGTCGAAGGACGCCGTGCTGACCGTGCCGCGTGCGGCGCTCCGATTTCGGCCCAAGGGCACTCCGTTCTCCGGGCCGGCCGTATGGGTGCTTGGGCCGTCAGGGTTGATCGAGCGGCGGGTGAAAACCGGATTGTCGAATGCATCCTCCGTGGAAGTCGAGGGTCAGCTCCAACCGGGCGAGCATGTTGTGGTCGGTGCAAGTCGCGAGCCGCAGTCTGACACGCCGCGCTGGACCCTCGGCAGCCTGAACTGAGCCGGTCGAGCGACCATGCAAATCCTCGCCGCAACGCAAACGACGCGCCGCCATCGCCAGGGCGGTTGCCCGATCATCGAGGCCTACGATCTCGTCAAGGACTACAAGATGGGAGAGTGCAAGGTGCCGGCCCTGCGCGGCGTTTCGCTCCGCGTCGAGCGTGGCGAATTCATCGCCATCGTCGGTCCCTCGGGGTCGGGCAAGTCCACGCTCGCGAACCTGCTCGGCCTCCTCGATAGGCCGACGTTCGGGCTCTACCGGTTCAACGGCGTCGATGTCTCCCAGCTGGGACCGGCGGGTATCGCCCGCTTGCGCAACTCCGAAATCGGTTTTGTATTCCAGAACTTCAATCTGCTTCCGCGGCTCGATGCGCAGGAAAATGTCGAGTTGCCGCTGGTCTATGCCGGGGTGGGCCGCAAGCGGCAGCAAAAGCGCGCCCAGGAGCTCTTGTCGTTGGTGGGCCTCGACGACCGCCGGCATTATCGCCCGTGCCAACTTTCCGGAGGTCAGCAGCAGCGCGTTGCCATCGCCCGCGCACTCGCCAATGAGCCCGCGCTGATCCTCGCCGACGAGCCTACGGGGGCGTTGGACAGTCAATCGAGCGTCAACGTGATGGAGACGTTGCGCTCGCTAACCGATCAAGGCGTGACCGTCATACTCATCACCCACGAGCCACAGGTTGCCGAGTATGCGACGCGGACCGTATCGCTGAGGGACGGGAAGATCGTCGCTGACTGCCGGCGGATGGCTAAGGTCGCATGAGCTTTCTCGCGAGTCTCAGGATTGCTCTGCGCGCGTTGGGCGCCCACACGTTGCGCAGCCTCTTGACCACGTTAGGCATCATTCTCGGGGTGGGCTCGGTTATCGTCATGGTCGCGGTGGGGGCGGGCGCGCAAATGCGCATCGAGCAGGACATCCGTGCGTTGGGAGCGAACGTGATGGTTCTGGTGTCCGGATCGGCGACAAATTCGGGCGCACGTCTCGGCAGCAATTCTCGCCCCACTGTCACCGAACGTGATGCTGAAGCGATCGCCCACGAGGTCATGGAAGTCACCGCGGCCGCGCCTGTCGTCAGGGGTGCTGCGCATGCCATAGCTGGGAACGCGAATTGGGGGACCAACGTCGTAGGCACCGGCGCGGACTTTTTTGTCGTGCGGGATTGGGTTACGGCGTCAGGCCGCGTCCTGGAAGAGGACGAAGTCGAGACCGCGCAGAAGGTTATCGTGCTTGGCCAGACCGTTGCGGGAAAGCTGTTTCCCTCAAACGATCCCATCGGCCAAATCGTCCGCATCAATCAGGTGCCGTTCACTGTCATTGGCGTTCTGGCTCCGAAGGGTCAGACCACCAATGGCGCAGATCAAGACGATCATGTGTTCATGCCGCTGGATTCCGCCCGAAACCGCGTGCTCGGGCGCAACCCCATGAATGCGCGCGCCGTGACCGGCGTTGTCATCAAGGTGCAGGACGGCGCCGACATGAGCGCCGCGGCCGAGCAGATCAGACAGGTTGTCAGGCAGCAGCATGGTCTGCCGCCGGATGCCGAAGACGATTTTACGCTGAGCAATTTCACCGAGATGATGCAGGTGAAACTCGGGGCTTCGCGCATGATGGCGCTGTTGCTCGCGGCCATCGCCTCGATTTCACTGCTCGTGGGCGGAATTGGCATTATGAACATCATGCTGGTTTCGGTCACCGAGCGTACACGGGAAATCGGAATTCGCATGGCCCTTGGCGCGCAACGGCGTCATATCTTGATGCAGTTTTTGGTCGAGGCCGTTGTACTCTGTATCATCGGCGGATTGCTTGGCACCTTGCTCGGGATCGGCGGCGCAGTTGCGGTGGCTGCCCTCACGGATCTGCCGACCTGGGTAACAGCGAGCGACATCGTCGTCGCCCTCGGCGTCGCCGCGTCCGTCGGGCTCTTATTCGGTTATTTTCCGGCGCAAAGGGCTGCGATGTTGCATCCGATCGATGCTCTCCGTTACGAATAAGAATGAAGGGGGGTGCCGCCATGTTGAGACACCGTTTCTTTGCGCCGTTCGCGCTCATTCTGCTCGTTCTTGCCCTGCCTCCGCACGCGGACGCTCTCGATCCCGGCAAGAGGCTCTATGTCCCGGCGGGCAGCGTCGATGCCGTAGCGCTGATCGGACCGCCGCCGAAACTGGGGTCGCCCGCGTTTCACGAGCAGATGGCGATCGTGCTGTGGCTGCAAAAAACCCGCACGCCGGACCAGGTCGCGTTCGTGGAAAAAACGCTCGACACCAAGCGCTTCGCGCCGCTCGTCAGCGAAGAGCTTTTCGATGTGGACGGGATCGAGCTCAAGAAGACGATTGACGACGCCATCTCCGAGGTTCGCGACGACTACGATGCGTTGAAGGCCGTCTACGACCTGCCGCGGCCGTTTCAGGTGAACGACGCGATCAAGCCGGTGGGGGAGGCCCGGCCCGTCGCCTCCTATCCAAGCGGTCATTCCATTCGCGCGATCGTTTATGCCAGGCTGCTTGCCGAGGTTTTTCCCGACAAGAAGGATGCGTTGATGGATCTTGCCATCCGGATTGGCTATGGCCGGGTCATCGCCGGCGTGCATTATCCGGACGATATCGTTTCGGGCCAAAAACTCGGCCAGGCCTATGCCGACGTGATTGTCGAGCAGCCAGCCTTCAAGGACGCGGTCAAGCGCATCCGCAAAAACTAGCGTAGCAAGAAACGGTTGCTCATCGTACGATGCTGTGAATCCGCCGCAAGCGCGGCGGGACGACGAGCCTGAAAGCCGCCTCGACCCGTAACGATATCAGGGTGTCTCATTGATGTTGCGATGTCTCGGCTCCCTTGCCTCCGTGGCACTGCTCGGCGCAGGGGCCCTGTTGTTGCAGGGCATTGGCGGCGTAATGGCCGCCGCGGAGCAGCAGGGCTGGACCTTCGCCAAGGAACCGGAAGCGTCCCTCGCATATCGCCTTCCGAGGCTTAAGGCGGACGCATTCGGGGCGATTTGCCAAAGCGGAACGACCGGACCGGAGATTCCCATCACCCTGCGGCTCACCACCGGCACGCATCGAGACGGCATCTCGGTCGACGTCCGCTTTCAGAGTGAAGGTTTCGATACGACCTATGTAAGCAGGGTCAGCGGCAAGGGCGTCGTCAAGTTTCCGGTCGGCATCGAAGACCCGCTCTGGACGATCTTAAAGACCAAGGACCGGCTGTCGTTTCAGCTGACCGGCCTGGAACCGACGGCAATTCCGCTCAAAGGAGCGCCGGAGGCGGCCAAGGCCTTCTTGAATGCCTGCCGCACTCAGTTCACAGCCGCCGATGCTGCGGCACAAGAAGGGAAGCTGATCGAGAAGGAGTTCGTCTGTGAGGACGGAACGGTGTTGCGCGCGCGCTTCGACAATTCCCGCTCCTATTCGGTTGCCCTCATTTCGCAAGACGGCAAGCCTGAAGTGCCGCTGATCCAGGTCGAGTCCGGGTCGGGCGCCAAATATTCCAACGGCGACTATACGCTTCACACCAAGGGCGACGGCGCGCTGCTGTCGCGAGGCAAGACCTCGTGGCGCTGTCAGGTGAAGTAACGTCCACACTGTCGCTTACCCGGCGCGCCGTTGAGCGGCCAATTATGACTGCCTTGTCCTCTGAACCAGAACGGTTTTTCCGCGTGTTCCCGGCTCGGTGCCGCGCTTCCCCTTACCCTTGGTCCAGCCATTCGCTACACTGGGATAACAAGGGTGATCACAAAAACTCAGGGGAGGGAGAAGACAATGACCGAGAGGAGCGGCTCAACGCCGGTCTGGACTCTGATTGTCGCAGCCGTGATCGTGATCGGGATCATTCTCACCGGTTACCTCATGGTTCAGACTCAACAGCGCTTGGAGACGGCTCAGGGCGAACGTGACACGGCCAAGGAGGAGGTGGTTGAAGCGAACACCCGGATCTCGGAACTCGAGGAAGCCGTCGCCGATCTCACATCCCAGCTTGATGCGTCAGAGAGGGAACAGAGTGAGCTTAAGACCGATCTCGAGGCGGCGAAGTCGCAAAGCGGTAAGCTCAAGACCGATCTCGAGGCGGCGAAGTCGCAAAGCGGCAAGCTCAAGACCCAGCTCGAGGAAAGTAAGGCTGCATCCTCAAGCTTGGAGGATCAAATCGCCGGATTAAAATCCGACCTAGAGAAAAGCAGCACCGTGCACGATGAGCTCCAGACCGAACTTGAGGACGCCAAATCCGGTCTATCATCGGCGCAGAGCGAACTTGAGAGCGCCAAGCAAGCAGCAGAGACCGCCAACACGCAACGTGACGAGCTCAAGAACAAATTGGACGAGTTCGATTCGGTAATTGAGCGCTTGAAAAACGAGCTTGAGCAAGCCAAGAGCAGCGAAAGTCCTTAAGCCGCCCGCCGTTCCGAAAGATACGCCAGAACCTGTTCGCTGCGGTCCCGGCGTTGTGGGCGGGCTTTTGGCCCTTGGAGGGAGCGAGATGAAGAAAAGCGAGCTGGAAATCTTCAACCAGATGCCCTTCCTGTTCTGGGCTAAGGACGAAGCAGGACGCTATATCTGGGGCAACCGGACGATCTGCGAATTCGCCAAGGAGGACGTCGCCGGCAAAACCGATGCCGAACTTGTCTGGGCGGCGGACGCCGAAGGTCTAAGAGAAGATGACGCTCAGGTGCTGAAGACGGGTAAGCCCATTTTCCGGCATGAGCACGTGGGTCAGTCCGGGTCGGGGAAAGCCACCTTGAGCGTGTGCAAATTTCTAGGCGAACTCGACGGCGAAAAATGCGTCATGGGGGTTTCGTTTGTCATTGAGTCGTGACGCATCGGCATGAATTGCATAGGAAGGCTCGCCCGAGACGCGTGCGCTAGTAAGTTGCAGGCGGCGGGAGTCCGGCCGGCGTTCCTTCGCTGAACTCCTCCGGCGCCTGGTTCGCGCAGGGTTCGACGCTCACGCCGCCCTGCGCGGCTTGGCCGCCTTGCTCGACCTCGATGCAGCCGTCGCCCTGAACGGCCGACCAGCGCGGCGAGGCGCGCCAGCCGCCCGGTGCCGCGGTGTCCGCCGCGCCATAGTCTTGAGAACTGCCGTAGGCCGAAGGCGCGCCGAGGGGAGGCGGAGAGCCGTAGCCTTGCTGCGATCCGTAGCCCGATCCGTAACCGGGTTCTGACGCATATCCTTGCGGAGACCCGTAGCCCGGCTGAGACCCGTAGCCCGATCCGTAACCGGGCTGAGACCCGTAGCCCGGCGGGGCCGAGAGTGGCGCACGCCCGATCGATCCCGGAGGCTCGTAGCCATAGGAATTCGCCGCGGTGGAACCGGTCGAAGAGGAGCCGGACAGCCGTTCCCCGCTGCAGCCCGCAAGCGTAAGGCCGGCAGAAGCGATGGCAATGAGATGAAAGGCTGTCCGCATCGGCGTCCCCTCAGGCGGGCTTTCGCCCTCAAGCTGGGGAGAGCCTAGACCCCAAGGGGTTACCAGAAGGTCACGAGGCGGATTGGCTTGAGGGGCCCGGCTTTAGGCAGGTTTACGGCCCGTCGAGGCCAAAGCCGGGATTGCACCAAAACCGGCGCTCCTGTGCGCGAGTGTCTATGGCGCGAACACCAGAACGATATAGGTCAAGAACAAGACGATGTGAATGAAGCCGAACAAGATGTTGGTCGGCACGCCGGAAAACGTCATGTGAGCGACGAGGAGCGTCAAAGCCAAGAGGATGATCTCAGCCGGATCGAGACCGAGCGTGAGCGGCGTCCCAGTGAACAGGCTGATGGCCAGAACGACCGGCACCGTCAGTCCGATGGTCGAAAGCGCCGCCCCCAGGCTGAGATTGACGGCGCGCTGCGCGTGGTTGGCTGCGGCGGCCTTGATGGCGGCGAGAGCTTCCGGCGAAAGCACAAGAAGGGCGATCAGGATGCCGCCGAGCGCGGTGGGCATTCCGAGTTGCTCAATCCCATAATCGAGCATCACCGCGAGAGGCTTCGACAGCAACACAATGGGAAGCAGGGTCGCGAACAGCAGCACAGCGTGATAGAGCGCGCTGCGAACGGCCATGGGCGCTTTGTGCACCGCATATTGGTGCGCCGCGCCGTGTGTCGCCGCCTCTGGCTCATCGAAAAAGCTGCGGTGGCGGGTTGTCTGAATAATCAAGAAAACGCCATAGAGCAGAGCGGTCAGGAGCCCGAACATCGTGGCCTGCAAGGGCGTAAACGTGGGGTCGGCGGTTGACTGCGTGAACGCCGGCATGACCAGAGCGATAACGGCGAGCGGCATGATCACCGCGAGAAAGGCCACCGCGCCTTGCAGGTTATAACGCTGCTGACCGTGCCGCAGCGCGCCGATCACCAATGTGATGCCCACGATCCCGTTCAGCACGATCATCAAAATGGCGAACATCGTGTCGCGCGGCAGCGTCGGGTTGGCGCCTCCGCTAAGCATGACGATGGCCATGATCGTCACTTCGATGCTGATGACGGAGATGGTCAAAACAAGCGTGCCATAGGGCTCGCCAAGGAGGTCCGCCAGCGCATCGGCATGCCGCACCACTCCGAATGCACACCACATCATGACGCCGAACAGCCAGGCGAACATCGCGGCAAACCAGACTGGATTGCCGAAATCGGTAAGCAATTTGTCGCCATACACGAAGAAGACGATGGTCGTGACAAACCCGGCGATGAGGTTGAGCTCGCCGGCTACGATTTGAGCGAAATGCCGCTTAGGCGCGGGCTTCGAGGGCGTGCGTCTAGCTTTAGGTTGCCGCGACTTTGCCCGTTTCTTGACGGCCATGGTGTCTTGCCCCCGAACAATCAAATGCGCCGGTCGATCGGACTGGCGCGCGGGCCGACCCTAGCAGCAGATTTTGAGCGCGGCCAGACCCGCATCAAATCAAAGGGGCTAGGACGGCACTATTTTTCAGGCGTGGGCGCGGTGGCGATGCGCCCATGCGGCTTCGAGACGCTCCTTGTCGAGCGTGCCTCCCACGAACAGAAGCGCGACCGCCGCGCCGATCACCGCGAGTATGCCATCGGCCAGGAAGGCAACGGAAATACCGTCGGGGAGCGAGGATGAGCTGAGGACGATGGCGGTGTTGGCGCCGAGCCCGATCGAGCCGCCGGCGATCTGGAACATGTAGACGACGGCGCCGCCAAGGCTTGCGCGCGATGCATCGAGCGCCGTGATCGCCGCCGTGGTGACCGACGAATAAAACAGGCCGACGCCGATGCCGAGCACGACCAGGCCGAAAATCAAATCGTCATAGGTCGTGCCCGAGTGGATGCGCGACAACAGCAGCATCCCGGCCGCAAGGAAGAGAGCGCCGCCGGTCACGCTGATCTTGGGACCGAGCGTGGCATAGAGACGGCCGGCGATGAACGAGGTCACGGCGAACGTGCCCATCATCGGCAACAGCCCGGCGCCGGAGCCGACCGCGCTGAATTTGAGCTCCTTGATCATGAACTGTGGCAAATAGAGCAGGGCGGCGAAATAGATGGCCGACATCATCAAGGTGGCAAGCCCAGCCGCGGCGAAGCCCCGATTCTGCATGACGTCGCTCGGCACGAGCGCAGCTTTGCCCGCGCCGCGCTCGACGGCATAAAAACCGGTAAGCGCCACGGCGGAGAGGATGAACAAAGCGTAGATCCAAACGGACGTCCAGCCGATGCTGGTGCCGAGATCGAGGCCGAGCAGCAGCGCGAACAGGGCGACGCTGAGCACGCTCATGCCGAGATAATCGATGCCCTCGCGCTCCTTGCTCTCCTCGTCGGGCTTGACCACGAGATAAGTCGCGATCACGCCGATGGCGGCGATGGGCACATTGAGAAAGAAAATCCATTGCCAGCCGACGGTGTCGGTGAGGAAGCCGCCAAGCAGCGGTCCGAAGGCATTGCCGAATCCGGCCGAACCCATGATCAGACCGCCGGCGAGGCCGGCCTTGCTTTTCGGCAATAGGCTGAAGGTCATGCCGAGGATCGCCGGCCACATCATCGCGCCGCCAATGCCCATGATGAAGCGGGAGGCAAGCAACAGCCAAATGTCCGGTGCAAGACCGCCGATCACTGAGAACGTGGCAAAGATCGCCGACCCGAGCATAAAGACGCGTTTGCGGCCGAACATATCGGCGAGCCGGCCGCCGGTGACGATGGCCACGCCGAACACCATGGCATAGCCGTTGATGACCCATTGCGAGGTGTTGACGTCGGTGTTGAAGGTTTTCTCGATGGCCGGGATCGCGACGGAGAGCGCCGTGAAGTCGTTGGCGACCACGAATACGGCGATCGCCATGGCGACCATGCCGAGTATCGGCGCTTTGCCGAGATGATCGGCTTCTGCCGCCACGCCGTCTGCTCCGTTGCCGGCGTCGAGCTTCGCACACTCTCTAGCTGCAGGCCACATGCGCTCGTTCCCCGGCAGGGACCCCGCCGGGGAACGAGAAAACTCAACGAAGCCGCTTCCGGAAGTTTAGAAGAGGCCCTTAAGCAGATTGACGATGAGCAGCAGTACGATCGCGCCAAGGGCGGCCGTCACAATCGCGCCGACCACGCCTCCGCCGAGCGTCAGGCCGAGCCCAAGCCGCGGGAACAGGGCGCCGGCGATAAAGGCGCCGGCAATACCGATGATAATGTTCCACAGAAGCCCGAAGCCGGCGCCTTGAACGATGACGCCTGCGAGCCAGCCGGCGATTGCGCCGATTATCAGGGCGACGATAAGGCCAACGATATCCATGATCTCCCCCCTCCTCCATTGATCTTAGCGGGGCGAAGCGCCCGACTCTGAGACTTAGCGCATCGCGGCTCGGCGCGCCAGCGGCGCGTGACCGCCGAAATGCGTCTCATCCCCAGGGTCCGCGCCTGCGCTCGAGCGAAAAGGGCCGGGAATGGGCCGGATCAAGCAGCGGCACTGTCTTTTGCTTGAACAATGGCACCAGCGCCATGCCGGCGACGAAACCGCCGATATGCGCCCAGAACGCAACGCCGGGTCCCTCCGACGGCGAAAGGGTGGCGCTGGCGAGCTGAGTCAGGAACCACAAGCCTAGCACGAACATGGCCGGCACATGAACGATGGTGACGAACAGGAAGATGAAGATCAGCACCCGCACGGTGGCGAACGGGTGCAACAGGAGATAGGCGCCGAGCACGCCCGAGATGGCGCCGCTTGCGCCGATCATCGGGATGGTCGAATCGGGATTGATCAAGGCCTGGGTCATGGCGGCGGCGACGCCGCAGACGAGATAGAAGACGAGATAGCGAACATGACCCATCGAATCCTCGACATTGTCGCCGAACACCCACAGGAACAGCATGTTCAGCGCCAGATGCAGAAAGCCGCCATGCATGAACATCGAGGTGAACAGGGTGGTCCAGGCGGGCACGGCCGCGCGCGACAGCTCGGCCTCGCCGAACAGGCGTGCAGGGATCATGCCGAACTGAAGGACCGCCTGCTGTTGGCTGTCGCCGAGCGAGAGCTGCCACAGAAACACGAGCACGCAGGCGCCGATCAAGGACCAGGTGACGACCGGTGTCTTGAGGCGCGAATTATCGTCGGAGATGGGAAACATGTAGTCCTTGCGGTGCGGTCAGCCCGATGCGGCCCGCGAGCCTACCCTGCCGCGTTGCCGATGTCTTGGGGCTAAGGCGAGCGAAATCGCGAGGCTGCGCGCTAAAGCTCAGCGTGGTGGGTGGTGCCGAAGCCTGAGGCGTAATCGATCAGAGCGACGGCAACGGGTGTGATGGCATAGACCGCGAGCGAGCCCGGGTCTTCGGGAACGAAACGGCGCGATTGCGGCAGCGCCCGGAACAGGCGCAGCGCCACCTCGTCGGCCTCGTTCTTGGCGTTGATCCGCGCCGCAACGCCCGACATCGAAAGCCCGCGCAACTTATAGAAGTCGCCCGCCCGGTCGACGATCGCGACCGACACTTTATTATTGACTGCAATGTTCCCGGCCTTCTGCGACACCGCATCGGTGGCGAAATAAAGCGTGAGATCGTCGTCGTGAATGTAATTGACGGTGGTCGCCTGGGGATAGCCGTCCGCACGAATGGTGGCGACGGTCATGAGATGCTGGCGCCTCAAGACCTCGAGAATTTTCTCCTTGAGCGCCTTGTCCATGCGGCAAACCGAGATTCAACGGCGACAAACGTCAATCCGACACGCGGTCTGCGCGGGCTCGCGCCGACCGCCCACTTTTGACGGAATAGCAAAGCAGAATTGGGCCGCGCCCTCCTTGACGTGGGTCAACCGCACGGTCTCTAGGCCTCTAGCCGGCGGCCGATTCCAGCCAGGCTTTTCTACATGATCGCCGCGAGCCGCTGGACGAACCAAACCGCGGCGAGCGAGCCGATCCCGTAGCTCGCGGCCGTCCGCACCCACGGCACTTTGAGATCAACCAGCCGGTCGGCGATCGTCTTCAGTGCAATCACGGCGAACACGAACAGAAGCTGGCCGGCTTCGACGCCGAGATTGAAGCTGAGAAGCGCAAGCGGCACGTCGGATTGCGGCAAGCCGATCTCCCGCAACGCCCCGCCAAATCCGAGCCCGTGCAAGAGCCCGAAGGCGAAGGCGATGATCCACGGCGCTTGGCTGGCAAGATCCTTCTCGTGCCGGTCTTGTCTGACGATCTCCGCCGCCACGAAGGCGATGCTGAGCGCAATGACCGCCTCGACCGGCGCCTGCGGAATCCTCGTCAATTCGAGCGCGGCGAGAGCGAGCGTGATGCTATGCGCCACGGTAAAGGCGGTGATGACCTTGACCAGCGTCCAGACATTGCGCACGAGCAGCAGCAGAGCCAGCACGAACAGGAGATGATCGATGCCCAGCAAAATGTGCTCGACGCCGAGCAGAAAATAGGTGCGTGCCGTGTCGCGCCAGGTCGGAGCGGCGGCGACCGTGAAATAGGGCTGGTCCGGCGTGAGCCTCGCCGCCTGGATCGATCCGCCGGACAACGCCACGCGGGCGACGACGTCGGTGAACGTTCCGGCAAGACCGTCGACCGAAACCTGCTTGCCGGCCAAACCGCCGGGACATGTCATGCTCATGGATTCGAGAAAGGCATAACCTGCGCGTTCGGTGCGGGTGGGCCCGGTCGTCGTGCATTCGGCGGGAAGGCGCACGTAAAGTCCAAGACGCATGTCGCCGCGCGCGGGAACCTTGAAGCGGATATCGTAACTGGCGGGGCCGGCTTCCCGGATCTCCAGAAACCCCGGGCGCAGCTCGTGGGCAAGCGCAGCTCCGTGCAGTGCCAGCAGGAATCCCAAGGCGGCAAGGAGGCGCGTCACGGAACCGATCCGGTCTGTTTTGTGGCGCCGTCGAATGTGGGCAGCACCACGTCATATTTGGCGCGCAGGCCCTTGAAGACCTCGTCTTGGAATTGCTCGCGCTTCCATGTCCGCCATTTTTGCTCGACGGCGTCGCGGATGTCGGCAAGCGGCGGGTCGCGTCCGTCGACGCGCTCGGTCACGCGCACCAGATGCAAGCCGAACGGCGAGGGGACCGGCCCGGACCATTCGCCCTTTGGCAAGGACGTGAGCGCCTCGGCGAACTCGTCGCCGAAATCGCGGCCGATCGTCTTCAAGGACGAAAGCGGGACAGTTGCCGGAAGCAAGGTCGGATCGCCAAGTTCCGAAGAGACCTGGTCCGATCCCGACCGCAACGCTGCAAGAAATTTTTCAGCGCGCGACTCGGCCGGCTCGGCCTCGTTCTTCTTTGCCGGATTGATAAACACTTGGGTAAAGGCGATCTGCGGCGTGATGTGGAACTCTTCCCGGTTGGCCGCGAGAAACGCCTCAAGCTCGGCGTCGCCGGTCTTGAGCAGATTGTCGGCCGGCTCGGTGAGGAATTCCATCTTTTGCTGCATGCGCCGGCGGATCAGCGTGTCGTCGCGGTCGAGCCCGAGCTTGACCGCTTCGCGGTAATAGATCTCCTCCTTGACATAAGTGTCGATCAGTCCGCGCAGCTCTTTTTTCGTCGGTGGACGTTGCCAGGTCTTGGTGAAAATCTGCGCTAGCTGCGCGACGCGCCCGTCGGTCACGACGATCCGGTCGCGTTCTTCCTCGCCGCCGCGAACGAGCGCATAGAGCGCAAACACGGCGGCGCCGATCAAGATGAAATGGACCAGAGGCTCGCGGACGAGCTTTGCAAGAAAACTCATTTGCCGTGACCGGCGGATATTTACCCTGCCGGCGTATACCAGATCGGCGACGTATAGGCACGCTCCTGGGTGGTCATTGGCACCTCGTCGGTCATGTCGATATCGAACCGCTTCGCCTCATAGGCCGTCCAGCGCGGCGTGGGGATCTCGATGACGCGGGCGTAATAGAAGGCGCGCTCGTTTGGATCGAAATCCGGATCTTCCCACACCGCGATCAGCTCGGGCTCGCCGATCGAGTTGCTCCAAGTCGCATTCTCGACGTCCACGGTGTTGCCGACCGGAGGGATTTTGCCGTCGCCGGTGGGTCTGCGGCCGTCGCTCCAGACGACATCGTAGACTTTCTCCTCTGTCTTCCCGTCCTCGTTCAGCCAGCCTTTGACGATCTGGATGCGGTCGAGATTGCCGCTATAGGGGTCCTTGGCGGCGGCAACAAGGAAGGTGGGCGATTTGCCGTCAGGCGCGGCGCTAAGGTCGCCGCCCATGGGAACGCCCTTGGCGTAACCGGCAGTGGCCGGAAGCCGCGTCTTGGCGTCTTCGTCAGTAAAGTCGAAGCCTCCGAAGAAGCGCACGGTCATGCGCGGGCCCGTGGTGGCGTAGGTCTCCTTGCGTTTCATCGCATCGAAGATCGCTTCGCGCGTATTTTCCGTAGCCCAGACCCCGGCATAGCCGCTGGCGGCCTGTTGCCAGCCCTTGATGGTGAACTTGGGATCGGGAGCCTCAATGACCACGTGCTCCCAGCGATGGGGCTCGGGCTCGACACCGGAATGCTTGCCGAAGAAGTTCTCCTCCTCGACCGCGGTCATTGACGTATGGGAGTCCGTCGAGCCCACCATGCCGAACTTGAAGGGATTGACACCGAGCTCTTTCTCCAGCAGCAGGCCGTTCTTAAGGGCCTGGCGGGCGTACTCCCATTGCAGCATGTCGGGGGTCTTGGCTTCGGTGCCGTTGAGGTTGGACTTGTCCCAGGTCTCGTAGTCGGCGAACTCGTCATTCGGCGAAAGTAATGGATGGGCTTCGCCGTCGCCTTTGATCTGGGTGACCTCGACCAGGGGCTCGTAATGAATGCGCATCGCGGCGAGATCCTTGGTCAGCGGTTTGCCGTCGAAGGTCTCGACCGTAAACATCCGTCCGTTCGACAAATTGCCGTTATGCGGAATAGCCAACAATTCGGCGCCGGTCTTGTCCTCGACCGCGGCAAGATGCTTCCACAGATCCTCGGGGTTCTTGCTGTCATATTGCGAAAATGGCACCGTGCGGTTGGCAACGCTGGAATCGCCGCGGAAGATCACGTTGCGGTGCAGATTGTAGCCCCCGATCGCCGTCCATTCGTAACCGATGAGAGCGGTGAACACGCCGGGATCGTTATATTTGTCGGCAAGTGCCGTGTAGTTCTGCCATGCGTTTTTGACCGCTTTGTCGCTCTTGATCGGCGGTTCGTCGCCCGAGAGCGAGCCGACGATCTCCATGGCCGTGTCGAATTTCTTCTGATCATCGCCTTTGGTCAGGGCGTCGTGCCACCTCTTTCCCGCCTCGGTGGACAGGATCTCTTGGTCGCCGTTGAGCAATTGCGGCATCAACCCGTACATTTCTGCGTGGTCGGAGATCACCAAGAAGTCGAGCGGACGCGAGAGCTTGGCCCGAAGGCCGTGCGTGGTCGTAATCTCTTCGCCTCGCGCGAAGCGATAAGCGTCCTCTTGGCCGATCCGGTTCATCGTGCCGGCATCGACGGAGACGGCCGTGTGCAGATGCGTGTCGCCCCAGAAAACTTGGGTGGGGAAGTTCCGGCCCGCGTAAGGCGAAAACTGAGGCGGTACGATCTCTGCCACGCCTTGCTTGGTCGGAAGTTGTATGACGGCCTCTTCGGCCGCGCTCTGTTGGGCTGTCGCCGCTGCAAGAAGCGCTGAACCGGAAAACGTCGCGATAAGGCAGCTTATCGATAACGTCCTTCTCATAGCTTTCCTCCTTCACCTAGGAACAATCCTGCCAGGCAATCAGTAGTCAACCCGGCACCTCATCCTTTCGGCGTGTACCAAATCGGCGAGGTGTAGGCGCGCTCTTGCTCCTTCCGGAGTGCCTGCTCCGGCGCATGTGTTCCAAAAATCTTTTCGTCGTAGGCGATCCAGCTCGGCGTCGGAATTTCAAGCACGCGCACGTAATAGAAAGCGCGTTGCGAGGGATCGAAGTCTGGGTCAGTCCAGAAGGCCTGTAAGGCAGCCGCTCGGACGGAGTTGGAACGCTGCGCAATGGGTCCCGACTGACGAGAAAGGCAGCCCCAACATTGCTGGAGCTGCCTCTGAGGCTACAACGTACAAACTCAAGTGGCACGATGCCTTGATCCTATTGCCGGGGTTTGTTGATGAACTGTTCTACGACATTTGACATGTCGAAGGACTTGCCACCCTGTACCGGAGGATATTCAGCAAGCGTTTGCAGATGTTGGGCCATCAACTCGCCCATTGGCTGTATCAGCCAAGATACCTTCTGCATCAGGTGCCCATAAGAGTCCTTGCTGAAGTAGGACTCGAACGGATCCATGCGGATGTTAAAGACGAGCGGCACCGTCCGTGGGATGACGTTCGCGTAATAATCCTCCTTGGTCGAAAAGTGGAACTTCCAGGGCCCCATGCGCGTGGCCATCAGCTTGCTCTCATAATAGTAGAAGATGTGATCACGAGCCGACTTGGGCGATTTGCCCGTCCAGTAGTCAACGTTGTTGACCCCGTCGATGTACTGTTTCTTCTCCTCTTTCATCCGCTCGACCACATCAGGCACGCCTGCCGCTACCGCGAAGCTGGTGAACATATCCTGATGCCCCTGTATGCCATTCAGCTCTTGCCCGGACTCGATGACGCCTGGCCAGCGCAGCATTGAGATAACCCGGACGCCACCTTCGTAGGTGGTCATCTTCTCGCCGCGGAAGGGTGTCGTAGCGCCGTGCGGCCAGGAAGAGTGCTCGGGGCCGTTGTCGGTTGAGTACCAAATGATCGTGTTGTCATCGAGCCCCTGCTCCTTAAGGAATTCGAGCACGAGACCAATGTCATGGTCGTGTTGCAGCATTCCACTGCCGTGCATGTCAGCTTCGCTCGTATATTTCTCGGCCGCGTAGCGCCACTTGTCGTTCAGCCGCGTATAAAGATGCATGCGGCTCGTGTTCAGCCAAACGAAGAACGGCTTTCCCTCTTCCTTCGACTGCGTCATAAAGTTGAGCGCCTTGGGAATGACCTCCCCTTCGTCGAAGTTCTTCATGCGCTCCTGGGTCAGAGGCCCCGTGTCTTCGATGGTCTGCTTTCCGACGCGGCCGAACCGGGGATCCTCGGTGGGATCGTCTTTATCAGTGGCAAAAGAGTGGATAACGCCACGAGTGCCAAATTTCTTTTCGTAGGTTTCGAGATCACCGGAATAGGCTTCACCGAAGCGCTGGTAATCACGCTGCTCGGATTCTTCCTGCGTGTTGAGGTGGTAGAGATTGCCGAAGAACTCGTCGAAGCCATGCACCGTCGGCAGATGCTCGTTCCTGTCACCTAAGTGATTTTTGCCGAAATGGCCCGTGCGGTAGCCGGCGCCCTTGAGCACCTCGGCGAGGCTCGGCGAAGCCGCCTGCAAACCAAGCGCATCTCCAGGCTGTCCAACGGTCGTCATGCCTGACCGGATCGGATATTGCCCGGTTATGAAGGCTGCACGGCCGGCCGTGCACGAGGGCTGGGCGTAATGGTCGGTAAACTTAATGCCATCGTTGCCGATGCTATCTATGTTTGGCGTGGTGTAACCCATGGTACCCATGCCGTAGGCGCTCACGTTTTGCCAGCCAATATCGTCGCCCCAAATGACGAGGATGTTTGGCTTGTCCTGTGCTGTCGCAGGACCGACAAAAGCAGCGAGAGCCAAGACTAGGATCGTGCCGATCAGAGCTAGCAATTTAGACATCGCATCACCTTCCATCTTTTGGATTGCGAGCCTCCGGAGCTGGGGGGATTACTCCGGAGGCTCAGTCTCCGCGTCACGGCTGGGGGAAAGCCGCAGGGACGGAGGTAACTCTTAACTTCGCGCCTTCGCAGCGTCTCTTATTCGTCCTTCTTTTCTTCCTTATCTTCATTCTTGTTCTTCTTGATGGCGCCAGCAGTAGCACCTACGGCCGCTCCTGTTTTTGCATCAACACCAGGCAATATTGCTCCGGCTGCAGCGCCTGTGACGGCCCCCTTCAATGCACCGCTTTCTTTCTGATCGTCCTCGGCGCTTGCCGATGTCACTGCAAACGCTGCAAACGGCAGCATGACGCCGAGGGTGAAAGTGCAGACTGTTTTGCTCATCTTCATTGTGGCTACTCCTAATGATCTACGCTTGAAGTGGCCGTCTGATATTCAGAGAGAGTGACTATTTTGTGGCAAATAGTATGAAATGTGTGATTGACAACATGATAAATCGCACATAGCATTCAGCTGTTGCGGGTGAGATACCTATGTCCATGTATCGGAGCGAAATCAGAGATGTTTGGAATCCCCGTCAAAACACGCCTTCCCCTTGAAGCTTGGGCCGTGACAGCCTTGTTGACGTTTCTCTCGACACTCTCTCATCTGGTGGGCGGAACTGCTGTTTCTGTTGCGACAAACGAGGCGCCGCCCGTCGCACACTCTTCTGACGTGGTCAAAGCGTCTTTCGTGGGCGACCACCATCCTAGAAGCGACAGCGAAGACGAATGAGCACTCTGACGGTTTCTGCTGGCGAAGCAGCACGCCGGCTCGGCGTCGCGCCGATCACAATTCAACGATGGGTCGATAGCGGCATCCTTCATGCCGAGCGCACACCTGGCGGACATCGCCGGATCTATGTCACCGAACTGCGTCGCTTAATCGCGGAAAGCCGTCCGGCCGAGCTGAGGGGGCCATTAGCGGGTTGGCTTGATGTGCTAAAGGCCGGTGATCCCCGCAGAGTTAAATCCGCCCTCGTCACCGCTCGACAGAGCCTCGGTAGCTGGGCAGCAGTTGCTGACCAGGTCGCGTCCGCAATTGCTGAACTTGGACGCCAGTGGGAAGCAGGAACATGCCAAATTTTTGAAGAGCACGCGCTCAGCGAGACGTTGCGGCGTGGTGTTGCGCTGTGTTCGGCAGAACTGCCTTATGAGCCGGATGCCCCCCGAGCTGTGCTGCTCACAGTCGAAGGCGAGCGCCATACGCTTGGATTGACGCTGGGGGAGTTGGTTCTCTCTGAGGCCGGCTGGCGATCCTGCTGGCTTGGAGAAGGGCCGCCAGCGGACGAACTCCAGCCGCTCATCGACAAGCTTAAACCCGACCTACTTGTTGTCTCTGCCTCCTCGGTGGCGTCTCCGAATGAAATAGCGAACTATCAAGTGGCGCTGAGCCAGGCGGCAGCGAAGAATCGTGTCGAACTTGGTTTGGCCGGCAGCGGCTCGTGGTCACCTGATCCTACGGTGCATAGGCTCATCACTTTCGAAGATCTCCGCACGCTTCTATCGCGAGAATGAGATCCCTGGGAAGCACTGAACCCTAATGTCCGCTTTGGGTCAGATGCAGACATTTGGGCGTCTGTTTTGGATGTCTGTTTTACCGCTGAAAGGCGCTGTCTGGCCACCTTATCCTTTCGGCGTGTACCAGACCGGCGAAGTGTAGGCGCGCTCCTGCAAGGTCATGGTTGTGCCCGGCAGCGGCTTGGTGCCATAGAACTTGGCGTCGTAAGCCGTCCAACGCGGCTTCGGAATCTCGAGCACACGCCCGTAATAAAAGGCGGGCTGGGCGGGATCGAAATCGGGATCGGTCCAGACCGTGATCAGCTCCGGCGCGCCGATCGTGTTGGTCCAGGTCGCGTTCTCGACATCGACGGTGCTGCCGACCGCCGGGACCTTGCCGTCGTCGCCGGGTTTGCGGTCGCCGGACCAAACCACGTCATAGACTTTCTCGTGGAGCTCGCCGTCGGCATCGAGCCAGCCTTTGACGATCTGATAGCGGTCGAGATTGGCGCCGATCGGATCCTTGAGCGCCGCGACCAGAAAGGTTGGCGCCTTGCCGTCAGGCGCAGGCCCGAGATCGCCGCCCATCGGCACACCCTTCGAATAGCCGGTGTGAGCCGGCAGCCGGTCTTCGGCATCGCCGGGCTCGAAGTCCCAGCCGCCAAAGAAGCGCACGATCATGCGCGGACCCGTGGTGGCGTAGGTCTCCTTGCGCTGCATCGCATCCCAGATGGCCTCGCGGCTATTCTCCGTCGCCCAGACGCCCGCGTAGCCGGAGGCGCCGACTTCCCAATCCATAACCTTCACGCCAGTCTCGGGATTGTCGAAGAAAGCTTTCATCATCCGCTCCGGGCCAGGCTCCTGGGGCGTGGTCTTGCCGAAGAAATTGTCCTCCGCCATGGCGGCGAGACCGGTATGCGCATCGCTACTGCCGATCAGGCCGAACTTGTAGGGGTTGGTGCCGAGCTCCTGCTCGAGCTTCAGCCCGTTCTTGAGCGCCTGCCGCGCATACTCGAACTGAAGCATGTCTTTTTTCTTTGCCACGCTGCCGTCGAGATTGCCTTTGTCCCAAATCTCGAAATCGGCGAACTCGTCATTCGGCGACAGGTATGGATGTGCCTCGCCGGTGCCTTTGGTCTGCGTCGTTTCGTAAAGGCGTTCCCATTTCGCCCGCGTCTTGGCGTAGTCGCTGTCGAGTTTCTTGCCGAAAGTCTCGACCACCGGGAACATCAATCCGTTGCTGAGATTGCCGTTATGCGCGATGGCGAGCACGCTGCCGCCGGTCTTGTCCTCATAGGTCTTCATCCACGTCCACAGATCTTCGGGATTGTCGCTGCCGTTCGGCGGATACACGGTAAACGGCACGACCTGGCTCGCCTTGCCGCCGCCATCGCGGAAGATGACATTGCGGTGCAGATTGTTGCCGCCGGTATTCGACGTCCATTCATAGCCGATGAAAGCGGTGAAGCGGCCGGGGTCGTTGAATTCCTCGGCGGCGGCGATGGTCTGCTGCCACGCGTTCTTATAGGCGCTCGTGCCCGGGAGATACATAAGAGCGTCCGGGAACTCGTTGTGGGAGAAAGCACCGATGATCTCAAGCGCGGCTTTCTCGCCTTTGCCGGATTGAATCATGTCGTACCACTTCTTTCCGGTCGGGTCGGCGAGCACGCCAGGCTTGCCTGCCAGCAGGTCGGGGAAGAAGCCCATATTGTCGGAGTGATCGGCTACGACCAGAAAGTCGAGCGGGCGGGACAGCTTCACCGGCTGACCGCTGGATGACGTCACCTGCTCACCGCGCGCGAACCGGTAGGCGGCGCGTGGATCGAGCCGCGCGCCGAACGCGCCCGCATCCATCGAAAACGATGTGTGCAGATGCGTATCGCCGAAGAACGGCCGGGTCGGAAAGTCTCGTCCGGCGTATCGCGAATAAAGTGGCTTGCCGGGATAGAGCTTCGCCGCCTCTTCCGCGGTTAGGGTGCCTGAGTCCTGCGCCACCGCAGGCAAGCAACAAAGGAAGGCGATGAGGCCCGCTGCAAAAAACCCAAAAGTTGTGAAACGAACGAACTTCGCTTGCGCGTGCATCCGGTCCTCCCTTGATGCCTCAGCCCCGTGTAGGGGCCTTGCCTATCTTGAGCACAGCCTTGCCGGTTTGTCTGCTCTCTATACAGACCAATATTGGCGGTTAAAGGACCGAACGTGGCGAACCTGACAAGCGGCTTGCAGCGCGTTAAAGTAAGCCCAGCAATCACGAGCCAAGCTTGGATTAAGCCCGCTGTCAGCTTCGATTGCCTTCGCCGCATGGTGATCGACGCACGCTCAACGGGCACGCGAAGCTGCCGCTCGATGGAGAGCCGCATGCGATATATCATCTTGATCGCCGCTCTGACATGGGCGAGCGCCGCCATGGCTCAAGACGGCCTGGAGACCGATGTGGTTGTGCCGGAATCCGATGCCGGTTTGGACCTTGACCTGTCCGATACCGATGCCCATGCGGAAACCGCTCCGAAGAGTTCCGAAATCAAGCCGAAGATGAAGGTTGGCAAAGGCATGAGCTTGGGCGTGGGGACGATGGACCCGGACACCGCCTTACCCGACGGATCGGCCTCGAATGTCGAGCCGCCGGACGACAAGTTCGATCTGGAGGACCCTGCGGGAGGGATCAAATTGAAGAAGTCGTTCTAAGGTCGGGCCGGCTCTTTGCGGTCAGCGCGGAGCCCCGGCGCTGCGTCCTCTGAACATGAAGGCGAACACGTAGAACAGCCACACGCCGATCGCTGAGACCGCCGCGGCGACATAAGTCCACGCCGCCGCGTCGAGAACCTTGTCGACCCCGTCAATCTGATCGCGACCCTGGATGATGCCGTGGCTCTCCAGCAGCTTCTTGGCTCTGGCGCTGGCATTGAATTCCACCGGCAGCGTCAGCAGAGCGAAGAAGAACGACGACCCGAATAGAATGACGCCAGTCCAGGTCAGAGCGTTCAATTGCAGCATAAGGCCTGCGACGAACAGCCAAGGCGCGATCTGCGAGGCAAGCTGCACCACCGGTACGATGAAGCTCCGCGCCTCCATGGGGAAATAGTCTTGCGCGTCCTGGATCGCGTGTCCCGCCTCATGCGCGGCGATGCCGGCCGCGGCCACGCTCGGGGTGAAATAGACTTGCTGGCTTAAGCGCAAGATTTTCGTGCGTGGATCGTAGTGATCGCTCATGACGCCCGGCGTCGATTCGATCTTCACGCCTGAGAGGCCTTGCGCGTCGAGGAGCCGGCGCGCGACCTCGGCGCCGGTCATGCCGCTATGCGTCTCCACTTGAGAATATTTGGCGACGTTCATCTTGATGCGCGATTGCGCGTAAAGACCCAGAACCAGACCGGGCAGGACAAACAGCCAAAACAGCGGATCTTCGAACATACCCGGCTCCTTGAGCAGGACAGCCTCTCGCCTTTGCCGTCGTTATTGGCTCTTTGCGTGCGAATTGAGGCGCCCGGCGATCTTCTCGAGACAGGCAAGCGAGGCTTCGAAATCGAAACTCGCAACGTGCTCGCCGAGTGTTGCGATCTCGCTGTCGGTCAAAACCCCGGCCAATCGAGGCTCTGCCTCGACCATAAAGTCGGCAGCCTCGCCGTCGTCGTTCTCAAGCAGCGTTTTAAGCCGGTCGAGCAGCGCGTTCACCGTCTTGCCATCGGCAGAGCCGGGCGCCGCATCTGCCGTCTCATCGGCAAGCGCGGTCCTGATCGCGGCGACCACCGCGTCGAGGGCAGGGGCAAGCGCGACAAGCGCTAGTGTTGCATCCTGGCCCGACTTGAGGGCCGTTTCGGCCTTGGCGGCAAGATCAGCCAAGGAGACTGCACCGAGCGTGCCCGCCACACCCTTCAACGTGTGCGCGGCCCGCTCAGCCGTCATGCGGTCGCCGCCCGACACGGCCTCCGAAATCGCCTCGGCGGTGCCATCCTGCTGCTGCGCAAAGCGGCGCAACAGCGTTGCATAGCGTTTGGCGTTGCCGCCGGTCCGCTTCAGTCCGAGCTTGACGTCGATGCCGGGAATATCGGGGAGGGGCTTTGCGTCCGCCGCCTGTTGAGACGATTTCCGTTTGGAGGATTTCCGCCGCGGCGTCTTGGCCGGCGTGCCGTCTTGTCCGCCCTTGACCCATTGACGCAATGCGTCGAACAACTGGTCCGGTTCGATCGGCTTTGCCACATGGCCGTTCATGCCCGCTTGCAGGCACAGTTCACGGTCGGAGGCCAGAGCGTTGGCGGTCATGGCGATGATCGGCAGGGTTTGCAGGCCGGTATTGGAGCGAATGACCCGTGTCGCCTCGATGCCGTCCATGACCGGCATCTGCACGTCCATCAGCACGACGTCGTAAGGGTTAGCTTGCGCCATCTCGACGGCGATGGCGCCATTCTCGGCCAGATCGACTTGAAGACCCGCGTCTTGAAGCAACTCCAGCGCCACTTGCTGATTGATCTCATTGTCCTCCACCAGCAGCACGCGGGCCCCGCGCAGCTCCGGCGCTTCAGGCGCAAGCCCAGCCTCTCCGTCCTCGCCATGCCGTTCGATACTCGCGCCAAGGCTCGCAGCCACCGCCTCGAACAGAGTGGACGACGTCACCGGCTTGATCAGAATGCTGGCAAAACCGCTTTTCTCGGCCTGTTGGATGATCTCCTCGCGTCCGTAAGCGGTGACCATGACCAGCCGGGGCTTGGTCTCGAGGCCCGGCAGCGAACGGATTTGGTCCCCCGTCTCGATGCCGTCCAATCCGGGCATTTGCCAGTCGATCAAGACGACTTCATACGGCGTGCCGCGCTTGGCCGCTTGGCCCACCATTTCGATGCCTTCTTCGCCGGATGCCGCCTCATCGACATTGAGGGCCATGGTTCTCAGCATGTTCGACAGCACGGCTCTGGCAGGGGAGTTGTCGTCGATGATCAGCACGCGCCTGCCGCGCAACTCGTCCAACAGCAGGCTCGGGCGCGGTGCGGCCGCGCCATGACCGAGACGTGCGGTAAAGGTGAACTTGCTTCCGCGGTTGAGCTCGCTTGAAACTTCGATGTCCCCGCCCATCAGCTCCACCAGCCGCTTGGAGATGGCAAGGCCGAGCCCGGTGCCGCCGAATTTCCGGGTCATCGATGTGTCGGCTTGCTCAAAGGCCTGGAACAGACGCGCAAGCTGCGCCTCCGTCATGCCGATGCCGGTGTCGCTGACAGAAAACTCGACGAGGAGGTCATTCTTGTTCTTGTCGAGAACCCGCGCCTTGACCACAACCTCGCCCTGTTCGGTGAACTTGACCGCGTTGTTGCAAAGATTGATGAGCACCTGCCCGAGCCGCAGCGGATCGCCTTTGAGCTGTTTCGGAACTGACGGCGATATATCGAAGATCAGTTCCAGCCCCTTGGCCGATGCCCGTTCCGAAATCAGATTGGCGACATTTTCGAGCACTTCGTCGAGCTTAAGGTCGGTGTGTTCGACCGACAGCTTGCCGGCCTCGATCTTCGACATGTCCAAAATGTCGTTGATGATTCCGAGCAAGTGCTGACCGGAGCTCCTGATCTTGACCAGATAGTCCCGCTGACGCGGTTTCAGTTCGGTCCTCAAGGCAAGGTGCGACAGCCCGATGATCGCGTTCATCGGCGTGCGAATCTCGTGGCTCATATTGGCGAGAAAGTCCTGCTTGAGACGGGCGGCTTCTTCGGCCACCTCCTTCTCCGAAAGCAGCGTTTGCTTCTCGGTGGTGAGTGCCTCGACAAGCTCATAGATGCTGGGCTCGCGATGCTTGACCGCGAATGCCTCCTCCGGGGAGTACACCAGCGTGTCGCGCCCGTAAGCGGCGAAGTAGAAAATCGCAAGCGCATACCAAAGAGCCACGCCGAGCACGCCGGTGCGATACACTGGATCTGCGAGCTGGAAGCCGATGGTCACGATCGCGATGATGACCGTCAGCGCCGCTCCGGTGAGGCCCAACGGACTGCGGTAGGGACGGGTGATATTGGGAAAGCGGCGGCGCAACCGAATAAAAGTGAGCCCCTGGAGCAGGTAGGAGAACATCGCGCCGAACACGGCCATGTTCAGAAGCACGCCGCCGATAAACGACCCCGCCGCCTCGCCGCCCATGGAGAACCATACCACCAGCATCACGGTGAGACCGGCAGCGCCGCCGGCGAACAGGGCGATGTTCGGCGTCTTGTGCGTTCCGTGCGTGATCGACAGGAAATGCGGAAAGTAGCCGGCGCGCGACAGGGAATAGACCTGCCGTCCATAGGCGAAGATGATGGCGTGGAAGCTCGCGATCAAACCGGCGACGGCAATCAGCGACAAGATTTTCGCTGCTTGCGATCCGAAGATGACGCGGAAGCCGTCGAGGATCGGTTCGCCTGAAGTCCCAAGCGCGAAGGCGCCATGAACGGTTGTCGTGACGCCGGATGCGTCGGTGACCTCACGCGTGATCGGAATGGCCGGGTTGATGATCAGAACGAGGAAGCCGAGGCCGATCAGCGTGAACATGCCGAGCATGATGCCTTTCGGCATATCGCGCCGCGGATCGGCCGACTCTTCCGCCGCGAGCGGCAGTTGTTCGATGGCAAGGAACAGCCAGACGGCAAACGGCATCGCCGCGAGAATGCCGCGCATCCCGAACGGCAAGAAGGGGCCGTTGCCGTCGGGCAGTGCGATGGCCTCGCCGGTCGCGGGATCGGCGCCGATATTCATCGCGTATTTGCCGAAATCCAGAAACGGAATCGCACTGACGAAAAACGTCAGAAGGATCGCGATCGCAAGTAGCGTGAGAATGATGGTGATGGTGAACGACAGCTCGACGCCGCGCGTGTTAAGCCCGACGAAGATTGCGTAACCGAAGACCCACCAAACCGGCTGGAAGGCCGCGGGCGTCTCGAAGATCGCCGTGAGATAGGCGCCGATAAAGAACACGATCACCGCAGGCGTCAGCACATATTCGATGTTCTCGGCAACGCCGGTGATGAAGCCGCCCCAAGGCCCGAAGGCCGTCCGCGCGAACGAATAGGCGCCGCCGGTGTGTGGCAGCGCCGGGCTCATCTCGGCGATGGAATAAGTCAGGCCGAGATACATGATGGCGATGACGATCGTGCCGATGAACATGCCGCCCCAGCCGCCCACCGCGAAGCCGAGATTCCAGCCCGAGAAATCGCCCGAGACGACCGCGCCGACGCCGAGCGCCCACAGCGAGAACACGCCGGCGTGACGGCGAAGCTCGCGCTTGGCGAAATAGTCCGCGCCGGGGATGCGGTAGGAAACTCCGCCTGCGGGCCGTTTATCTGGCATTGGTCGACACGTCCTGCGCCGCTTTACCTGGCTTGGCGGCACACCGCCGTCCCGCGCGCGAGCAATGGGACGGAAGCGGGTTCATTGGTCATTGCTTCAGCCTGGGCAGGCTGTAGGCCGCCCGTTTTTATCTAAGAAAGACAAGCCTCAGGCAACACACAATCCGGGCCAATCGGCCGCCGAGAAGTTTGAACCTGATGCGTCTTCCCAGCGTCAAACGAGCAGGCGGCATCGAGGATACGCCACGGGCCGCCACGCGAAGAACTCGGTGGAGGCGCAGATGTTCGGATTGTCAGCCAGCAGAAACTCGGTCGCCGTGACGCCGCCGATTGGCGCGCTCGGAAGAAAACTCCTCCTTGCCGCATTGATGGTTGCCGGCGCGTCGAGCCTTGTACCAGGCGCCGCCGAGGCCAAGCTCAGGCCGCTTTTCGATCAGCTCCTCCTCTACAACTCTCCGGCCACGCTCCCGACCATCGAAGTGGAGGCGGAGGGTGAAAAATGGACGCGGGTCAGCACCGAGACCTTTCATGTCACCACCCACTATTATGTGTCGCTCAAGAAAGGCGACATCACTCGTATCAGTGCGATGCTCGGTTTTGACATCGCACAGAGCCGGTTCCCGGGAGGCGGCAAGCGGCGCTGGGGCGATTTCACTTTCCAGCTTACTGGAGCGCACGTTGCGGGTCCCGCTATCGCAGCCTGCAACAACAACAAAGCATCCGGCGACCACACAGACGGGACCCACACCGTTTATGTCGATCTGGGCTTCAAGCTGTTCGTGGGCGCGCAGCGCGCGGGCAATACGGCGACCCAGCTGGTAGACGGCCAAGTTCAGGCGAAAGTGATTTGCAAGAAGGCGCCGAAATTCGTCGAGATCGGTAACCTTGCCGTCGAGGTGGATAATTCGACCGACACCTGCCCGAAGAATGCGCTCGTGAAAGTCGGCTTCAAGACCAACCGAGACGACAGGATCGACTTCACGCTCGAGCATATGAACGCCGGGACAGCGACCACCAGCGAGCATTTTGCCCAACCGTTCAAGATCGGCGGGAAATTCACGGCGTCGCAGCGGATCGATGTGGTTGTCGACAGCAACACCGAGTATATCGAGGTGCGGCTAAAGGACGGCTCTGACTCCAAGCGTTGGCGCGCCAATGGAGCGGCGGGAACGCCGATCAACTGCCCGCGCGCGTTTAAAGTTACCTCGCTGTGGCTGAGCTACGCGGTTGAGGACAAAAACACCTGCCCCAAGAAGGTGGTCGAGAAGGTCACCGGCAAAGCCACGGCGGCGGGCAAGGCACCGTTCGAGATCAAAACCCAATCGGGCCTGGTCGTGCACTCAGGCGTGGCCGACTTCAAGCTTAAGGGCACCGATTATGTCGCCGAGTTCGGGCGCGACAAGCTCGTCTTCAGCAACGCTTTCGAGTCCGACATGATGGCGCTCATTAAAGGCCAGTCCGCCAATTCCGGTTGGGTCGGGCTCAAGGTGGACTGCCTTGACGCGGTCTCGGGCAAGCTCACCTTGAACAGGCTCAAAGCGACCTCGTGCCAGGGCGAAGCGCTGGTCGCGATCCACACCAATGGCGCCGGCAAGCTTCCCTACGAGCTCGAATGCGGCCCAGGCAAATCCTGGCAGCGCAAAGTCAAAGCCATGGCCAATAAGATCGGCGTCGACAAAGTTAAGTTCGACGTGACCAATAACGAGCAGGTCACCTGTGTCCTGCGCACGCGTATCGGCGGCAAGCTCAAGCCTCTCGGCAGCGCGTCGATGACGTTCCAGTGCCACAAGCCGGCCGATGTCGGAGCCTCTAACGATCTCGCGCCCGAAACGCGGCCCGATGGGCAAAGACCCGATAAGCCCAGCAAAGTCGTGATCGATCCGCCACGTAAGCCCGAAGGCGTGAAGCCGGACAAGCCCGGTAAGGTCGTGATCGATCCGCCGCGCAAACCCGAAGCGCCGAAGCCTGACAAGATCACCGTCAGCGAGCCGAAAATCAGTTGCGCCAACGGCACGGTCAAGAACGGCTCCTGTGCTTGCGCCCGCACCCATAAAAAGGTCAAGGCCGGCAAGAACGCCTGGCGCTGCGTCAGGGCCGTGGCCGACCCGCCGAAGAACAAGACTGGCGGCAAAAAACTCGAGGTGAAGACCGCCCCGAAAAAGCCGGCCATGCCGAAACGAAGCAACCTAAAGAAAGCCAACGGCGGCAAGGGCAAGGCAAAGACCGCTAAGAAGCAGAACGGACTGTCTGCCGTTCGGTAGAGCTGCCGCTGCAAGGTTTCGGCCACGAGTGGAACTCAACGAGCGGATCAGGATTATCCCATTGCCCGGCAAAAAGCGACTGTTCGGTTGTGGATCGGCAAGCCCCGCTGTGCCATCATCGGCGCATGGATCTCGCAAAAGTCAGAGAAGCTCTGCTGAAGAGGCGCGAGGTGTTATTCTCCAAGCGCGTCGGGTTCCTTGCCGTCGCGGGCCTCGCCCTTGTGGTGGGCCTTCTGATGCGCGCGGGACTTTATTTCGGCGAGCCTGAGCAGACGACCTCGCCCACAACACCGCCAGTTTCCGAAACGGCGAAATCCGTTCCCGAGACGCAAGCACCCGCGTCAGCGCCCGCAGCCGCAACGGATGAACCGGCGGAGCAGGCAGAGAAGCCTGCCGAACAGGCTGCCACCGAACCCGCGCCCGCACCGGACGAACAAGCCGACCAGTCAGGCGGGGCGGCCGATCAGCCCGAACCGGCGTTGGAGGCGGCCGATCAGGCAAACGAGTCACACGCCAGTCCGGGCGTCATCCTGGTGGCCAAGCGGCCAGTGGAGGTGCTGTCGAGCCCGTCGGCTTCCGCACCGGTTGCGTATGGCTTTCCGGCCGGCCGGCCGTTCCGCGTGATCGGCCGCCAAGGAAACTTTGCCCAAATCCAAGACTTGACCAGCAAAGCAAGCGGCTGGATCGACGAGACCGCGCTCGCGCCGCCGCCGGCCCCGCCGAAGCCTGCGACTGCCGGCCGAACATCGCCGAGGCGCTCAACGAGTTCCTCCACGTCGAGCGGGCAGGACAGTACCGTTACTGCCGCCCCCGAACCTGCCGAAATTTATCCGGTCGAACGGCGACGGCGCGGCGGCTTGTTTGGCCGGGGCGGTCTGTTTGGGGGCATCTTCGGCAACTAGCCGCTTAAGCCAGCGGCTCCGGCTTTTCGGTCCAGGGTTGATAGTCCGGCGCCGGCTTGAGCGTGGCGATGTGCCTCTGCCAGCGCCGTCCGGCACGTCCGAGCGCGCGTCCGCCGTGAGCCAGCGCCGCGCCGGCGCCGGCGAGCACTCTGCTGGTGCGCCTGTGCAACGCGATCGCGCCGCGCTCGATGGCCTGCTCCAGCCTGGCATCGTTGCGCCTGATCGGATTCAGCAAAAGCCAGTAGAAGCCGATGACAATGGCAATGGTGATCACGGCGGCAAAAATAATGTCGCTGGTGAAGTGGCGTCCAAAGGCGACGCGCAAGGCTCCGACACTCGTACCGAACACGACCGCCGCGCCCATGGCGACCGGCCGGACCGGCGGCGGTGAGAGCATTGCCGGCGCGACCAGCCAATAGGCTTGACTTGCCTCGCCGGAGACGAAGGAACAGTTTCGCGGACACGCACCGCCCGGCCGCCACCAGGGCTGGAAGTCGGCGCTGCCGGCGAATTGCTGAATCTGATTTGGCCGCGGACGCCCCCAATTGTCCTTCAACACGACATTGGTGGCGATACCGGGCCCGGCGATAAAGCTGCCGATCAGGAACAATACCACCGAAGGGGCGATCGGCATCGGCGAGCCGGGGAAGACGACCTTGCGCAGGAGGACAAAGAGCGCGGGCAAGACGAAGATGTAGGGAATCCAGTTGAGACTATGCCTTATGCCGTCCCAATCCTCGCTGGAGGCGATGGGGAAGGTCGCGGCCTCGCGGTCGAAGAACAAGCGCGCAATTTCAATGTCGATGAGAGGATGGACGGCGAACACCGCCGCCAAGACCAGAGCTACTGCGCCGGCCGCGAGCAACCATCCGCGCACCATGACGTTCCCCCGAACCCGCGTTCAGGCACAACGCTAGTTGCCGCAGATGACGGTTCCTTGAGACTATGATGAAGGTTTGATGCCGGCTTGATGAAGGTTCGTCGTCGTTTCGATGACACCGGCCGGCTCGGCCTGTGCAAAAGCCGTGGACGGCACGCCGCGATCAATTGGCCGGGGCAATTTTCGGCGCTTCAGGCGTGCGCCGTTTGAGCCAGATGAAATAGATATTACGGGAGTAAATGAGCAACCCGGTCGCCTGGCCCAGGATGAAGACCGGGTCGAGCCGGTAAATGGCGTAGGCCAAGAGCATCACCCCGCCGGCAAAGCTGAAATACCAGAACATCTCCGGGACGATGCTGGTCCTGGCCCGCTCCGTCGCGATCCATTGAATGAGAAACCGCATGGAGAACATGAGCTGAGCCACAAGGCCGACCGCGATCCACGCAAGCTCGGCATTCGGCGTGTTGTGCCACCATTGAACCAGACTTCCCCACGTCATCCACTCACCCTTTCCAACCGACTGCCTTGTTGCGGCTGATCGTTCCTCGAGCCCGCAAGCGGCGCGTCCTTGACCTCCCCGGCAATATCCTCGGCAATCGCCGGAATCTTGGTCCGCTTGCGCAGCCAGCGCACGCCGACGAGATCGTATAGCCCAATCATGGCGCGTCCGAAATTGGTGTATTTGGACGCACCCCGCAAGCGCGGACGGTCGTTGACCGGCTCATAGACGACCGCGTGTCCATAACTGATAAAGAGTGCCGGCAAATAGCGATGCATGCCGGTGAAGTAGGGAAGGGCCGTATAGGCGTCGCGGTGATAAACCTTCAGCCCGCAGCCGGTATCGGGACAGCCGTCGCCGAGGACGCCGTCACGGATCCAGTTGGCGAGTCGAGAGGCGAGCTTGCGTGAGCCTTTGCCTTTGCGCGCGCTGCGCAAGCCCCCGACCAGGGCCGGCTGCTGTCCCACCGGAGCGAGCCGGCCGTAAAGACGCATGATATCGTTAGGATCGTTCTGCCCATCGCCGTCCATCGTGGCGATCGCCGGAAGGCGCGCCGCAAGCACGCCGGTCCTCAACGCTGCACTCTGCCCGGCGCGCGCGGCATGCCTGATATAGCGCAGATTTGCATGAGTCCGGGTCAGCGCTTTGATTTCCGGACCCGTGCCGTCGTCGCTCGCGTCATCGACAACGATCACCTCGCCGAGCACCGGTTCCGGCACCGCCTGGAAGGTCTCCTCGACCAGGCGCCCGATATTGCCTTCTTCATTGAAAGCCGGAATGACCACGGAAAGGCGCATTGCCTGCCTGGCTAGACCGCCAGTCCCTGTTTTGCAGCGTTTGCAGCCCTCTTAAAGCCTGCGATGATTATGACGCAGTCGTGGCGATTCGATGACGGACTTTGGAAAGTTGATCCCGGTCATCTAGGTCGGTTTTACACCACCGTCATTCGGGGTAAACCAGGCGGCTCTTTACCGATCCTCCCACCGGTCGTTCTTCATCATCATGGCGCAGCGCGGTTCGTCCTCTTCGCTCTCGGAAAGCGGCTACCTGCTTCCGCTCGTGCTCTGCCTCGGGGCGTTGCTGGCTTTGAGGCTCGCAGGCATTGGCGCTTCTGAGATCAACCTGGGTGTCGACGAGGCTCAATACTGGACCTGGTCGCGGGATCTCGATTTCGGCTATTTCTCGAAGCCTCCGCTGATCGCCTGGATCATTCGCGCTACCACCGAGATTTGCGGCGACTCGGAAATCTGCATCCGGTCGGCCTCGCCGATTCTCTACACCTTCGCCTCGCTCATGCTTTTTCTGTCGGGCCGCGCGCTGTTCGACGCCCGCATCGGATTCTGGTCGGCGATCGTGTTCGCGACCCTTCCCGGTGTGTCCTACTCGTCGCATCTCATGACCACCGATGTGCCGTTGATCTTGATGTGGACGATCATGCTTTTCTTCTGGGTTGTTCTGGTCAAACGGCCGACCATCGGGCTTGCCGTTCTGCTGGGCGCCGCTATCGGCATCGGCCTTCTTGCCAAACAGGCGATGATCTATGCGGTTCTGTGTATCGCCTGCCATGCCGCCGTGTCGCGCGAGGCAAGTGAGGCGCTCAAGGGGGGACGCGGATTCGCCGCCGCCGCGGTGGCGCTCTTGGTGTTCTCGCCGAACATCGTCTGGAACGTTCAGAACGGCTTCGCCATGGCCAAACACACCGGCGCGAACATTGGCTGGAAGTATCCTTATATTCATCTATGGGACACGCTGGAATTCATATTTGTCCAGTTCGGCATTCTCGGTCCGATCCTTGCGATCGTATATGTGCGCGGCGCGTGGCGCGAGATTAGGACCCCGCGCGATCCCGCCAAGACGACCCTCTTGGCCTTCTCGTTGCCGGTTCTTGCGCTTCTGCTGTTGCAGGCTTTGCTTTCGCGCGCGCATGGCAATTGGTCGGCCACGGCCTATC
>Ga0307445_10000099_pt1 | contig 37777 bp, 32 predicted proteins | sample SalMarSW160330MG_FD_202147 | JGI IMG/M metagenome (GOLD analysis project Ga0307445, IMG submission 202147) | Salt marsh sediment microbial communities from the Plum Island Ecosystem LTER, Massachusetts, United States - SW1603-30 | ecosystem: Environmental > Aquatic > Marine > Intertidal zone >... | reverse complement strand
TCAGAACTTGATAGGCCTTCACCATGCTGAGGATGCCGGCCTCTACCCTCTGTTTTTTCTGTGCACCAGGCGCCGGCTCAACGATTTCCTCCAGACGGTAGGGGGTAACGATGTGACCTGCAAGCTCCCTTCCCAACCCCTCAGCAGAAAGCCATGCCGCAAGGACGGCGCCATCCACCTGGCCGGGGCGCAATTCCAGCCTCAAGGCCAGGAGTTTGCAATATCTCGCCCGCGTGAGGATCTCCTGAAGCTCACCCTGGTTCCCTTGCAAGCGCATTGTCACAAGAAAAGCTGCCAACCCGATGAGGGCCTCACTCATCTGGTGGTAGGAATACTCCTGGCCCAGCAGCAGGGGGATAAGGTGGTAATAGGCGATGTAAGGCGGTTCGATCTCCTGGCAGATGTCTCTGAGCCACGAACCCCGGGGTTGGAAAAACCGACCATTGACCAAGAGCACGTCAGAGGGTCCCCTTTTGAGGGCCTTGACGGTCTCTTCCGGAGACAGGACCCATGCTACGTTCGGGTAACCTTCGCCGCGGAGAATGGTTCTCAGTGCGCTGGCTCGATCACGATCGGGTTCCAGGAGGAGGATCTTCCTTTTGGTGCGGGCCTGGTCTTCCAGGGTGAGTTTTTCTCTGGTTTCTTCCTGGTTGCTCAGAATAGTGAAGTCCTGAGGAACCTCCAGCTCCGTGGCCGGCGTGTAAACTTCTCCCTCGTAGTGGACCCTTACGGCCCTAACGATCTCTGCCGTCGAAGCCACCGTGAATGCGAGCCGGAAGGGGGGCGGGAAGATGGTTTGGAGGTGCCCGATGAGCTGCTGATCCGTTGGATCACCCACGGCAAGGATGAGGAAGTTTTTTTCCGAATCATAGGCCACAGGGAAAATGGTCCACCGCTGTGCAAACTTGAGTGGAACGACCGACTTGGCGCTATCCAGGGGCGGATCGGCGAGGAGAGGACGATAAGGCTTTCCGTAGATCTTGGCCAGGCTCTGCCCCAAACCTGTGTAGTCGATCAGGTTGAGAAAAAGTACTGCCTCCTCAATGGATATCTTCCGTGTGAGAGCATAGTCCTCTGCCTGTAGGAACTGATCTTCAGTCAATCGCCCACTGCCCACGAGGTGACGCTTTAGCTTGGAGACGCGCTCCGTGTTGTCACCGGGCAGCTCACTCCGTTCCTTGGCCATGAAGATTTGCTTCCTCCGGACCAATCAGGCCTTCCTCTGAGAGTCTCCTGATGTGGTCCTCCATGGTTTGCATGCCTGAGGATTTGCCGGTTTGGAGCACCGAAAAGATCTGGTAGGTTTTTGCCTCCCGGATCAGATTCTTAATGGCCTGATTGCAAACCATGACCTCCACCGCAGCCACCCTGCCCTTTTCCTGAGCACTCCTGAGTAACTGCTGCGCGACAACGCCGCACAGGGACTCGCTGAGCATGGTCCTGATCTGCGGCTGCTGGCTTGTTGGGAACACATCAATGATCCGGTCAACCGTCTTGGCGGCACTGGACGTGTGGAGGGTGCCGAAGACCAAGAGCCCTGTCTCTGCTGCGGTTAGGGCGAGATGGATGGTCTCCAAATCCCTCATCTCCCCTACAAGGACGACATCAGGATCTTCCCTCAAGGCCGCCCTCATGCCCGTAGCAAAACTCTCTACATGGAAACCGACCTGTCTTTGGTGAATCAGACACTTCCCCCTTGGATGGATAAACTCTATGGGGTCTTCCAGGGTAATAATGTGGTAATTCTGTTCTTTGTTAATGAGGTCGATCATGGCAGCCAGCGTCGTGGATTTGCCTGACCCCGTCGGCCCGGTGACCAGCACGAGCCCGCTCTTTACTTGGGCGAACACATGGATGGATTCCGGAAGCATGAGTTCTCTGAGGGTCTTTATCTCCGTGGGAATGAGTCGGAACGCCCCGCCATAGCCTTTTCTTTCCATGAATACGTTGGCCCGGAAACGCCCCTTACCCTCCACTGCATAGGCGAAATCGATATCCATTCTGGCCTTGAGGAGGTTCACCTGGTCCTCATCCAGCATCTCAAGGAGGATGGCTTCAGCCTCTTCAGGGGTCAGATCATGATATTTGACCCGCTGCAGCCGCCCGTCGATACGAAGCATGGGAGGATCGCCGGCACAGATGTGCAGGTCGGAGGCCCCATGCTGGATCATCATGTCTAGCAGGACATCGATCTTGGCCAAATCAAACCTCCAAAACGCTGATCTTGACGCCGTCCTTCAACTCCTATCCCACTGGAAAAGAAAACGTCCTGACCATCATCTTTTATCGGTGTTTTCCAGCTTAAACTGAAGGGCTAACACGACCGGGCCTTGTGTGATCACTGAAGGGGTGCTGCTTGATTGTCGCCATGGGGGGGGACAGGAGGGCCGGGGATGAGCATTCAGCGGCCAGTTTTATCATGAAGCTTGTCCGCAATGCGTTTCACCCGGTCGGATTGAACCATGGACGCGGCTTTATCTGCAAAACGGGTCGCATCCGACACCTTGCCGTCCTTCAAGTAGTCCTTGACTCTCTTTTCAATGCGACCCGTGGCACGATCTGTCTTGACGTGGATGGCCGGCGCCGCCATGAGCTTTCTGGTCTGCCCGCCGCCGCAATCCGGACACGGCGGCGGCTTGCCGGCCTTATCAACGATCCTTTCAAAAACACACCCGCAGTCCGTGCATTCATAATCGTAAATAGGCATCAGACGTTTTTCAACCCCTCACTCACAACCTTCGAAGGTATGGCATCTTCTCAAGATCAGCCCTGAAGACATTGTCTCTTGAGAGCCTGTCGAGGACCTCGTCGATGATTGCAAGCATGGCCGTCTTGTCAGCCGGCAGACTTCCGTTAATGGAGGCATAATTGGAAACATGATCTGAGAGATACTGAGACGTCACTGAAAGATCCTGGATGAGGGCTTTTTGTTCCCTTAAGATCGTCTCCGGGCGTGCCATTTCAAAGCTGCCTTCCCGCCACCACTGATACACCGGGGTACCGGGTTGCGGTACCAGGGTTCTTACCCGGATAAAATCGGGGTCGATCCGGTTCAGCACCTTGGCTGTGTCTGACGCATGTTCCCGCCAGTTCGCCTCGCCCCCGATGCCCACAAGAACATACAGGGAGACTTCAAATCCGGCATCCTTCGCCTTGGTGCAGGCCCTGATCATGGTCTCAGGGCCCGCCCCTTTCTTAATCCGCGCCAGCAGGCGAGCACTGCCTGTCTCAAGGCCAATGTGAAGCCGCGTCAAGCCCGCATCCCTGATCTTCTGCAGGCTCTGAAGGGATTTACGCTTTAGGGTTTGCGCGCGTGCATAGCTTGTCACCCTGGAGAGGGACGGAAAGGCGCCATGGAGATGCCCGAGGATTTCGCACACTTCGTCTGTCGTGATGATCAGGCTATCTGAATCCCCGATGAACACGGTTTCCACGTTGCCTCCAGTATATGCCTTTGCCGTGTCAATGTCTCGTTTAACCGATGCCACTGAACGCTTTTCAAACCGGATGTCCTTGTACATGGGGCAAAAAGCGCACCGATTCCAGGGACACCCGCGGGTCACCCTCAACAGGAGGCTGTCGGCCTCACTAGGGGGCCTGAAGGGTGGAAAGTCGTAGGTCTCATCGGCCACAGCAAGGCGCCTTCCAAAACGAAAGTTCAACATGATCTTAGAGCAAAGATAGCCGAATCACTCCGACATGACAATAGATTTGTCCCCGTGGAAGGGGTTGTGGGCCTGCATGTTCGTTGCTGATCCGTCCCGAGAATTCTTCACAACCAAGGGACAAGGACCCAACATGTTGTATCTTTCCAGCTAAGACATACATTTTATAGTCTTTTTTTCTTTACAAGCCCTTGTCTGTTTGTTAATCCTCAGTAGCACTGTAAGGATCAAATTAGAAAGAGAGAGGCGCAGAGGGTTTTTGTCATGAAAATCAAGAATTTAGATATTGTTGGGTTCAAGTCTTTCGCAGACAACCTGACGCTGCAGTTTCCCCAAGGGATTTGTGCCGTGGTGGGCCCTAACGGCTGTGGCAAGAGCAATATTGTGGATGCCCTCCGCTGGGTGATGGGGGAGCAAAGCGTCAAACAGCTCCGCGGCAAGTCTATGGAAGATGTCATCTTCTCGGGCAGTGAGAAAAAGGGGCCCTTGAACAGGGCGGAGGTCGGCATCACGCTGATTAATGACAATGGCAACACGCCTGAGGAATATCGACTCTTTTCCGAGATCATGGTCAGTCGCCGCCTTTTCCGTTCCGGAGAAAGCGGTTATTTTATCAATAAACGGCCATGCAGGCTGAAAGACATCCAAAACCTGTTGATGGGAACCGGCGTCGGGTCCAGGACCTATGCCATCATTGAACAGGGAAGGATCGGAACGCTCATCGATGCCGGCCCGGAAGAACGACGCCTTTTCATTGAGGAAGCGGCGGGCATTACCCGCTATAAGAGCCGAAAGAATGAGGCCCTCCAGAAGATACAGCGGACGCGGCAAAACTTGTTGCGTATTCATGATGTCATCGCCGAAGTCAAACGCCAGATAAACAGTCTGAAACGCCAGGCCAGGAAAGCCGAGCGTTACAAGGCCTATGAAAAGCAAATTGAAGATCTGGAAATAGGACTCGCTCGTTATCAGTACAAGGCTATGTGCGCCGAGATGCAAGAAACCGACACCTTGCTGCAATCCTTACGGGACACGGACTTTAAGCACGAATCTGAGCTGGCAAAGTTAGACGCCGCCATGGAACAGGTCAAACAAGCACGGGCAGCCAAACACGAGCGTATCTCCCAGGAGAAGGCCCAAAGATATGACATCCAGCGGATGATGGACAAGCTCGAAGGGGACATGGAACACAACAAGAAAGATCTCGAGCGCTTGATGCGTGAAATGGACCAAGTCGGGGCCGAGTTGAAAGAAATTGAGATCAAGAACCAGGATACCATCGTAGAATGTCGTGGCCTGGAGGAACAAAAACAGGGTTTCGAGCAAGATATTCGGAGCATTGAAGAAACCTTGAAGCAGGAAGTCGCGGCCGAGAGGGCTTTGAAAGAGCGCCTGGGTGAAGTGAGTCAAGACCTCGAAACCAAGAAGACGCAACTGATCAACCTGGCAAGCCGAAAGGCAACCTACCGGAACACCCTGGAGAACACCTCCCATCTCAGGGCAAACCTCTCAAAGCGGCTGGATCAACTCGACAAGGAAAAAGGTCGGACCGATGGCGAACTCGCCGAGGTCACCAAAGAGCTGGCCAAGACTGAGGACGCGCACCGCGACCTAAAGGAAAGCTTTAACAAGGCAGGGGAATCACTTGATTCTCTTGAGAAACGCCTTGAACAAAATCGTCATGCCCTTAGTCAGCAAGTCCGCACGGTACAGGCTGCGGAGGCTGAACGGCAACAGGTCCGATCCCGCTATGGGGCGCTCAAGAAGATGGATGACAATTATGAATGGTTCAAGGAAGGCGTTCGGGTGATCATGAGAAAATGGAAGTCCCGAAATCTTGAGGAGGCCGGCATCCGCGGCCTTGTGGCTGACGTCCTCGAGGCCGAACCTTCCTATGAGGAGGCCGTGGAAGCCGCACTGGGTGAGACATTGCAATACGTCATTGTCAAGGACCAGCAGGGGGCCGTGACAGCCATCGATTTCCTTCGGGCCCACTCAGGGGGGCGGGGGGGCTTCATTCCCATGCAGGCGGTCAGACCCCTGGCGGGGGTCGGCAACAGACCAGATCCCCGGCAGCACGATCTCCTCATTCATCACATAGACATACACAGGGGCTACGAAGCTTTTGTTCAGGCCCTTGTGGGTCATGTCACGGTTGCGCAAGACCTTGAAGGGGCCCTGCAACGGTGGGACGAGAATCGCTCGCCGCAGACGATCGTCACACTGCAAGGAGACCGGGTCTGCCCTCAGGGCATGCTGACAGGCGGAAGCACGGAGAACGGCCGATCCGGCATCCTGGCCAAAAAGAAGGAGGTTAAGGATCTGGCTGCACAGATCTCGCAGTTGGACACCTCTGTTGCCGTGGCCCAGGCCAGGCAGAAAGAACTGGAAAAGGAGGCCGTGGCATTGGAGACAGAGGTTCAGAAGGCCAGACAGGTCCAAACCCAAAAGAGTCAACAACTGATCGAACTTGAAAGGCAGCTTTACCGTCTTCAGGAAAGACTCAAACAGATTCATCGCCACACGGAAATCCTGGACCTTGAGGCACAACAAATAGCCGGGGAGCGGACAGATGCGGAGCAGGAGCTTTCGAGATATGAAGAGGTTCTGACCGAACTGGCAAGAGAGGTTGAGGCCGAAGAATCTGCCGTCGAACAGACGGCCGCCGAACTCAAGACAATCTCTGAAGAGATGGAAGGGGTCCATGAAGGGGTGGTGGAACACAAGCTCAGACTGACTGCATTGCAGGCGGAACATGACAGTGCGGTCAACACCTTGCGACGGTTAACGCATTTTCAACAGGACTGGCAGGAAAAACTGGCCCAGTTGGAGCGAGGGCTAAAGCAAAGGGAGGAAGATCAAATAGCCATTGAGCACGCCTTGACAAGAGATCAAGCCAAGATGGGCGATCTGTACACGGGCCTGGAGGCGATGAAAGACAGACTCGCTCAAAGTGAAGCCGAGTACCAGGCCATCGAAGGGGCACTCAAAGAAAGTGATCAAGCCCTTGCTCAGGTCAGAACGAAACAACAAGAGACCCTCCAAAAAATACAACAGCTTGAGCTGGCACAGTCGGAAAGGCGCATGACCTGTGATCATCTGGTTGGCCGCATTCAGGAACGCTACCATCAAGACATCAAAGTATTGGCCCGCGAAGACGACACGGAGGACTTTTCACCCGAAGAAACAGAGAGGGCCCTGGCGGCATGCCGGGAAAGGATGGCCAGGCTTGGAGATGTGAACCTCACAGCCATTCAGGAATACGAAACCCTGGGCGAACGATATCGCCTCCTCACCGAACAGCGCGATGACCTCATGGGCGCCATAGAAATCCTGCACCGGGTTATCCAGAAGATCAACCGGGTATCTTTGAAACAGTTCATGAAGACCTTCAAAGGCGTCAACGAAAAACTGCAAGTGGTCTTTCCCAAGCTCTTCGAGGGCGGAACGGCCAATCTGGTGCTCACCGAACCGAAGCGCCCCCTGGAGTCCGGGGTCTCTTTGTTCGTCCGCCCGTCGGGCAAGAGACTTACGCGCATGAGCCTTCTTTCCGGCGGGGAAAAGGCGCTTGCGGCCATTGCCCTGGTCTTTTCTCTTTTCCTGATCAAGCCCACGGCATTTTGCGTCCTTGATGAGATTGACGCCCCCCTGGACGAGGTCAACGTGTCTCGCTTCATCCATCTTCTCGAAGAGATCGGCAAGCAGTCTCAGGTGATCATGGTGACCCACAACAAACAAACCATGGAGACGGCGGACGCACTTTTTGGCGTGACCATGGAAGAGCAAGGCATTTCCAAGCTCGTCTCGCTGAATCTAACGAGACAAAGCCCGAGGTTGCCGGAGCACGGGACAGAGACCGTTCATGGCCTTGAAATGGTTTAAAAAGAAAAAACGAACCGAAGGCGGATCGCCAGAAGAGCCCATCGAATCCGTTGAGCAGGCTCTTGAACCCGAGACGGCACGGGAAGAAGGCGCGGACACTGCCGAGCCCGTTGAGCCTGTGGAGGCAACGGGAGCCGCTGACACGGAAAAACAGGGGTTTTTCCGGAGACTCAGAAGTCGCCTCTCCAAGACACGGAAAGGCCTTGTGAGCCGTGTGGATCAACTCTTGCTGGGGAAAAAGGAGATCGATGAAGCGCTTCTCGAAGAGCTCGAAGAAATCCTTATCACCTCGGATTTAGGCGTACAGACCACGATGACTCTCATTGAAAAGGTGCGAGAAAAGGTTAAAAGAAAAGACCTGAGCAATCCCGAGGAGCTCAAGGAAGCCCTTCAGAGCGAGATCCTCACTTTTCTCCAGGTGCCGCCGGGGCCAAGCCGGATGGCCGAGCAAAAACCTTACGTGATCATGGTTGTAGGGGTGAACGGCGTAGGCAAGACGACCACCATCGGCAAGCTGGGCGGCCGTTACGTGAAAGAAGGCAAACGCGTGCTGTTGATCGCAGCCGACACCTTCCGGGCCGCTGCTGTTGAACAATTGGAGATTTGGGCGGATCGCATCAACGCCGAGTTGGTGCGTCACAGGGGAAAGTCCGACCCTTCTGCCGTCGTCTATGACGGTATCCACGCAGCCCAAGCAAGGGACATGGATGTGGTCATCATCGACACGGCAGGTCGTCTTCATACCAAGGTCAATCTGATGGAAGAACTTAAGAAAATCCGTCGAACCGTGGCTCGGCAACTCCCTGACGCCCCCCATGAGATCCTGCTGGTTCTTGACGCCACCACCGGGCAAAATGCGATCTCTCAGGCCCAACTCTTTCATGAGGCCCTTGAGATTAGCGGGATCGCCCTTGTCAAGCTGGATGGCACGGCAAAGGGAGGGATCGTGGTGGGTATATGCGACAGCCTCGGCCTGCCGCTCCAGTATATTGGGCTCGGAGAAAAGGTCGAGGACCTGCAAGACTTTGACCCTGATGCGTTCATCAAGGCCCTGTTTTCGGAAGTGAACTAGCGTGCCTGAGACCATGTCCAAGACCGTCCTGGTCATCGACGATGAACCGAATATGCGGCACATGCTCACGGCCGTCCTGGAAAAGGCCGGATATGCCGTCACGGGCGCCGCAGACGGCCTGGACGCCCTGTCCATCCTGGAAACAAGGGGTTTCGACCTCATCCTGTGTGATGTGCGTATGCCCCGAATGGACGGGCTTTCCTTCCTGAAACAAATCACCGCGCGAGGACTCAACACCACAACCATTGTGATGTCGGCCTATGGCACCATTGACACGGCCGTGGAAGCCATGAAGCTGGGCGCGGTGGACTACATCTCCAAGCCCTTCAAGCCGGATGAAATCCTTGTCAAGCTGGCACAGTGCGAGGAAAAGGACCGATTGCAGGAGGAAAATCTCAGGCTTCGCGACGCGGTTCAAGAGACCTATTCCTTTCAGAATATGGTTGCCAAGAGCCCGGCCATGGCCGCCATTTTTGAGACGATCCGCAAGATTGCCGATTACAAGACAACGGTGTTGATCACGGGCGAAAGCGGCACGGGCAAGGAGCTCATTGCAAGGGCGATCCATTACAATGGCGCACGCAAAGATAAGCCTATGGTGGCAGTCAACTGCGGGGGCCTGCCCGAAAACCTTTTGGAAAGCGAACTCTTCGGCTATGCAAAGGGGGCCTTTACGGATGCGGTCAAAGACAAGAAGGGGATCTTTCAGGAAGCCAGTGGCGGGACCTTTTTTCTTGATGAGATTGGGGAACTGCCCTTGTCGCTTCAGGTGAAGCTTCTTCGAGTCCTGCAAGACGAAATGGTGAGGCCTCTGGGAGGCGCCGAGGCGGCCAAGGTAGATGTGCGAATCATTGCAGCCACCGCGGCAAACCTGGCTGAGGCGGTCAAGGAGGGGACTTTCCGCGATGACCTCTTTTACCGAATCAATGTGCTCCACATCGAGGTCCCCCCCCTGCGCGACAGAAAGGAAGATATTCCACTTCTGGTCCATCATTTTGTGGAAAAGTTCGACAAGCGCCTGGGAAAAGAAATCACAGGGATTGAACCCGAGGCCCTTCGTGCCTTGATGGCCTGCCCCTGGCCAGGCAACGTCAGGCAACTTGAAAACGTTATCGAAAGGACCATGGTCCTGACGGAGCGATCCCATATTCATGTCGGTGAACTGCCGGATGAAATACGGGGGCATCAGGCAGGCATAAGGCCTTCCTGGCCTTCTCAAGAAACCTCTCTCAAGGCGAATACCATGGCGCTGGAAAAAGCCTTGATTGAGAGGGCCCTGCGGCAGACCGATAATAATCGCACACAGACAGCACGACTTTTGGGAATCAGCCATCCCACACTCCTTTCCAAGATGAAAACCTACGGCATTTCGTAAGACGCCTGTGCGCGTGTAACACTTTAGCTCTTTGAAAAAGGCCTTTTTTCGAACGACATTGAGCCGTTTTGGAAACAGATTCCGCATGAGCTTGGCGTCAAAAATTGCAAACTGTCTGAGGGCGTTAGCCCGAGTTTTTGCAATTTAGCCGGGCGAGTCCTGAATTCCAAAATGGGTCACAGAGGTGAGCAAAAGGGCTCTTTTTCAAAAACGTAAACTCTTACGTGCGCATAAGCCCAAGTGTCGCGCAAAAACGACCGTAGCCATGGGAAACCATAGCAGCTTCTCGCTCTGTGAAAAAAAATCAAAAATCCATATTATCCGGTTGACATCTAGGAATTATCAATGTATGGCAAACGGCAGTCATAGTGGGGTGTTACGCGAGGATTCATTCAAACCTAAGGGAAAAGGGGGGAAGTGAGCATGACAAAGGCAGAACTCGTGGAGAAGATGGCAAACGATGCCGGCATTTCTAAAGCCGCCGCCGGGACAGCACTCAACTCTTTTGTAACCACCGTCACCAAGGCCTTGAAAAAGAAAGACGGCAAGGTGACCTTGGTAGGATTTGGGACCTTTTCAAAGGTGCGGCGCAAAGCCCGCAAAGGGAGAAATCCTCAAACCGGCGAAAGCATCAAGATCAAGGCCTCCAATACGGTAAGATTCAAGCCGGGCAAGGCTTTAAAAGACGCTATCTAGCTGCAGGTTTCAGACCAACGCCAGTGGTTGGTTCCCATCCGGAAACACCTTCTTCGAATGGGAACCAACATCGTACTACCTGAAGGTAATGTCAAAGGTGTCAAACTCACCGGCGTAGGGCTCCCATTCGACGGTCGTTTTCCTGACATGGGCAAGGGGCGGGCCGATCTCGCACCATTTGAGCATAGACTTTACGTCGGCCTCGTTCCCTTCAAATACCGCTTCCACGCGACCGTCAGGTAGATTCTTCACCCACCCCGTCAGATTCCGCTCCAAAGCCGCACGCCTTGTATCCATTCTGAAACAGACACCCTGGACGCGTCCGTCAATGCGGACATGACTTCTGACGTTTTTCATTCTTCGTGCCCTTACTACGACTACGACGGCCCTTTTTTACGAAACCATCTCTATGAATTGTGCTTCACTGAGAATCCTTAACTCCAGCCGTCTGGCCTTGTCAAGCTTGGATCCCGGATCTCGGCCGCCCACCACACAGGTCGTCTTTCGACTCACAGAGGCGCTCACCTTCCCGCCCAAGGCCTCAATCCGGGCCCTGGCTTCCAAGCGGGTCATGGACTCCAGGGCCCCGGTCAGGACAAAAGTCATCCCGGCCAGCGCTCGGTTTGCGACCGCTTCTTCGGCCCTCGGCATGACGCCGGCTTCCAGCATCCGCTTGATGTTTCTCTGATTCTCAGTGTTCTCCAAAAATGCTCTCACGCTCTGCGATACCCGGGGCCCTATTTCATCGATGGCGATCAACGCCTCGGCCGTTGCAGACGTCAATGCATCCAATGTCTTGAACCGCCGGGCCAGAACATGGGCGATATGCTCACCCACATGGCGGATGCCCAGGGCATAGAAAAACCGGCCAAGGCTGATCTGCTTGCTTCCGGCTATGGCGTCCATCAGGTTTCGAGCTGATTTTTCCGCCATCCTTTCAAGCCCCGCCACGCTTGCCTTGTCCAGAAAGAAGAGGTCCGCGTAAGACCTGAGCAATCCTTTGTCCACCAATTGTCCCACGAGCTTGTCTCCCAGCCCGTCGATGTCAAAGGCCCCTTTCGAGGCAAAATGCTTGATACGCTCTTTCACCTGGGCCGGGCAATTGGCATTGACACACCGTGTCGCCGCTTCACCTTCCAGGCGAAGCACCTCGGAATCGCACACCGGGCACCTGGCAGGCATATGAAACACGCACTCTGCTCCTGAACGTTTGGCCGTGATCGCCTTGACGACCTCCGGGATCACATCACCGGCCCGCTGGATCAGCACGGTATCGCCCTGGCGGATATCCTTCCTCTTGATTTCATCCTCATTGTGCAGGGTCGCGCGGCTTACCGTCACCCCCCCGACCGAAACAGGCTCCAAGAGGGCCACGGGCGTTAAGGCCCCGGTTCGGCCCACCTGAACGTCGATCTCAAGGACACGGGTGGTCTCCTGTGTGGGTGGAAACTTGTAGGCCACGGCCCACCTGGGACTCCGGGACTTCTCGCCCAGCCTTTTCTGCAGGCCCAGGTTGTCCACCTTGATCACCATGCCGTCCATCTCGTAGGGAAATTCATGGCGACGGGCCAGGAGCTTTCGGTAATAGAGCAGGATATCCTCGATGCGGGCCCGCGGCTTGATGCGGGGGTTCACCGGAAGCCGCAAGGCCTTGAGGGCCTCAAGGGTTTGCCAGTGCGAGGTGAATTGAAGGCCGGTCACCGTGCCCACGCCATAGCAGAATATGTCCAGGGGGCGGCTGGCGGTTATCCTGGAGTCAAGCTGTCTGAGGGAGCCCGCAGCGGCATTTCGCGGATTGGCAAAGGGCGGCTCCCCTTGATCAAGGCGGTCCTTGTTCAACTGCTTAAAAGCCGTCAGGGGAATAAATACCTCCCCCCTGACCTCCAGGCGAGTGGGGACGGGTGCACCCGTGGTGTTGAGAAGGGCCAGAGGGACCGTCTTGATCGTTCTGATATTCAGCGTGATGAGTTCACCCGTGTAGCCGTCGCCCCTGGTTGAGGCCTGCTTCAGAAGACCGTTTTCGTAAACCAGTTCCACGGCCACGCCGTCCATTTTTGGCTCGGCCGTGTAAAGGATCTCCTCATCGGTCTTTAGAAACCGACATACCCTCTGATCAAAGGCCAGCACTTCTTCTTCATCAAAGGCGTTTTCCAGGCTCAGCATAGGGATGGTATGAGCCACCGTCTCAAACTTTTCAAGGGGTGGCGCCCCCACCCGCTGCGTAGGAGAATCAGGCTCGACCAGCTCCGGATGGGCCGTCTCCAGGGCCGTGAGCTCCCTCATGAGGCGGTCATATTCGGCATCCGAGACTTCCGGCTCATCCAAAACGTGGTACAGATAATTGTGCCGGTGAAGGGCCTGACGGAGTTCAGCGGCTCTTTTTTGGATATCTACAGTCATCTTGTTTGGCATCCTATGGTCGTTTGGCTCTTTCAAAACGTGACGGGTTCGGGCATATCCGTTCCGCAGGGCTGCCATGATATGGCGTTCTAAGATCCAGTCGTCAGCTGCTCGCATGTGGTCAGCAAAATTTCTGCAGCTATCGCGCGGGACCTCTTGAACTTCTTTGTTCTAAACCCGGGCCTCCAGGTCAAAGAGCCGAGTTCGTCGGACACCACGAGCAATGCCCCTATCTCCACTTGTCGGAAGGAGGCCACCGTAAACAGGGCTGAAAGCTCCATCTCGACACCGAGCACCCCTTGTTGCTGAAACAAAAGGACCTTCTCCCTGGTCTCTCTGTACGGGGCGTCTGTTGACCAAACAGCGCCTCTATGGAACGGGATGGACCGTCGCAAGAGGCTTTTCTCAAAGGCCTTGACCAGCGCGTCTGATGGTCCCGGGCATGAATCGTGCCCTGGATAGTGTGCAGAGGTCCCCTCTTCGCTCACCCCGCGGTCAGGGACAACGAAATCCCCAATGCCCAACCTCGGCTGGATCGAACCGCACCATCCAAAAAAGAGTATCCTTTGTGCCCCGAGCACGATCAATTTCTCCAGGATCATGACCGCGTGAGGAGCGCCTATCATGGGTCCCACGACGGCGATATCTTCACCGTCGCAGCGGCCCCGGTATAACTTGCTGCTGAGGATTTTCCATGCGGGCCTTCCCGCGATCTCCATGGATCGACGCATCAAGGCCAGGTCTGTTTCCGTGGCCACCATGACAGCCACAGATCCAACGGCAGGCTCTTTTTTCCCGTGAACAGGATAGACAATCTCATCTCTCATCATTTGCTCAAGCGATTGAAGCCTCCCCGCGGCCAGCCCACGGGAAATCTTCACCGTAAGGAAGTCTTTCATTTTCAGATTCGCTCGCCAACCCCGCCGCAAGCAGCGGGGAATGCGCTCGCTTTCGCGGTTCACGGGACACGGTCATGCCTTGCCTGCATCGGGGCTTGCCCGGCTATCTCACGGAGGAATGGAATCACCTCGTTTCTGCAGATGGTATCCCATACGTATTTGCCCATCACATTGCGAAACATTCTGTAGGTGTCCATGCGCCCCAGGTATTCAATAATGCGCCCGGAAATAACGCGTGGCGGCTCATCGAGTCCAAAAAAGCAGACACCCTCCCCCAGTTCTTTGAACGGCGGAATGTCAGAGCAGGCAATAGGCAGCTTGATCATCCCCGCCTCCAGCAGCGGCAAGCCGAAACCCTCATCCTTGCTCGTCATCAAGAGCAAATCGGCCATGAGACAGAGATCACGGATGAACACACGGCCCGGCACCAGTCTCTTCCTATCGTGAAACCTGTATTCTGCAAGAATAGCAATGTTTTCCTCAAGTCCGAGTTCTTTAATCCAGTACCTGAGCCTTCGGTAATAGGCCACGGCCCGTTGTTCATGGGGATCGTAGGCGCCTGTGAGGAGAAAAAGGACGTTGTAGCCCAAGAGCTTGATGCCGCGGATGATATGGATGGAAAGCTCCAGGTTCTTCCGAGGAGTGATCCTGGAAGGCTGGACCACCACCATGTCACGGTGAAACAGATCAAGTTCTTCCGCCAGCCTCTCGGTCTTGGCATCAAGATAGAAAAAGCGTGCCGGGTCGATCCCGTTGGGGAGAAGCTTCCAGGAAACGTCGTCCAGGTGTCTCTCGAAGGATTTTTTTCGGGATTCCGAGATGGTGACATAATGAATATTCCTATGGGGACGGCGAAGGGCGACCCAGGGCGGGCGGTCCAGGTATTTTGGGCGGTCCGGTAGCAAGTACGGTGAGTCGTGGGCCCAACTCACCATGGCAGGCGCACTTCTTGTACCAGCCAGGCGCCGCAAGGCCAGGGTGAGGGGCAGGTTGAACGGCATGTGGAGTACGTTATGGGCAAGGATGATATCAAGGTCCAGGGACCACTCTGAAAGAATGTTATAAAGCTTCCTGACGGATTGCCTCAAGTGACCTTGGTTGCCCTGCCTGGACTGCTCATGGGCCTTGAGGATCTGAGCATTCTGGGATCCCAGGAGAGGCTCTATCCGCACGGGGTAATCCTCTGTGAACACCTCACCCATGCCGGCCAGTACGGAGACCGAGTGGCCTAAGCGGTGAAACGTGTCTGCCTGCCGGCTCAGTATCTCTTCAACGCCCCCCACCACCGGCGGGCAGGAATAATGTAAGATCCCAATCCGCAACGGGGCATCCATGGTCTTCTCAGGATTTATACGCGCCATTTACTTACTGAAAAGATTCGATCAAAGGCAAAAGTTTCCTCTCCAAGACCTCGTATGAAAAGTACCTCTTGCCCAATTCATAGTTCTTCTCAACGATCCATCCCAGGTTGCCGTAACCCAGAAATGATTTGATGCGGTCCACGAGCTCAGAGGTTACGAAGGACTCAAAGGAAATCACCTCGAAGCCGCACGGTTCAATATCTTCCACAAAGATCGAATACCGATTCACCACGATCGGCTTCTTGAAATAGATCGCCTCCAGAAAGGCATTCCCAAAGCCTTCATAGCCTGAAGGGTACGTCACCAGGTCGGCGTTCAGATAGGCATCGTCCACGCTATACGGCTTGTCACATCTGGCCTTGAAACACCGGGCCGACCCTACTTTGTCGCCCACGTACAGGATCTCTACGCCGAGACGCTGCGCATATTCCAGGACCCTCTGCGCATAGTGGTCACCCTCATCACCGGATTCATGGGAAATCACCAGCCGCGGCCGGCTCGACTTCATGAGGCTTACCAGTTCAACCGCCCGCTCAATCCACTTGCGAGGCACAACCCTGGTGGGCTGAAGGATAAGGAGGTCATCATCTTCGAAACCGAGTTCACGGCGAAGCAACTTGCCGTTTGGAGGCACTGCAGGAGGCGTCGCGAAATCAAAGACATTAGGAATCACCACGTTGCTGACGCCCGTCCGGTAGCTGAGTTGCCGCGAAGCCGCAGAATTTATGACCACATGCCGCAGAGACTGGAGATTCGGAGGAAAGGCGCATTGGAGGTGGTCCTGCACCGCGTTGATGAGGAAGCGTTTCCGTTCCCAACTGAAATCGTGGTGATGGGCCACAGCGGGCATCCCTGTTTCCGCGATCAGTTCCGTGAGGGCCAATCCCAGAGGGATGTTCATGGGGATGGCCAGGGCATTTTCAGGAATCAGGAGATCAATACTAAACTGGCTGCAAAAATCGTAAAGTCTTGACTTGAGATGATCCTTGAGGTCCTGAATCTGTCCGGAGAGCGAGGACCTCCGGGTGGTCTTCCCAAAACATGCGGAATTGGTTTCCAGGATCTCGGGGTGTCCGAAATGGGCCTTGGGCTCCAGGAAGGACCGCTCTTCAGGGGTGTCGAGTTCTCCGCCAAAAAAATAGCATTCATAGCCGTTTCGTTCCAAGACCTGGTGCCACTTGTAAGTCTCCAGCGTGACGCCGTCCGTACCAGCAATGCGTGTGGATACAAACCCAACTCTCTTCATGAAGAATGCTCCCCCCTTTAGTATCCGGCAGGGCCCTAATGGTTGTTAAGATGTCGACAAGATACCATGTTTCGACAAGATTGACTATTTCAAATCCATGCGAACAAATCATTGCTTGTCGTTTGTGGTCTGTTGCTCGTTGTTCAATAAAAAATGTATTGTTGATCTGTTTTTCTATGATCAGTGGAATATAAAATCCGTTACTTGGCAACACGTTAAATCTTTGAAACGCCGGTCGCGCAGGCGGCAATCAAATTGAAGCTCCCTGTAGCAAGCTACAGGGAATCTTCGACAGACTCAAACGGTCATTCGATTGAAACCTTTGTCAAGTATGTGTATACTTGAATTCATTGGGCGAAGTTAAAACAATATCATGACACCTTGTGAACATAACCCTTGGGTAGAAGTGGCGGTGAAGGTTCCCCGTGAAATGGAAGGCACTGTCAGTGCCGTCCTAAGCAGCCTCGCCCCTTCAATGATGTGGCAAAATGAGAAAAGAGACAGCGGCACCTGCCTTCTCAAGGCGACATTGGTGATGGATGGCCAGGTTGATCGCATTCTTTCACGCATAGACGAGGCCCTGCGGCAGGTTGAAGCAAAACATCTCGTTTCAGAACCCATGCCTGTTGAGCTTCAGGTTCTTGAGGCGGATGAAGCTGGTGGTAGCCGGCCAAGGCGGCTCCAACCCAGGAGAGTTTCTCCACGCCTCGCCGTGGGTTCGCCCTGTCATGGCATAGATGGTGGTTCCGGCCATACGGTTCTCCTTATTGACCCAAAGGAGGCCTTTGGTGATGGATACCATCCGAGTACCCGTATTGCATTGCGGCTGGTGGATGAACTCCTCAGCGGGCAACATGGTCCGCTCCCCGCGGTCAGAGACTGGGCGCTGGATGCAGGTTGCGGTACCGGAGTGCTCGCCCTGGCCGCAGCCGCTCTCGGCGGCCTCAGGGTCCTTGCCGTAGACCTTGATCCTCGAGCCGTCCGGGCGACACGAGGCAACCTGAGACTTAACCCAGAGCCAGGCAGCAAGGTGTTCTTGACCCTGGGGGAGCTTTCGTGTATTCGAGGACCATTCTGCGTAGTCATGGCCAACCTGGTCCCTACGTTACATGTCAAGGTATGCGAGACTTTGTGGCAGGCTGTTGTACCAGGGGGGTGGCTCATTTTGTCCGGCTTTTGCCAGACCCACAAGGATTCGATCTTGCGTCCCTACATCCAGTATGGGGCCACGGAAGAGGCCTGCCCCGTTGATCATGCCTGGGCAGGGACATTGCTGCACAAGCCGGCATGAGGGACATCTCCGCTTCGTCAATGCTCGAGCAGGCACAATGACCCCCTGAAGAGAAGCGCTGTTTTTGTTGCGCTCACGGTCTCCAATGATCGTTTCAACCTATCAGCCCTTTTTCTCACCCTTTCCGGCCTTCTTCTATAAGGCTCACCTTTCCGATGTCATGGTCATCCTGAATGACGTTCAATTTCCCATGAGAGCCACCTGGATCACCAGAAATCGATTCAAGAACGACCAGGGTACCCTGTGGATCAGGATCCCGGTGTGGAAAAAGGGGCTGGGTCTGCAAAGGATCAACCAGGTCCGAATATGTCAAGAAGGCAACTGGAGAAAAAAGGGGCTGGCCAGCCTGAGAACCTGTTATGCCAACGCCCCTTACTTCAGGGAGCATCGTGGTGTCGTGGAGGACATGTTTTCAGGAAAATTTGAAAAACTTATTGATCTGAATCTGATGATCATCAAGTATCTGAAAAAACATCTAAGGATCGATACGCCATTAATATTGCAATCCGATTTGGATGTTCATGCCAAAGGAAACGAGCTTTTGATAGAGATTTGCCGCGAGTTGCACGCATCCAGCTACCTGGCCCACTGCGCCGCAAAAAAATACCTGGACGCTGTGCTGTTCGACAAAGCAGGCCTCAAGTTGAACGTCTTTTTACCCCCCTCCCCTGTTTACCCCCAGCTCTGGGGCGATTTCATCCACGATCTGTCCGCCTTTGACCTGCTTTTCAACTGTGGGCCGAAAAGCCATGAGATCTTATGCGGCCCACGCAACGACCCGCGCTAATGTTCCTCCTTCTCCCACGAGTTCATCAACGCTACAATCGCATCCTTTTTTGCGAAGGATGCGGACCTGTTCTTCATAAGGATCGACATATTCGTCTTGTGTCGCGTTCCCGGTAGCCAGTGCCTCGCTGAGCGGGCTGCGATGCGCATATCGCCTCCTGGTCATTTCTCGCACCAGCGCCTCATGCCGCAAATAAAGGGCCTTCAATTTGCCATGCCAACGCAACGTCTCCGGGTGCTTGGCGTATCCTTTCTTGCCTTTCGTCAGTATGGACCACAGGGCATGCAGTTCCCTATGTTCTCCCAAGAGGTGCTGTCGACACATCTTATCGGGGGCTATGTCCCATATTCTCAAACCCGATGCCTCCATCCATGCCAACCAACGGCAACATGCTTATTTAATACATAAGGCTGATTCACACGTTGTAAAGAGCCTTGGAGGTATTCGTTGACTCTTCAAGAGGTGTGCTTATCTTTGTACAAGAATCGATGGATAAAACTCGAACTCAAATACCCGGTAGCAAAAAGAGATAGAGTCATTGTCATCAGCCAAATATATGCGGAGGTGATACCATATGAAGACAGAACTAAGTGTGGTCCTGAATAGAATAGGTGAACGTTACAGGGACTCGATCTCAGAGGGAGGTCGACATTACCTGGAAGTGGATATTGGGAAAGAAGCGGAAAGGCTTGGGCACGCTGATCTGGCAGCAGAGTACCACAATGTGAACGCCGTCATTCCCTTGAAAGAAGCGGCTTCGGGAATGAAAGTACGAATTGATGGTAGAACATGGGTCGATTATGCGCAGTTCGATACGGGAGTGGTGGTACCCAGGTGCGTGGCCAAGGAAACCAGGTTGCCCTATAAGCACTACGAGGCACAGGATAGTATGATCCTGAATTTTCCCTGACAACTGGCTTGACTGGTCAAAAGAAAGAGGCGGACTTATGAGGGCGCAACCCACCGCGGCGTGTGCATGTTTATTGTGCTGTGCGGGTGACGCAGCTCACTCCCAAGCATAGGCCGCCATAGATAACATCCCATACACTATATTAAGATGCGACCCTTCGCAGTTTTCCTTGCGAACCATTTGGATACGTGACCCGCCACTATGGAAACTGGGTACGTGTAAGGAATTTTTGGTATTGGGCTCCACCCCTGGCCCGTGTCAGGCGCCGTTTACGGCCTCCCCTCCTTGATGTCGGATCTGCCTGGTATCGGGGAAGAGTCGCCTGGATACACTACGGTACCCGAATCGGGTGGGTGCCCTTGGCTCCCCGTGAACCCTATTACTGCCACCGACGTTGGGGACCGCGCGCACTTGTTGTCAAGAATGTCCGTATAACAAATCGAATCGTTCTCTTTTCTTTCATTGCCTCGGCATGAGTCATGCCGCTCAGTCAATAGGTTAGGTTGACGCCTCGCCCCGCACATCGAGCCACCGCTGGTCCACCAGAACCACAGAAGTCTCGATCTGACGTTCAGGAATCGACCAGTATTTCTTGAGCAACCGATCCTTTTCTTTTGGAGTGACTAGTCGAAAGCCGTGCTTTTCATAGAACCGAATTGCCCAGACAGCATCTGCCCAAGTGCCGACCAAGGTGGGGCCTGTGGTCTTCTTTCGAAGTTCAGATAATAGTTCTCCACCGACGCCTTGATTTTGCCAAGCCGTGCGAACATAGGAGTGCCTGATCAGCGTGACATCTTGAACGTCCTGAATGCCCATCACTCCAATCAATTCGCCATCTTCCTCACAGCCCCAGAATTCCACACCCTGATCGATTTCATGTTGAAGCTCATCTTTAGACATATAAGGCATTTTCCAACGGTCTCGTGGGATGACACCGTTGTAGGCTTCTGCGGCGTCGTTGACAATGGAGTAAATGGTCTCAATGTCTGTGTTTTCACATTTACGAATCATGATTGTCTGCCCTGAGCATATCCATGCGGAGTGCGATTAAATTGTATAGCCAAGCGAATATCGCACCTCCAACCAGGGCATCTGCAAAAGCCCAAATCAATCCAACAAGGCTGCCCATAGGAGTTATGCTATACCCACGATACAGACGTCCGATGAGCGTTATCTCTCCTGTAGAGCCATCAAAAGCAATTATCCACCAAGTAATGAAGAAGAGACCAAACCCCCAGATCAAGCCACATGTCAGTGCAAACGCCTTTACATTCAGTCTCATTTTCAACCTCCTTTGAAAATATTTGAAACGAATGTTCCGTCAATTCGCAGGGTGACAAGGCTGCAAAGAAGTCTGTCATTTTAGGCTACACGCCTAAATGGTCAAATAGACCCTAACGTTGCAAAAGTCGAGGGTGCTGCAGATCCAAGGCGTCCAAGGGTGCGGCTGTAGTAAACTACGCCGAACCCTTGGCAACGCAGGAGATGCGGTATCATCGGCTTTCCCAAAGGGTAAACACCATGGCTTTTTTTCTGGTTTTCTGGATATCATTCACAATGCATTCCACAAAAGCGCCCAAAAAGATCGCAGATAGAGGCAGTTGTTACTTTTTGGGACGTTTTGCCATGTTGTTTATGCAGCCATAGGGTAGACTTTCGTTGACTGATGCCTCAAATATTCAGCAGCAGTTGTTCGGGTTTATAAGGCGGTTCGGAAGGGTTGAGATTGGTCGTCCTTTGTTTGTTCCGCTTTCTAAACATCGCCTTCGTTATTCCCTTTGCGTTCAATGCCTCTGGGAACAACGACGGCTGGAGATACGACCTGTAATCAGCACACATTCTCATTCGCTTGCAAACTGAACATATCTCCACGCTCACCCTGTATCTGGATTTTGTATGATTGCACGTGATGTAGTCCATGTCCTGTCCTTGTTACCCTAATATTGCATAAAAAATATGGCAAGAGGTTTTCAAAAGCAGTAACGGCTTGGATTTGTGAGTTGTTGCGAGCGATCCTGAGGAATCAACTATTGTTGATGTCCAGGAAACATCAAAAAAATGGCCATATTTTTTACCCTACGGGAAAGCCGAGTATACCCCATCTCCCTTGTTGCCAAGGGTTCGGCGTAGTTTACTACAGCCTCACCCTTGGACGCCTGGGATCTTGGGCATCCTCGACTTTTGCAACGTTAGGGGTTACTTCGCCTTGAACTCTCAAAGCCCTTCAATAAACTAATTTGATTCAATATTCAACAACGAAACCTTCACAAAGAGACTGTCTCCTTGACAATAACCAGATGTGTGACCGTATCTGTCACGGTTCCATGTCAAAAAGAATAGGGATGCAACCATCAGGAAAGGCTTTCGGCTTTACTTTGGCGCTTCTTCGTGATAACAAAAGGACTTAATCTTTTCTAATAATATTCTCGACTTAATCCTTACCTACCCAAGTTTGAACGTGAGGATGGCATGCGATGCGGGGGGATCAGCTAGCCAGACAGTGGTGCATTTTCGGACCATTGAGTCCCCAAAACATGGCGCGACTGTGGCTGAGCGCACCCAGCAAGAAGGCAGTCACAGCCGCACCATCTGGAGAGATCTCGCCGCCATCCAAGAAGCAGGTTTCCCTCTCTATTCCGAAAAGGATGGCCAGAAGAGCCGCTGGAGCTTTGTGGAGGGCTACACGTTTCATCTGCCCGTCCCCTTTCAGGGCTGGTCACATTCCCATCTCACATCCCCTGATCTCAGACAACGGGCAAAGGGGAAGATCTCGGAGGAAGTTCACAAGAGCAAGAAACGTCGCCCTGATCAAAAACCAGGCTCGTGAAACGAGCCAAACGTCAGTATTTGGCTAAAGCCCCCGACTTTATCCAGTCCGAAGAAAATAGGTCTTGAGGTCAAGGAGAATCCCGCAAGGTATGGCAAAAGGGCAACAAGGAAAAAGGGATAACATTGGAGGTTCGATAACAAAGCATTATGCAATTTCAGCACGAAAGTCCCCTAACCTTCCGAAACGCACTTAACGACGACCGGCTTTTGAGAAACAGGGTACGATGTCCTGGTCTCACTCCCGGAGCCCAGGAAATCCGCAGACTGGCAGGAGATCTTCCCAAGAGACTGGCCGTCTTTTCCTACAGGCGCCTGATGCCCTATGGGTGGGTGGTCTTCGTTGGAGGAACAGGCACAGGGAAGTCCACGCTTTTCAATGCCCTTTGCGGAAAGCCCCTCAGCGCAATGGGCGTTGAACGGCCAAAGACCGGTGGTCCTATTGTCTACGGTTATCACGGATCCCCCATAGAAGAGCATTTTCCTCTTCCCTCTGTTCAGATAGAACGGCACGCTTCGGAAGATTTCCATCTGATGCCCGCTACTGGAATGCCGGGGCATATGATCATCTTGGAACATAACCGAGAGGACTGGTCTCATCTGTTTATTGTAGATACCCCTGACCTGGATAGTCTGGAAGCCGAAAATCGGCAGATTGCTGAAGACCTCTATCTCCTTTCCGATGCCGTTGTTTTTGTGACAAGCCAGGAAAAATACGCCGATGAAGTGCCATATCAATTCCTGCTGAGAATCATACAGGAAAGAAAACCATGCTTTTTACTACTCAACAAAGCGGAGGATCGCCTCACTGAGGAAGAAGTGTTGGAGGCACTCCAGAATCAGGGAATTTCGTTTGGAAAGGACCGCGTATGGCTCATCCCCTATGCACCCGCTGACCCCTTCCAATGGATTGCAGAACATTCGGCATTTCGCGATTTTGTCCATCGTTTTTGGCAGGAACTTTCAACAGAGGCAACAGAGCAGTTGCGGGAGGCGCAACATTCAAGGCGTGCCGAGGACTTGAAGATACGTGTTAGCCGGCTCCTGGAACTCTTGGAAGAAGAAAATCGGGCGGCTCTAAAGTGGTTGAGCAGGTTGGAAGCGCTCTATCAAGAGATTTGCCATGATCTTATTAATGAGGAGAAAAAACGCTTTACGGCAGAAAGCCGCAAACAGGTCCAAAGGGAAGTCAGGAGGCTCTTCAGCAAATATGATGTTCTGGCCAAACCACGACGATTCATAAAAGAGATGTTCATGATTCCCTTACAGTTTCTAGGGTTCTACAGGGAACGAACGCGGGCCAACCACATAGCGTCGCTACAAAAAGTCCGACAACAGATTGGCCTCGCCCCAGTGCAAAGGGCCGTCGAAAGGTTTAATCGTTCGGTTCTTGAAAAGCTTTCACCTTCAAACGCGGGCTCACCGCTTTTCAAAGAGCTTCGCCAAACCGGTGTGGTACTGCATGACGGAGAAATCAAGGAGCGCCTCTGGAAAGAACAGGCTCAACTCGACACCTGGCTGGAAGAGAAATTCCAGAAGCTTTCCAGAGGCATTCGAAAACACAAAAAATGGGGTATTTACTCAACGTCCGCCCTTTGGGGGGTTCTTATCATTTGTTTTGAAATTGTTGTGGGAGGGGGGTTCTCTATTCTAGATGCGGCCTTGGATTCTGCCCTTGCTCCCTTTGTGACCAAGGGTGCCGTAGAACTCTTCGCCTATCACGAGATTCAAAAAACCGCCCGGCAATTAGCGAAGCGCTATCAAGAAGGACTTCTGTCCACAGTACGTCATCAGCGCGACTTGTACGAACACTGCCTTCAGTCCCTCTTAACCAGCCCGAAAACGGTGGAATCCCTGAAGGCTTTGGATATGGACCTTGCAGCGTGGAGACAATAGAATGAGACTCCCATTGCCACCAAGGTGTTAAGCATGCATTACTCTGTTGAGCAGCTGCAAGGGGAACTGAATCAATTCCTCGATCTTGTCAACCAACCCACCCTTTTTTCTTTCACAGCCGAAGAAAGGCAGTCCCTTCGGACGGGAGCCAAGGACCTATCTCAAAAACTGGCTTCCATTGAAAGCCGCTTCCTTACAATAGGATTGCTGGGAGGAACTGGGGTGGGGAAGTCGACCCTGATGAATGCCCTCGCCGGCTCTGAGATCGCTTCCACCAGCTATCGGCGACCCCACACAGATCAGGTCCTTATTTACAGGCATGGCGAGGCGAACGCACTTCCGGCACTGTCTCTCAAAGATGTTCCCTATCGGGAGTTGACACACGAAGCCAAATCCATCAAGCAGATTCTACTCTGTGACCTTCCTGACTTCGACAGCCTCATGGGTGAACACCGCAAACAGGTGCTGGGATTCATGGAACACCTGGATGTTCTGGTGTGGGTCACGTCGCCTGAGAAATATGCGGATGGCCGTTTCTACGAATTTCTCAGGCTGGCGCCAAAGGCCAAGCAGAATTTCTATTTTGTTTTGAATAAGGTGGATCTCGTTTTTGAAGGTGAGACGCTCCAAAGGGGCTATGAGCAAATGGCCCGTGTGGAAAGAAGCTTTCGGGAACACATCAGGGGCAATGGCATCGGCGAGCCAATTCTGTATGTCTTTTCAGCCGAAAAGGCTCTGGATGGGGATCCGTTGGCCCCGTGGAATCAGTTCCCGGCATTCAGACAGCAAATTTTCCTGCAGCGTGACGTCAAGCAGGTCACCGCCATCAAGGCAGCCAACGTGGACGTGGAAGTGCAACAACTTGTGTCGGTTCTGCAAAAGGAAATGCTGAACCTGGAAAGCTTTCAAAAGGTTCTTGAAGGCACAGCAAGAGAAGTGGAAGCGAAGCGTGCGGAGTGGGTTCAAGGCGGCCAGGAGACCATTGACCTTTGGCTAGAGAAACACATCAAGCCAGACATTCTGTCTTATCGGGCTGATCCCGCCTGCCTGGTCGGCCCGGGGTACGGTCTTGCAACGCTCCACCAGGTATGGCAGGAAAGATTTGCAGGAGAGAGGGGCTTCTCAAGGGATCCATCTTCCTTCATCATCCCAGAAGACATGGCCCTTCCATTTCGGAGGCGACTGGAATGGCTGGAAGACCGACTCCATCATCAAATCCTTCGTCAAAACCTCCCCGCCTTGTTCCAGGAGCAGCTTCATGAGATTCTGGACATTGCCAAAACCTTCGAAGACCTGAAGGAACGCTTTTCCCACATCGTGGCCTTACGATTTGCTCAACCGTCTTTGCCTCGATTCTGGGGATTCAGGGCGCTTCAATCCCTTACTTACTTATTGCTTTTGGCATTCTTCCTCTTGGCCGTCGGAGGCGAGACGGCCTGGCTAGCCGTCCTTGAGGCCCCTGGATGGACCAGCGTCTTTGGCCTTCTTGTTTCGGGTGTTGACACGCTCTTTAGCCCCAGGGGCCTTGCCGCGCTAGGGAGCTATGGCCTGCTGAACCTCTTTTTTGCCTTTCGCTTTTATGGCCGTTATAAAAAGCTCTCTCGATACCGGGCTCTACAGGTTATCAAATCCCTCAAGGCGGAACTAGGAAAAGTATGGGAGGAAAATCTGGATGCCGTGGTGAACGATTTGAATCGGTTCAAGAACGAGATCCGGTCGCAAATCTCAGGGATTTCCGCCTTGAAGGAAAAAAGGGCAAAAAGAACGGGGTCGCATCTCCATTATTAATTATTCACTCTCTATAGTTGATATTTAAGCCGCGACCCCTCCGCAGTTTTCTCGTGAGGAGTTGTGTTTATGGCTGTAACGAAGTGCCCTCAATGCAACGAGAAAGTACCACGGAGAGCCAAATTCTGTCCCAACTGCGGCTTCAATGTCAGGAGATACCTTCCGATCAAACAGAATGACGGGTTGACCCAAGAAGAGAGGCTAGCCAATAAAGTGGGAAAGCTATTTGGCGTCATGATAGGAGTAATCATCGTCATTATACTGCTTATCAAGCTGGGTTTATATGAATGGATAAGTGAGAGGTGGCCTGGATAGAGGTCGAGTTTGATATGCTTTTGACATCCTAACATCTTGAAAGGTATAGATGATGGCAAGCTATACGTGATCGGGCTCTTCGGCCCGCTGTTTGTCATGTTAGAAAGATATCTGGAGGAGCAAGGCCAGTGACTTAAGGGGGCGCTGATTTGACTCAGGCGGAGCCGATGCAATATAACACCAGACACCAAGGGACAGTTTCTCGCAACATAACACCCCTGTGCGGCGTGTTATATGGCGAAACAGACGTATAACTACGGCGGATTAATTGCAATAATGTCGTAAAACAAATGCGGCATTTCGGCTGTCTAATACAAGTTAGCGCTCACATAAGAATCCATGACAAAGCGACTGACTATCCGAAACCAAGACGACATTGACCGATACCGGGAGGAAGTTCACGCTTCAGCAGAAGAAACACAAATCAGAGTATGCGAATTGGCTGGAAATGTAGAATCTATGGAGCTTCTTTATCAAATGAAGTTCGAAGAAATTGGTTGCGATCCTCTTGACACCAGTCGAAAATTGAACTTGATCGAACAAGTTAACCAAACATTCACGTATATGGCATCTTTGAAAGCCGCTGAATATCTACTCAACCATCACCCCGAGCTGAAATCATTGACGCTCAATCTTGGCACTCGATCAGGCTGGGACATAGAGGCAGATGAAACCGGTGGCCTTGTAGCTGAGGTTTTCGCGGCAGTGCATCCCGGGAACAACAGGAAACTTGACAAGGACATCCAAAAAGTCGCAGCAGCAGAGGCTGAATATCGATATGTCTTTTTTATGTGTCCGGGATTCGATCCTGGATTGTACCACGGGAAGCCGACAGCTCCAGGGGTAGAGGTTGTGTCACTGGGTTGCGAATTGATGTGAAGAAGCGCTAACAATTCGGTGGAGAAACGACGCGCCACAAGCGGCGCGCCTCTCAGCTCAACCGTTCGCGCCGCCTATACTTGTGCCAAATGGCAATAACTGCGGCGGCGCGAATGCCGAGTTGAGCGGAACCTCACGGCATTATTGGCAAGAAAATCGAAGGGAAGAAAGGTTATGGTAAAACGAAACAAACCAGCACAACCTCAACCAGCTGATCTGACACCAGATCAAATAAAGGCTGCTATTCCAAAGCTTCAACGACGAATTACCGAACTTCAAGAGATTGACATCAATACGATCCAAGATCGGGGTGAAACGAGATTTGATGCCTTGGAACAGAAGATAGACTCGACGTTGGTGGATATATTTGGCAATGACACTATCGAATATCGTCGTTTTAGCGTAGATAGGCTTGATACTGCTTCAATAAATTTTATGTATGAAACACCGCTTCATGAGGTAAGGGAAGGATACAAACGAGGTATCGAACAGGCCATATCAAATCTTCAAACCATAGTAGAGTTGTTTGAGGAAAAAAACGCTGATCTTGGAGAAACTCCTGCCGGAAAAGCGCTAAAGGCACTCGGCGAACTTGAGATCCATCCTGAAATTGAACGAGCGGTGGCGAAGCTATTTCGCGATGGCCATTATGCTAATGCCGTGGAAGATGCCTGCAAGGTGTTAGACGGATTGGTGAAGATCCGGAGCGGGAGGAATGACATCAGCGGAACAGAATTGATGCAAAACGTTTTTAGTCCAAAGAACCCTGTTCTCAAATTCAGTGATTTGCAAACCCAGACCGAACAGAGTGAGCAACAAGGAATGATGTTTCTTTATGCCGGAGCTATGCTTGCCCTAAGAAATCCGAGAGCACACGAGATTATCCAGGATGACCCAGAAAAGGCGCTGGAATACATTGCATTTTTGAGTCTGTTAGCTAGTGTCCATCCACGGACGTAACCTTTTGTAATGCATAAAAAAAGCGCATTTTATAGTGGACAAGACTTTCTTCTGATAGTAAGTCAAAAGTGTGAAGCAATTGAAAATACTATCAAAGAGGAGAAAGGGAGCCACCACAAAATGCGCAAAAAGAGCAAAAAACAAATGCCGCTGATGCCACAAAGCTCGGATGATCATCCCAGAGCTGTTGAACTCGATGCCATCAACCGCATCCTGGAGAGTAATTTTACCATTAGCGATTTTGCAATGCAAGACCTTTCCCCAAATGCTGACAAATGCCGGGCAGGAGCCAACGGGATGAGCGCCGAGCAGGTTGTTCGGGCGGCAATCGTCAAGCAGATGTTTGGGTTCAGCTATCAGGATCTTGCCTTTCATCTTGCAGATTCTGTAAGTCTGAGGCGATTCTGCCTCATTGGCATTGGGGATAAGGGATTTAAGAAATCAGTGCTGTGCAAAAACATCAAAGCGTTGTCCCCAAAGACCTGGGAGGAGATCAATCGCTGTATCGTCGAATATGCCAAAAACAACGATATGGAGAAGGGTCGCCAGGTTCGAATTGACAGCACCGTTGTAGAGTCCAACATCCATGCCCCTTCTGATTCGACGCTTTTATGGGATTCGCTCAGAGTGCTCACTCGTATTCTTACAAAAGCCAAAGAGCATTTTCCACGTTCAGGGATTGTGTTTCATGATCACACCCGCAGAGCCAAGCGCCGTATGCTGGGTATTCAACATGCCAAGAACAAAAAGCAGCGTAAGGGCAAGTACCTCGATTTGCTCAAACTGACCCGCAACGTAGTGGACTATGCCCAGAAAACTGCTGATATCTTGAAACATAAGCCTGATCTTGTCGCTGTGCTCATATGTAACGAACTGAACCACCATATTGATTTGGCTCTGCGTGCCATCGACCAGACCGAAAAAAGGGTCATTCACGGCGCTTTGGTGCCGGCTTCTGAGAAAGTGGTCTCAATCTTTGAGCCGCACACCGACATCATTGTAAAAGACCGGAGGGACACGTTTTACGGCCACAAGGTATGTCTGGTCGGCGGCGCTTCGAACCTGATTGTTGACTGCATTATTACCGACGGCAACCCGGCCGACAGCACACTGACCGAGACGATGCTCGATCGGCAAAATGAAATCTACGGCAGGTATCCGCTCAAGGTAGCCCTCGATGGCGGATTTGCTTCAACAGACAACCTGAACGCGGCTAAGAGCAGAAAAATCAAAGATGTTTGCTTTGCGAAAAAACGCGGCCTCAACGTTGAAGACATGTGCCGCAGCCAATGGGTCTACAATCGCTTGCGCCGCTTTCGCGCCGGGATCGAATCCGGCATATCATGGATCAAAAGATGCTTTGGTTTTGCCCGCTGTACCTGGAAAGGACTACAGTCCTTCAAAAGCTACGTCTGGGCATCCATCGTTTCAGCGAACTTGCTGACTATAGCTCGAAAACAAACGGCCTAACACGGCTTTGAACGCATACCTTGCTTCACGTATACATTACCAGTGCGGCTTAAAACGGACTCTGTAGCAATTCTGCTCGGCTAATGTCTCAAATTCCATTATGAGCCCTTCGGTGGATCCATGGCCACCCGTTCTTTGTCGGCACTCGTCCCGCTAGAATTCCCATTTATGGATGGACACTAGTTAGTAGATTTCCCGCGTTGTGGCTTGAGTTACCCTTCCCCCAGATCTAACTTTTTGAAAATACGAAACTGTGGTATCTTGTTTCACATAGGAAATGAAAGGGGCAACGATGAGTACGCTGAAATTGATGGCTTTGATTTTTGGAGTTGTACTGGTGCTGTTAACAATGAATTGTGCTTTCGCGGAAGTTGACAAACATGCTTCCGAGCCAGAGAAAAAGGCCACTGAATCAGAAAAGAAGACTATGACTGTGACTCCACGACCAGAGAAGTCAAAAGGAATGGCAGTCAAGAATGATCGGCTGGATAAGAGAGTTGATGCCTTGTTCCACAGAGTCGATGCTGATAAGGATGGTAAGGTTAGTCACGATGAATATATGATGCCCGACGAACTTTTTTTCAAAAACAGTGATAGTAACCATGATGGGTTTCTGACCAAAGAAGAACTGCAAAATGCCTGGAGAAAAAGCATGAGGAGCAAGCGATACAGAATGATGCGGGAGCAACTCAAGCAAAAAGAGCCTTCTAAGTAATGGGCATTAAATGAATTTGTAAGCCCAATCTTCTTCGCCGCCCCTGTTGCTTTTAATGCCAACATTTAGTATTAACCTTCTCTCCACTCGTTGTCTGTAAACTCTAACCTGTTGAAATAATGGGAAACAGCTGTCCCGCATGATTCTTGCACAAAAACAATAAATGTGTTTCGTTGTAGCGATTACCGTTGTTTGCTCGAATCCTTGGCAAACGGTCCATGTGTTGGATAGTAAGAAGACGTTTGAAGTGTTTCCACGCGAGGAGATATTGGTGTTGGGAGCAATGTGACAATTATTGATCATAGCCATATTTATCTGGTTCGTACAGAGTGAGCTGCGTGCTGGATTCATCTTGATGAGAAAAAGCGGGGCGTTAAGAAACAGCCATGTTTGATGCTTGGTTGCCAACCTGCGATAGGCCGAGAAATCGAGACGGAGGGAACATAACCAAAGTCTTCGAAGTTTTCGTCCACTGCAACAACCGAAGCCTCCCCCGGTCCACGGAGACACGGTGCAGCATATGACGAGAGGAGGAACCATGAATCGAAAAGAGATGCTATTGGCAGGATCACTGGTTACGCTATTGTGTCTTGCCGTTGGCAACATGGTCTGGGCCAGGATCCCGGGGAGCGACTGCCTCCTCTGTCACGACATGCATGGGGGGTCGCCTCCCGCTCTTCTCAGGGCAGAGTATGGAGGCAACCAAGGATGTATTAACTGCCATTCCTCCGACACCTCTTCCACCACTTATGTCTTAAACCCAGGTGGTGACCCAGAAATCACGGTTCCTGTTGTCGTCTATACCGGAGCCACCCCCCCGACCGACTACCTGGCCGGCGGCAATTTTTGGTGGGTCAGTGAGGCTGGAGGCGCTGAGGATGGCCAGGGGCACAATATTTTTTCCGGGGAACCGGACGATTGTTTAAGCTTTCCTCCTGGTCGCATCCAAGGATCTTGCGGGGTGAACTCCTGCCACGACAACCTCCACACAGAAAACACTGGCCTGTATGGCCCCCGTCAGGGCTGCCTTAAATGCCACATGATGGAAGATGATGACGACTACCCCACGGGTTTTCATCACGCCGATGACTCGAACGCCTTGGTGGGAAGCGACTCACCCAGTGCTGACGGGTATTATCGTTTCCTCTCCGGACATATGTCAGGAGAGAGCCTCGGCGTTTGCGGGATCGAAGACGACGACTGGGAGGCCACTTCCAGTTCGACCGATCACAACGAGTATCTTGGCAATCAGACCGATTTGAACATCGCCGCCAGCTTGAGCAACCAGGGCCATACCATTACGGGCTTTTGCGGCGGCTGTCACGGCAATTTTCATAATTCCTCTCTCTCCGCGAGCGGCGGAGACTGGATTCGTCATCCCGCCGGCGCGGTCTTGCCGGATTCGGGCGAGGTTGCCTTATATACCATCTTTGATCCGGATGCCCCGGTGGCTAGGCCGGATCTTACTGGTTGGACTGGCCCAAGCAGCACAGTGAGCCCGGGCGCAGACCTGGTCAACTGCCTGTCCTGTCACCGTGCTCACGGAAGTCCATATCCGAAGATGCTGCGCTGGGACCCCACAGCTACGGACGCTTGTGCTGTCTGCCACACCCTCAAAGTGGCCGAGACTCCAGGGCAGTACCATGTCGCAACCGTGACAGACTGTACGGCATGCCATACTTCGCACGGAGACGGCCCTCCTGATTTCGAGGAAAACAACAATGGCTGTTTGGTAGCAGAGGTTATAACCACACCGAATAGTGGTAACAAGAATGTCACATTCCCGTCAGGCGGAGCCAATGATTTTATTCGTGGGGCCCCTAACTACGACGGTGTCTGCGAGGTTTGCCATACGACGACGAGCTATCACCGCAATGACAGCACCGGAGACCATACCCATTATGCAAACCAGTCCTGCACTGACTGCCACTCCCATGCAGCCGAGTTTGGCGGTGCCATGCCTGACGATGCTCCTCACCATATGCATATGGATGGCACTATACATGGCCCAGATGGACAAGAGTGTAATGACTGCCACGGTGTCGGGGGGGCAAATGAACTTGGTGCGATGGTGGCCGCAGGGGCCTGCGACAACTGCCACAGCCCTGGTGGTGGCTATGATGGAGTGAACGACCCCACTGTCGGTGCTGCCAGCAACTGGTATAGCCTCGTTCGCCAGCCGGATGGCACGCTTACTCCCGGAAAGGAGAAGTGGTGCGCCGGCTGCCACGATTCGGCGCCTGCAAACAGCAAGTCCGACGGCAGCGGCATCGACGCCCCAATGGTGGCGGGCGACGGCTCTACCTGGGGCTTCTATGTCAATGGCCACGGGCGTAGTCCTCTGAACGAGGAATGCATTTACTGCCACGACCCAAGTCTCGATCACATCGATGGGGATCACAGGACGTATGCCTTCGATCCGAGCCAGTACGATCCCGGTGAGTGCGGAAAGGCATACGCCGCAGGGTATCGTCTGAGGTATGTCGGCGGTGAAGTGCCTCTGATGATCCCTAACGACTTCCGAATTACTTTTGGTTACGACTATTCACAGCACGCGGAAAAGGCATACAGACTGTGCATCAATCCTGCTTGCCACACTTTAAACACCATTTTTGACAACACGCCTGTGGGAGATCTCCACGACACAAACTTCATGGCCTCCGGGGGCATTCCCCACAAAGAGTACCCACTGAAGTACTCCCATGTGTGGGGAAATGGCGGGGACATTAATGACCATGTTTCGCACATCTTACATTACATTGGAACATATTGGGATTCTGATTGGGATACCGCCACCACCGGCACAGACGCTGCACCGGGCTCCGGCGCCGATTCTACGATCGCTTGCTCGAGCTGTCACAATGTCCACGGTTCTGAGGGGATTCTGGGTTCGACCAACGAGGCGATGATCAGGAGTGGAAATCTTGCCGGCAGGAGCGGCTACGGATTCAGTTATTTGGTTGAAGATATTGGCGCCGGCGGCCTCCCCATGGTGACATCCGCCGGGGCCACCCGGGCAAGCAGTATCGGCGCCGTTTTCAGGAACGACACCGGCGATATGTGTATTGGCTGTCATGGCAACAAAGTCGTTCCGAGCCAATCATATGATGCCAGCGACGGAGGCGTGCGCTGGGGCTATGACACCTATTTGGAGTACTATCGACCATACCAGTATATCGTGCCTTAGTAATAGCGTGTTCGAGGTTTGGGTCCCATTGCGAAGCCTAGGTTTACTATACGGTTCCACGGAGACGGGGTTGCATCTAAGGAGGCTTACAATGAAAGGGGAGGTCATGAGTCGTAAAATCCTGGTACTGATGGGATGGCTGAGTCTTGCCTTATGCTTTGCCAGCGGGTCAACTGCCTGGGCCATGATCCCAAAAACGCCAACGGGGGACCTTTGTCTCAATTGCCACGAAAGTGGTACCCCAACTCCTGGAGACCCGGCAAATTGGACCCTCCGGTCCGAATACCAAGGCGAGGCGGGATGTATTACGTGCCACTCACACGCTACCTCTTCCACCACGTATGTCATAAACCCGGGAGGTTCACCCGAAATCACGGTTCCTGTTACGGTTTACACAGGAGCAACCGAGCCTACCGAATTTTTGGCCTCAGGCAATTTCTGGTGGGTCAAGGGGCCTGCTGACGGGATCCCCGGCAGCCCAAACAACTGGACTGGTGGCGGCAATGACCAGGGTGGGCACAATATCTTTCCGGGTGAAGTTGACGAGCGATATACATTGGAGGGGGTTTCCGTTGCTCCTGGACACTCGAGTGGATGTCTCAATCCAGACTCCTGCCACAGTAACCTTAACACGGCAGATAATACGTTTGGTAATCGCCAGAGTTGCCTCAAATGCCACATGATGATGAAAGGTACCGACTATCCCGCTGGCTTTCATCATGCTGATGACTCTGCACTGGTGGTAGGGCTGGGGCGCAACGTACCTGGGGACCCTGGTTTTGACGGGTATTATCGATATCTTACGGGCCACATGAGTGGTGAAGGCCACGGTGTGGCCGGGATTGAGGATGACGACTGGGAGGCTACTGTGAGCTCCACCGATCACAATGAATATCTTGGCCTTCAGGGTGCTTTGAACAGCCCTGGGGGTTTTAGGAAGGGTGTCGACCACCATACCAGCACGGCCTTCTGTAGTGGGTGCCACGGGAACTTTCACGTTGCGTCTGAATATGCCACAGGAAAACCTGAAGGTGGGCAGGACTACGAATGGCTGCGTCACCCCGTGGAGATGGTCCTGCCCGACGATGAGGGTTCGGATTATCATCTGTATACGGAGTATAATCCGAATGTCCCGCTAGGGCGGCCGGATCTTAGCTCCTTTACGGGGCCAAGCGACATTGTGACCCCGGGTACAGACGTTATCAATTGCCTCTCCTGCCACCGTTCCCATGGGACTCCGGGGGGGAGCCACCTTCGCTGGGACCCTACCCAGTGGAACGCATGCGCTACCTGTCATTTAACCAAGAGGTCCTCGATTGAAGGGCAGTATATTTGCGATGCAATTGATGACTGTAACGATTGCCATACTTCGCATGGGAGGAGCCTTAGGTTTCAATACGAGGAATCACCCGGGGTATTTAGGGCAGAAGATGAATTTGGGGGTGATCATGACAATAAGGCATTGGTATGGATGAAAATGGACTTCTATGGTCCTGTCGAACACACTGCCGACGAAGTGCTCTTTCCAATACCCGGAGACAGCCCCTATGTTCTCGGTGTAGAGCCGTACAACGGGATCTGTGAGGTATGCCACACGGGAACGCTTTATTGGAAAAACGATGGCACAGGTGATCCTCATTATGGCGGGCCCGGTGCAGAAGAGCAGTGCAATGCTTGCCATTTACACGTGAACGAGTGGCTTGGCGACATGCCCGATGACGCAGCCCACAATGTCCACCATGGAGCTTTTGCCAGGGGGCCAGATGAGGTGGACTGCAGCGTTTGCCATGGCAAAGGCGACACTATTGGAGAAATGGTCGCAGCGGGTGCCTGTGATCCTTGCCACAGCCCGGGTGGTGCCTTTGATGGGGTGAATGATCCGGTTATCGGCGCCAAGAATAACTGGCCCGATGCAGTATATGAGGCCGATGGCACGGCACTCAAGTCCGGAAAACAAGGCTGGTGCGCCGGCTGCCATGATGATGGCAGTTCCATCATAGGTGGCGTGGCCGCTCCTAATGTGATGGGAGATAATCTGTCTTACGGTTTCAATATCTCTGGTCACGGGAGGCCTTCTGCCGGCAAGAATTGCGGAGATTGCCACGATTTTACACGTTTGCATGTTGATAGCCAGGCAAGGACCTACGTGGCCGCAAGTGACAACTATAGAAATGGTTACCGACTGAATGAAGACATGGCTGTTCCCCGCAATGGTGAAATCGATCCACAAGCCTTCAGGCTCTGTACCAATTGCCATGCCTATTTAGCAATTACCGGCCCGACCAGCAACTTCAGGGATGATCAGAAGAGCCAACAGTATCATGAGATGCATCTGAATTGGTGGCCTGACAGGCTGGCATCAGACTCCGACTTTGATGGCACCGGTATCGATTCTGCCTTGACTTGTGTCAACTGTCACAATGTTCATGGATCTCCCGCGGCTGCCATGATTCGCCATGGGGAACTCATCAGTTCACCAGGCACGACGGACAAGGTGCCCGCACTGGACTTCAAATGGTTCGAAGCGGACGGCGTTACACAGACATGGGACTTGTCTGAGAGTCGCTATGGTAGAGCATTTGTGGGAATGCCTGGTGGGATGGAAAACTACGTGTGCACCGGATGCCATACCGGGCCTGAGGGACTATACTTCCGAATTCCAGTCACAGCCACCCAATCCATTATCGATAAGATCAGGGGCACTAAGGAGCCAGGCAAGATAATCAGAATCATCGGCAGCGGTTTCGGAGAACCCCAAGGCGACAGTGAAGTTCATATCGGCCCGAAGGTTTACGGTCCTGGTCACAGAAAGATAAAGCTCTGGACAGACACCAAGATCAAAGTGAAACTTCCGAACTACAAATGCGAATGGTTCAAAGGAAACGACTATAGAAGACGGAAGATTTGGGTAGTGGTTGGTGGTGAGGACGGAGTGTCCAGCAACGTGAAAAGTATCAAGGTTTTCAAACCGGACACTTGCCCATAGGCTTACGTTGAATCAGAAACGCCAAGGCAGGGTCATCGTCAGGGCTCCGTCATAGTCTCCAGTAACTATTTGTAATGACAAGCATGGATGATTTAGCGCCATCGGGGTCGACCGAGGTAACTTGCTGGACATGCGATATAAAGTAATGATTGGTGGTGTGTTTTTAGGGCTTAGGACCTCTTTTTTATAGCCAGAAAAGGGAGTCTAAGGTTTTGGCAATCCCAAAGACACAAAGACCCCAAAGACCACCTGGAAGATATCCGCGTGGAAGAAGGCAACCTTTCCATCAAGCTGTAAGAGTGAGTCCAGCTTGCTCTAGAGAAGTCTCATAGGTCTCAACGGGCTGTTGCCCAAACAGTGAGGCATGGGGTCTACGCTTGACTCTTATTGATTTTTAGCACGAGTCAACCCTAGACCCCATAACCTGACCAAGTCATGCCCCGTGCCTCACATTACCTGCCAGGCAGAATAATGCGTGAATCATCCTGCTGCGGTGCACGACTCTGTTCGGCTTGCATTTTTCTTGCCCTTTCCATCATCTCTTCCATGGCCTGTTGCATCGCATCAGGGAATTTCTTCATGGCTTCTTCCAACTGAGCTGCCTGTATCGGGGCTTGCAGCGGTACCGTGCCCTGGGGTGACATGAGCTGGGTATGACCAACGAACATGGTCTCACGGCTTTCGTCTTTGGTTCCATCTAGCTTGATAGGTATAAAACACCTTATCGACCCCACTTAGAGATCTGTTACAGCCTCTTCACGATACAGATTGTTTATGTTGATTGCAAAATCGAGCTGCTGATTTGGGTCAGTCATTGAAAGCCTCCTTTTCGTAAAATTCATTCAACTTGATAATCGGGCAAAAAGTTATCAATGCGACGGCAGAGAAAAAAAGCTCCAGATGCATGGCGGGCGAATTTCTAGAAATGCGGCGTACATAGAGGTACGCCGCAGTGACTAGAGCTGAACCGCAAAAGCGAGCGCATCTAAAAAAGTCAGCGTTCCTTACGGTCGAAGATTCCCTGTAGCTTGCTACAGGGAGCTTCAATCGCAATCCCGCCACAGGCGGGACAGATGGACTTTTTAGGAAGACGGAAACTATAGGGCTCGCGAAAAAATAACTTCACATTTTGGCATCTCAGCTTCAGCCCATCTTTGACCGATGCCTCATT
>Ga0307445_10000098_pt1 | contig 37814 bp, 46 predicted proteins | sample SalMarSW160330MG_FD_202147 | JGI IMG/M metagenome (GOLD analysis project Ga0307445, IMG submission 202147) | Salt marsh sediment microbial communities from the Plum Island Ecosystem LTER, Massachusetts, United States - SW1603-30 | ecosystem: Environmental > Aquatic > Marine > Intertidal zone >... | reverse complement strand
GCCGGAGTCCTCTTTGTAGCCGCCGCAGGAAATGACAGCCAGGACAATGGCGACATCCCGACCTATCCGGCGAGTTACGATCTTGACAACGTTATTGCCGTGGCAGCCACGGCTCAGAACGATGCCATGGCCTGGTTTTCAAACTATGGGGCCATTTCCGTGGATGTGGCAGCACCTGGGGTAAACATATACAGCACAAAGGCATACAACAGCACAAAGCCTGGCGACAAGTATCAACCTTTAAGCGGGACCTCTATGGCCACCCCCCATGTGGCAGGTCTGGCTGCGCTGATCTGGGCAGAAAATGCCGGTCTTTCACATGATCAGGTCAAAGACCGTATTCTGAATGGGGTGGATGTCCTGCCGGCCCTGACCGGAAAGCTCCTCATGGCCGGCAGAATCAATGCCAATAATAGCATTAACCCGCCGGCGGGTCAGCCTGACGGGCCGAGTGACCTTCAGGCGGTATCAGCCTCTGCCAGCCGAATGGACTTAGACTGGACAGACCATGCCTCTGACGAATCGGGCTTCAAAATAGCAAGGGCCACCGCATCGGTAGGACCTTACACCCACGTGGCCACAGTGGCCGCAGATCTTTGCTCCTACGCAGACACGGGACTGATCGACGGCACGTCCTACTACTACCGCGTCCGTGCCTTTAACGCGGCCGGTGATTCCGCACCCTCGGACGACAATGCCACGACACCCCTTGCAGCACCAACGAATCTCTCGGCTGGAGCGGCATCCAGCAGCCGGATCGATCTTTCCTGGACGGATCATTCCTCAGTCGAATCGGGCTTCAGGATCGAACAGAAAGCAGGATCAGGTGGGACCTATACCGAAATAGCGGTGGTGGGTACGAATGTTAGCACCTATAACAATACAGGTCTAGAGACCTCCACGACTTACTATTACCGCGTAAAAGCCTATAAAGGCGGCCTTGATTCGGCGTATTCTAACGAGGCAAGTGCGGGGACCCGTGCTGCCTCAAGCGGCGGCGGTGGAGACACTGGCGATGAATCTGACCCCGCGCCCGCCGCGTCAAGCGGTGGCGGAGGGGGAGGAGGAGGATGCTTCATCTCTGCGGGTTGCCATGGGGCCACGGCCTTTCCGTTCATCATCGTTCCCGGTCTGATCATAGCAGCTCTGGCGGGCTTGCTCAGAATCTTTTGAATTTGATTGAAAGGCCCCAGGGGCTTTGCTATACGATACCCATGAAGCGTTTCGCTCTTAGCGTTACTTGTGCTTTCATCCTTTTCGGTTCGGCAGCGGCGACCCGCGCCTACATCCTTCCCGCTGAACAGATCCTGAGCTTTCTGATCGACCAGCTTGGTTCGGGCCGGACCTTGATAGTCATCCAGAAAACGGTCGTTTATGATCCCCGTGTTGAAGGGGGCATTCAGGAGTTTGAGGAGACCCTGTATTACGAATTTCCGGACCGATTCAGGTCTGAGGTGACCGCCCCCGGGCTGGAACAAGTCCGGGTGGTTAACCCGGACGGGGCGATCCTGGTCATGAATGGAAAGATCGTCGGCGAGACGGAAAACGGGTTTGACCACTTCAAAGACCTTCTGCTTTACAGAAAAACAGATCTCCTGGTTGATCGACTGTCCCGCTCGGGAGTGGATCTCGAGGTGGTGAGCCTTGGAAGATTCAAGGACAAGATTGTCTATGTGATTGGGGCCTGCTACCCGGAGGAATCGGCCCCTCAGGTGTGGGTCGATAAGAACACCTTCAGGCCGGTCAGGTTCCTGCTACAACGTGGGGAAGGCGAAGGCGCCCCCCTGAAAGACATCCAGTATACCGATTACAGGTCCCTGGACAAGGGCAAGAGTTATCCCGGCCGCATCCTGTTCTTGGAAGATGATACACTCGTCAGGATGCAGGTCTTGGAAACATTTAAGATCAATCCGGAACTTTCCGGTCAACTGTTCGACGTGGCTTATCTCAGGGAGGCGTATGAGCGGTTGGCGCCCACCCAACCCACGCCTTTGCCGGGTTCTGAACCGGGTGAAGTGAAAAAGAGCATCGAGGACTTCAAGAAGATATTTGAGTAGATGGACTTAGGGCTCGCGCAAGAATAAATTCGCAGAGTTGGCGCTCAGATTTGTTTTAGATCTGGCTGATCCGATTGAGCAAAACCTGAGGAATAGCGAGCTATTTCGAGGGGTTTGCGAATGAGACATCGGCCAAAGATGGGCCGAAGCCGAGATGCCAAAATGTGAAGTTGTTTTTGCGTGAGCCCTTAGAAGGCCCCGGTCAGCCTGGCGATGACGATGCGCAGGATCTCCGAGGTCCCTTCACCAATCTCCAGGAGCCTTTGATCCCTGTAAAACCGTTCAACATCATATTCCCTCATGAGGCCGTAACCGCCATGGAGTTGAACGGCATGATTGGCCACTCGCCTCATGACCTCCGAGCAGTACAGTTTTGCCATGGCAGCCTCCTTGGTGAAGGACCGATTCTGGTCCTTTAGCCAGCAGGCCCTGTAGAGGAGGAGTCGGGCGCACTCAAGTTCCATGGCCATATCGGCCAGTTTAAAGGCATTGGCCTGGAAGGTTGAGATGGGCCGGCCGAACTGTTCCCGTTCTTTGGCATATTTGAGAGCCATCTCGTAACAGCCCTGGGCGCCACCCAGGCCCATGGCACCGATACTCAGACGGCCCGTGTCCAAAGTCGCCAGCATCTGGTGGAAGCCTTTTCCCCGTTGTCCAAGGAGATTTTCCTTGGGCACCCGACAATCGTCAAAATACAGCATGCTGGTGTTTGAAGCCCGCCACATCATCTTATCGTGCATGGGCTGTGCCGTGTAACCGGGCGTGCCGGATTCCACCAGAAAACAGCTTAGCTCTTTGCGACCGTCATCCCGCTTGCCGGTGGAAGCCATGACGGTGGTGCCGCCGGAGATCTTCGTGGAAGCGTTGGTGATAAAGATCTTGCTGCCGTTGATGATCCACGCGGCACCGTCAAGGACCGCATGAGTGCGGCAGGCCCCGGCATCGGATCCAGCGTCCGGCTCTGTCAGGCCAAAGGCCCAAAGCATCTCTCCGGTACAAAGCTTGGGAAGATATTTTCTCTTCTGCTCCTCGTTGCCGAAATAGTAAATGGGACCGATGCCAAGCGAATTGGCCGCCGCCACAGTCGCCGCCTGGGAGGCATCCACGCGGGCCAGTTCTTCGGCTGCAATGATGTAGGAAAGGTAGTCCAGCTCCTGGCCCCCGTATTCCTCGGATACAAAGATGCCGAACAGCCCCAGTTCTCCCATGGCCTTGGTGAGATCATAGGAAAAGCTCTCGGTTTGGTCCAATTGCCTGGCCACCGGCCTGATTTCCTTCTCAGTAAAGCTTCGCACCGATTCCCTGAGAATCTTTTGTTCCATGGAGAGGGAGAAGTCCATGAGCCGCCCCTTGTTGCCGTAGTCTTGGTCGAATGCAAGGCTGTTGTTCTTCTTGTGTCCTGCCCCTGAGCCCTCGATTCCTTTTGTCTGAGGGCGAAGGTTAAGTATGGTGCCCATCCACGCATCGGGAAAAATCAATGAGCACGAGCGTAAGTTTGATGGACTCGTGAAAAGTCGATTTTACTCACTCCGTGAACATTTTGGGGGCCCTTAAGATGTTTAGCTAAAACGCTAAAACTCGGGCTAACGCCCTCAAACAGTTAACATTTTTTAACGCTAAACATCTGAAGTGCCTTTCTCCCAAAATGCTCAATATCGTTCGCAAAATACTTTTTACGAATCTATCAAGTTTACAACTCATAAATAAGCACTTTTTTCTCTGAGCAAGGCCGCACAAGGGTTTGCGCCGAGGCGTACTTTGCGTACGTCGCAGGCGTACTGTTTTCAAGCCGCAGGCGCTAAACGCACGGAGAGCGCCGCTCAGAGGAAAAAGGGCCATTTATGGATAGAAACTAAGTAGCAGAACGACCAGTGGTCGTCAACTATACAGTGGGAAGGAGGGAATCAAGGACATAAGAAGGAGTATACGACAGATATAAACAATAATGTTTTAAAAATGGCCGGCTATTTGAGAATAAATTGAGCTTATCTGCCAAGATTGTCACTAACTCTTGGAAATGGCATTTGCTATTGGGGGCACATGGTATTAGATAAAATAGTTTTATTGGTGGGTTCACAAGCTAGCCATTTTTTATAAAAGATCGTCTGCCGACTTTGACGGTCTTAATTTTTTCGCGCATTTCCGGCGCCAGCGTAGCTCAGCCGGTAGAGCGCCTGATTTGTAATCAGTTGGTCGGGGGTTCGAATCCCTCCGCTGGCTCCAATAACATGGAGGGGATATCCAAAGGAGGGGTTCCCGAGTGGTCAAAGGGAACAGACTGTAAATCTGTCGGCGATGCCTTCGGAGGTTCGAATCCTCCCCCCTCCACCAAACCTCATAGTAAGTTGTGTGTAGGAGATAGCCAAGGCGTTCGTGATGGCATCGCGGGGACTACATGCACTTCCTGCATTTTTCTTACTATGTTTTTGCCGATGAGCCATCGGCTCAACCTAAGCGCTTTGCAAAAAACACCATCAAAGACTGTATTATTTGACCGGTTGTGATTGGCTGAGAACCTGCCTTTGCCAAGACCCATTAGTACACTACACGGATCGGCCGTTGGTGTCGAGGAATTAAACGCGGGAATAGCTCAGTTGGCTAGAGCATCAGCCTTCCAAGCTGAGGGTCGCGGGTTCGAGCCCCGTTTCCCGCTCCATAACGACATGGAACATGGACTTCCTGGTTGCCCACGTAGCTCAGAAGGTAGAGCGCTTCCTTGGTAAGGAAGAGGTTCACCGGTTCAATCCCGGTCGTGGGCTCCAGCAATCCTGAGACCTGCACAACTTAACTGAAAATCAAGCACAGGGAGGGACGGGAGATGGCCAAGAAGAAGTTTGAGCGAGTGAAGCCGCATTTAAATGTAGGCACGATTGGTCATATTGATCATGGCAAGACGACGCTGACGTCGGCGATCACGAAGCATTTAGCCAAAAAGGGGATGGCTGAATATATAGCCTTTGATGACATAGACAAGGCGCCTGAGGAGAAGGAGCGAGGCATCACCATTGCGACGGCCCATGTGGAGTATGAGACGGCGAAGCGTCATTATGCGCATGTCGATTGTCCTGGTCATGCGGATTATATCAAGAACATGATTACGGGTGCGGCGCAGATGGATGGTGCGATATTGGTGGTAGGCGCTGATGACGGGCCTATGCCGCAGACTCGGGAGCATATTTTACTGGCTCGTCAGGTGGGGGTGCCTTCGATTGTGGTCTTTTTGAACAAGGTGGACATGGTCGATGACGAGGAGTTGATAGAGTTGGTGGATTTAGAGCTGCGGGAGCTTTTGACCAAGTATGAGTTTCCCGGAGACGACACGCCGATCATTCGGGGCAGTGCGCTCAAGGCGTTGGAAAGTGATGATCCTGACAGTGAGGAAGTGAAGCCGATTTTTGAGCTTATGGATGCCATTGATGAGTTTATTCCTGAGCCTGTGCGGGATGTGGACAAGCCGTTTTTGATGCCCATAGAGGATGTATTCTCCATATCTGGTCGGGGCACGGTGGTCACTGGTCGCGTTGATCGTGGGGTCATTCATGTGGGTGATGATGTTGAGATTGTAGGCATTCGGCCCACGCAGAAGACGGTGTGTACGGGTGTTGAGATGTTTCGCAAGGTCCTGGACGAGGGTCAAGCCGGCGACAATATTGGTGTATTGTTACGTGGTACGAAGCGAGAAGAGGTGGAGCGTGGTCAGGTCGTTGCGATACCGGCGACGATAACGCCCCACACGAAGTTTAAGGCGGAGGTGTATGTCTTGAACAAGGCTGAGGGGGGTCGTCACACGCCGTTTTTCAATGGTTATCGGCCGCAGTTTTATTTTAGGACGACGGATGTCACGGGGGTGGTGACGCTTCCGGAGGGCACGGAAATGGTGATGCCCGGCGATAATGTGACGGTAGCCGCCGAGTTGATCACCCCCATCGCCATGGAGAAGGAACTCAGGTTTGCCATCCGTGAGGGGGGCCGTACCGTAGGCGCCGGCGTTATCATCGATATACTGGAATAGGGATACACGAGGCCCCCTGCCTTCTTCCCGCCATGGTCGATATATCGGGCACACAAAGACATATCGGGAATCGGGCAGCATTCACTGGGGCATTAAGGTCGTCATCATGAATCAAAAGATACGAATCCGGATGAAGGCGTTTGATCATAAGCTTTTGGATCAGTCAACCTCGGACATTGTTGACACAGCCAAGCGCACTGGCGCCAGGGTTATAGGTCCTATTCCGCTACCTACGGTCATCAACAAGTATTGCGTATTACGTTCACCCCATAAGGACAAGAAGTCCCGGGAGCAGTTTGAGATCCGAACGCACAAGCGTCTCTTGGATATTATGGAACCCACGCAGCAGACCGTGGACGCCCTCATGAAGCTCGATTTATCGGCAGGGGTGGACGTGGAGATAAAGCTTGATTAAAGGGGACGCGTCCTTGAAGGCATATCATGTCATGAGGCACAGAAATCATGCATAAGGGGCTCTTAGGAAGAAAGTTTGGCATGTCAAGTCTCTTTTCCCCGGAAGGCAAGCAGGTTCCCGTCACCGTGCTTCAGGTGGGGCCCTGTGTGGTCACCCAGATCAAGACACGTGCAACCGATGGATACGATGCCGTACAGGTGGGCTTCTTGGAAAAGAAACCCTCTCGGGTCAACAAACCCCTCCAAGGACACTTCAGAAACAGTGGTGGGCAAGCATACACCGCTTTAACGGAGATGGCAGTGGATGACCCCTCAGAATATTCGCCGGGGCAGACTTTGACGGCAGATGTCGTGTTTCAGGTCGGAGACCTTGTGGATGTGAGCGGGTTTTCCAAGGGCAGGGGGTTCACGGGTGTGATAAAACGCTGGGGATTCCATGGAGGCAAAGCGACTCATGGGTCCATGTTCCATCGGGCTCCCGGCTCTATGGGGGCGTCTGCGACGCCTTCCAAGATCATCAAGGGTCGCAAACTGCCCGGCCATCACGGCAATCGACGGGTCACGGTTAGAAACCTGGAGGTGGTTGATATGCGCCCGGAAGAAAACCTGATGATCGTAAAAGGGGCTGTGCCGGGAGGAAAGAACGGACTCCTTGAGGTGCAAAAGCCAAAGATTGTGCGCAAGAGGTAATCAGGCGAGAAGAAGACCTATGGCAACGGCTGATGTTTACAACATGGACGGTGAAAAAGTCTCTGAGACGAACCTCAGCGACGAGATCTTTAACGTCCCGGTCAAGCAGCACGTCTTGCATGAGATGGTGACGATGCAGCTGAAGAATCGGCGTGCTGGAACGACGGCTACCAAGGGGCGTTCCGACGTCCGTGGGGGAGGGCAAAAGCCCTACCGGCAGAAGGGGACGGGTCGTGCGAGGGCGGGGACCAGGCGGTCTCCACTCTGGCGTGGCGGGGGTGTTGTGTTCGGCCCAAGCCCACGCAGTTACCGTTACAAAGTGCCCAGGAAAGTGCGCAGGCAGGCGCTGAAGATGGCCTTGACGAGCAAGCTTCAGGACAATGCGTTGATCGTGGTGGACCGACTTGATTTGGAGCCGGCGAAGACGAAACGATTTGTCGAGGTCATGGTCGCCCTGGAAGCCGGCCGGGCACTGATTGTGACAGACCGGAAGATCGAAAGTTTGGAACTTTCCTCGAGGAACGTCCCGGATGTCAAGATACTCCGTTCTGAGGGATTGAACGTTTACGATATCCTTAGGTTTAAGAACCTTGTCTTGCTTGAGCCTTCTGTCAAGCAGATAGCGGAGAGATTGCTCTCATGACGCCGTATGAGATCCTTAAGAAACCCGTGATCACCGAAAAAAGCACCATCCAGAAGGAGGCCAACAACCAACTCACTTTTGAGGTGGATCGCAGGGCGAACAAGGTGGAAATTCGACGGGCTGTCGAGCGGATTTTCAGCGTCAGGGTCATGGATGTCCGGACCATACAGATGAAAGGCAAGGCCAAACGTTTTGGACGAACGCTTGGCTCTCGTCGCAATTGGAAGAAGGCGATCGTGACCCTGGCCAAAGGCGAGCATGTGGAGTTCTTTGAGGGGGTATAGAGGCTCATTGCGCATCCGGCGTTTCGGATGAGGAATTGAGGGATAGCGGGGCCCCTGGCCGAACAGGAAACCGTGCAGTGCAAAATGACAAATGATGGTTGACGAAGAGGCGATGACAAATAACCAGCTGGTGATGAATCGCGGGTAACAGCAGACATGGCACTCAGAAGAACAAAGCCCACCTCGCCCGGGCGGCGATTTCAGACATACGATACGTTTGAGGATATCACGCGCTCCCAGCCGGAAAAGAGCCTGGTGCGAGCCCTGAACAAAACGGGCGGTCGCAACGCCAAGGGTCGGGTGACATGTCGTCACCGCGGCGGGGGACATAAGCGACGTTACCGTGTGGTCGACTTCAAACGTAACAAAATGGACGTTCCGGCCAAGGTGGCTGCCATAGAATACGATCCCAATCGATCCGCACGCATAGCCCTCCTGCATTATGTGGATGGGGAGAAACGTTATATTGTGGCACCTCATAATCTCGCAGTGGGCGACACAGTGATCGCTGGCGAGGCGGCTGATATTAAACCTGGCAATGTGTTGCCCCTTCGAAACATCCCCCTCGGCACCCAGATCCACAATGTGGAGCTGCATCCCGGCAAAGGGAGTCAGCTGGTGCGAAGTGCGGGCAGTTACGCCCAACTGATGGCCAAAGAGGGGCGGTATGCGCAGGTCAAGCTTCCCTCAGGTGAGGTCCGCATGATTTTGATAGATTGCCAGGCGACAGTAGGTCAGGTTGGCAATCCGGAACACGGCAACATCTCTTTGGGCAAGGCGGGTCGAAAGCGTTGGCTGGGCCGACGACCAAAGGTCCGGGGAGTCGCCATGAACCCTGTTGACCACCCCATGGGGGGCGGTGAAGGGAAGGCCTCGGGCGGGCGGCATCCATGCTCGCCGTGGGGACAGCCGACGAAAGGCTTTAGAACCCGCAAGAAGCGTAAAGTAAGCAATCGTTACATTGTGAAACGGAGGCACTAGCCCGTGCGTTGGAGACGCGTTTCGAGGGTGTCAAAGCCGTGTGGCCGTTGGAAAAGAGAGATGGGAAGATAGCATAACAGGAGAGGATATGCCGCGTTCACTCAAGAAAGGTCCTTATATTGAGACTAAATTGCTGAAAAAGGCCCTTGCTGCACAGGAGACTGGAAGTCGAAATGTGATAAAGACATGGTCTAGGCGTTCTACCATCGTGCCTGAATTGGTCTCTTTGACACTTGCCGTACACAATGGGAAAAAATTTGTTCCTGTCTTTGTTTCAGAGGATATGGTGGGACACAAGCTGGGCGAGTTTGCGCCAACAAGGACGTTTTACGGACACGCTGGTGTCAAGAAGACACGTTTAAAGGGAATAAAGAAATAGACGGACCGAACAATGGAAGCTAAGGCAGTAGCAAAGTACATACGGATTGCCCCTCCAAAGGTTCGAAAAGTGGCAAGAGCGATTAGGGGCCGGTCGGTAGAAGACGCTTTGAACCTTTTGGGCTGTATGCCCCAGCGGTCGGCCAAGATCTTGGGAAAGGTGATTCGGTCAGCCGTAGCCAACGCTGACCAGGAGCCAGGCATAGACGTGGATAGCCTGTCTGTTTCAAACATTATTGTCAATCAAGGGCCGAGCTTGAAACGTTTTAGAGCACGGGCCATGGGGCGGGCGACCAGGATTCTGAAACGGACGAGTCACATTTCGGTGGTGTTGGCGGAACGGTAGGAAACAGAGGAGGTTGGTTTGGGACAAAAGGTCAATCCCCTTGGCTTTAGGTTGGGGGTTATTAAGTCTTGGGATTCTCAGTGGTTTGCCGGCAAGAATTATGCGGCATTTATCGAAGATGATTATAAGATCCGGCAGTTCCTAAAAAACAAACTCTATCATGCCGGTATATCGAAGATCGAAATTGAGAGGTGGGCCAAGCGAATCAGATTGCGAATATATGCAGCCCGTCCTGGGATCGTCATTGGGAAAAAGGGCTCTGAGATCGAACAGCTGAAGAAGGAGCTGGAGAAGATGGTCCCCCAGGAGGTCGTCATCGATATTCAGGAGGTACGAAAACCCGAGGTGGACGCCCAGCTCGTTGCTGAAAACGTTGCCTTGCAAATTGTGCGTCGGGTAGCCTTTCGCCGGGCCATGAAGCGGGGTGTTTCCTCGGCAATGAGGTTTGGCGCCCAAGGCATAAAGGTGTGTTGCTCAGGCCGCCTCGGTGGTGCTGAGATGGCGCGCACCGAGTGGTACAAGGAAGGCAGGATTCCACTTCACACCTTGAGGGCTGATATCGACTACGGGTTTACCGCAGCCCGGACCACATACGGCATCATTGGTGTAAAGGTGTGGATATTTCATGGTGAGATCCTTGAGAAGGAAAAGACGGTAGGCGGTTAAAGGAATGACGGTATGTTGAGTCCTAAGAAGGTTAAGTACCGAAAGCAACAAAAGGGTAGAATGAGAGGCATGGCCTATCGAGGGGCGAAGCTGACGTTCGGGGAATTTGGCCTTCAGGCGATGGAGTGCGGCCGTATGACCGCTCAGCAGATCGAGGCAGCCCGTGTTGCCATGACGCGCCACGTTAAACGGGGCGGCAAGATTTGGATCCGTGTTTTCCCTGACAAGCCGTTTACGAAAAAACCAGCCGAGACCAGGATGGGCAAGGGCAAGGGTGCTCCGGAAGGCTGGGTGGCAGTGGTGAGACCTGGTCGCATCCTCTACGAGATGCAAGGGGTTTCTTCGGAGCTTGCACGAGAAGCACTTCGGCTGGCTGCACACAAGATCCCCCTCAGAACACGTGTCGTCGTGAGAGGGTAACATTCATGAGAGCAAGTGAAATCCGGGAATTGAGTTCGGACGAACTCCGCCAAAAATTAGACGAGTTCACACAGGAGCTGTTTAATCTCAGGTTTCAGCATGCCACCGACCAGCTCGAGAATCCCATGAGAGTGGGCCACGTCAGGCGGGATATCGCTCGGATGAAGACGGTTGTAAGAGAACGGGAACTCAGGTCCGGCGGTGAATCTTGACAGGTGGTGGTCGAACCCCCTTTTTCTTTCATCTACGAGAATTCTTAAAAAGTGTGGACCGTTTGGTAAAAGGTGAGTCTTGTTCGCTCCGCAAACACTTTGAAAAAGACTGATGACCATTTCATGAATATCAGGAGCGAACCACATAAAGGGTGGTGGCAGTATTTGAACAACCATGGAGGCTGTTAAGCTTAGAGGTTCTGATCACACATGAAAAATAGGGGATTGAGAAGAAGGCGGACCGGGATCGTTATGAGTGACAAAATGGATAAGACGGTTGTCGTTGGCATAGACAGGATTGTGAAACATCCTGTGTATAAGAAGTATGTGAGGCGACGTGCCAAGTGCGTGGCCCATGATGCCAAGAACACGTGTGGTGTGGGCGACAAGGTCATGATCGCGGAAACAAGGCCCCTGAGCAAGACCAAGCGGTGGCGGGTTTGTGAGATTGTGAAAAAGGCGGTTTAGGGAGAATGGTGGCCCATGATACAGGCGGAAACGAAGTTACAAGCAGCCGATAACTCAGGTGCCAAAAAACTGTATTGTATCAGAGTCCTGGGGGGAAGTCGGCGACGGTATGCAAGAATCGGCGACATCATTATTGTTGCAGTGAAAGAGGCCATGCCGAACGCAAAGGTTAAGAAGGGCGATGTCATGCGAGCGGTCGTGGTCCGGACGAGAAAGGAATTGCGCAGACCTGACGGTTCTTACATAAAGTTTGATGATAACTCGGCGGTATTGATCAATCAAAATGGAGAACCGATCGGAACCCGTATCTTTGGCCCGGTGGCTAGAGAGCTTCGAGCCAAGAAGTTTGTCAAGATTATATCACTGGCTCCGGAGGTTTTGTAGGGTGAAGCGTAGGGCAAAGGGAGAGCCGTCTATGTCAACCGGAAAACGCCGCATCAAGAAGGACGACAAAGTCAGGATTATAGCCGGGAAGGAAAAGGGCAAGATTGGCAAGGTCTTGAGAGTCTTGTATGAAAAGGAACGCGTTGTCGTAGAAAACGTCAATTTTGTGAAGCGTCATACAAGACCTGGGGGCCAGACACCCCGTGGGGGGATCTTGGAAAAAGAGGCCTCCATCCATTGGTCCAATGTCATGTTGATGTGTGACAAATGCATAGACCCCATAAGGATTAAGATGCAGCGCCTCGAGGACGGCAGCAAGGTGAGAATGTGCGGCAAGTGCGGAGAAATTATTGATTGATGTGGAGATCAATGGTTTCTTGTTATTGCTCATGCTTACCAGACTCGTAACCAGTCGGTTTCCCTTGCTCCATGAACATGTTGGGCGCACTTGTATCATTGTTTTGGCATGAACACCGCACCACGGACAACAAGCCATTGAGCATTTGTCGCTCAATTAGCGTGGCAGATTTCTAGAGAGTGATTATGTCCCACTTAAAGACGAGTTATCGACAGGATCTCATCCCAAGACTCATGGAAAAATTTGCTTACAAGAACGTCATGCAGGTGCCACAACTGAGCAAGATAGTCCTGAACATGGGGCTTGGAGAGGCCATCCAGAACATCAAGATTCTTGATTCCGCCGTGGACGAACTGGCCCTGATTGCCGGCCAAAGGCCTGTGGTCACCCGTGCACGGAAATCGATTGCCTCATTCAAACTCAGGGCCGGCATGTCTATAGGTTGCAGGGTGACCCTTCGTGGTGAGCGTATGTATGACTTCTTCACCAAGCTGGTCAATATTGCATTGCCCAGGGTGCGGGATTTTCGTGGCGTCTCAGGCAAGGCATTTGACGGTCGGGGTAATTATTCCTTGGGAATCAAAGAACATATCATATTCCCGGAAATCGATTATGACAAGATTGACAAGATCAAAGGGTTGAATGTCACGGTTGTGACCACGGCGCGAACCGATGAGGAAGGAAAAGAGCTCCTTAAGCTGATGGGAATGCCCTTCAGGAATTGAGAGAGAGGAGGCGTGTGTGGCAAGGAAAGCGCTCACGGTGAAGGCAAAACGCGAACCAAGATTTCGGACCCGGGCCTATTCGAGGTGTCCGGTATGCGGCCGAGCAAGGGCTTTTATGAGGAAATTCGGGATCTGCCGGATATGTTTTAGGACTCTGGCGCTCACGGGGCAACTGCCTGGCGTCGTCAAGTCGAGCTGGTAATGCGAGGGGTGGGAGGGTTTATCCCAAGGACAGATTTTTCATGACCGGGACTGTGGCAAGAGGAGACAAGTGATGGCCATAACCGACCCAGTGGCTGATATGCTGGCGCGTATCAGGAATGCGAATACAGCCAAGCACAGCAAGGTGGACATTCCTGCATCCAGGATGAAGATTAGCCTGGCTAAGATCTTGAAAAGCGAAGGTTACATAAAAAATTACAAAGTACTCAAAGATCAAAGCCACGGCGTTTTGAGGATCTACATCAAGTATGACGAGGTCAACCAGGGCGTCATTACGGGGTTAAAACGTCTGAGCAAGCCCGGTCGGCGTGTTTATGTTAAGAAAAAGGACATTCCCTTTGTCTTGAATGGCATGGGTATCGCCGTGCTGTCCACATCAAAAGGGATGCTTACGGACCGTGATGCGAGAAAACAAAATGTCGGCGGGGAACTCTTGTGCAGCCTGTGGTAGGGGTGCGGGCTCAGCCTGGTGTCCATCCACCGACAACCTGTAACGCCGGACACCACATGGGTTTTCAATTGGCGTAAGGAAGGGAGCACCAACCATGTCACGCGTGGGAAAGCAGCCGGTTCCCATACCCGATACAGTGAAAGTGGTCTATAAGGGTCGGACACTGAGTGTCAAGGGACCAAAAGGAGACTTGTCTCGTGTCATACACGATGATGTGAAGCTTGCCGTTAAGGATGGTCTCATCCATGTCATCCCATCCGGCAATAGCAAGAAAACCACGTCCTTACAGGGACTCACACGTACGCTGGTGGCCAACATGGTTACCGGCGTAACCCAGGGCTTTGAGCGGGTCTTGGAGATTATTGGTGTAGGATATCGAGTTGATCTAACGTCAAATGTTTTGACGTTTGTTATAGGATATTCCCACCCCGTTGTTTACAAACTCCCTGATGGCATAACGGCCTCGGCAGGGAAAAACAGGGTGGTGTTAGCTGGGATTGACAAAGAACTATTGGGGTCCACAGCTGCAACCATTAGGAGTTTTAGGAAGCCTGAGCCGTACAAAGGCAAAGGAATCAAGTACGCTGAAGAGCGCATTAGACGCAAGGTCGGCAAGTCCGGTGCCAAGCAGTGAAGGTAGTCTATCTATGGGAGCATTGAGCAAGAAAAAAGAAGCACATTTGAAGAGAAAAAGACGGGTGCGCAAGAAGATCTTAGGCACTGACAATCGGCCAAGGCTAACCGTGTTTAGGAGTGCGCGGCACGTTTACGCTCAAGTCATTGCGGATACCACCGGTCATACGCTGGCTTCAGCTTCTACCCTTGACAAAGAAACGCGTGGGCACGTCCCATTTGAAAGCAAAGTGGAGGCAGCAAAATTTGTGGGGAAACTTGTTGCACGGAGGGCCATGGAAAAAGGGGTGTCCAGAGTGGTCTTTGACCGGAACGGGTTCTTATATCACGGTCGAGTGCGGGCTCTTTCAACCGGGGCTCGTGAACAAGGCCTCGAATTCTGATGGTTTCGTAAAAAGTCGATTTTACTCACTCCATGAACATTTTGGGGGCCCTTAAGATGATGTTCAGCTAAATGGTAACACGCAGTGAAGCTTTGCGCTCAACTCGGGCTACTGCCCTCAAACAGTTACCATTTTTTGACGCTAAACGTCTGAAGTGCCTTTGTCCCAAAATGCTCAATGTTGTTCGCAAAACACTTTTTACGAGCCTATCAATTCTAGCAGGGGGGAAAGCAATTGGTTAGAAGGGACATGGAAGAAGTCCAGTTAATAGACAAGGTGGTCCATATCAGCCGAACCGCCAAGGTGGTCAAGGGCGGTCGCCGTTTTAGCTTCAGTGCGGTCGTTGTTGTTGGCGACGGCAACGGCAAGGTGGGGTCTGGTTTGGGAAAGGCCAATGAGGTTCCTGAGGCGATTCGCAAGGGGGTGGAACGCGCCAAAAAAAGCATGACGGAGATCCCTTTGGTGAACCACACTATTCCCTATGAGGTTATGGGAAAGTACGGTGCCGGGATGGTCCTGCTGAAGCCGGCTTCCCGGGGCACTGGTGTCATTGCAGGCGGTGCGGTGCGGGCTGTTTTGGAAGCGGCGGGGGTGCAGAATATTCTGACTAAGTGCATGAGGTCGCACAACCCCCACAATTTGGTCAAGGCGACCTTGAACGGCTTGAGTCAGCTCCGGAGCCGGGAAACCATTGCGGCTAGGCGCGGCAAACAGCCTGGTGAGATCTAAGGAAGGCGTTCGATGTCTGGAGCAGTCAAGATCACGCTGAGAAAGAGTGTCATAGGAAGGCCTGAGAAACATCGCAGGACGGTTCAAAGTTTGGGATTAAGAAAGTTGAACAGGACGGTTGTCTTAAAGGACACGCCATGGGTTAGGGGAATGATTCACAAGGTTTCTCATCTGCTGGAAGTCGAGGAGATCGTCGATGAAACTCAATGAGCTCTCTCCTCCTAAAGGTGCCCGCAGACCTCGCAAACGCATCGGCAGAGGCCCGGGCTCAGGGCGTGGCAAGACTTCGGGCCGTGGGATGAACGGCCAGAAATGCCGTTCCGGCGGCAACATCAGGCCTGGATTTGAAGGTGGCCAGATGCCTTTGCAGCGTCGTTTGCCCAAACGGGGGTTTAGGAATATCTTTAAGAAACAATACGCTATTGTCAACATACGGGACCTTAGACATTTTGAGAAAGGCTCGGTAGTGGACGAAGCGGCTCTGCTGGATGCCGAGCTGGTAAAACGAGAGCGAGATGGGGTGAAGTTGTTGGGACAGGGTGCCATTGACTATCCTCTGGTCGTCAAGGTGAAGCGATGTAGCAAGTCGGCAAGGGCCAGGGTCGAGGAGGCTGGTGGGCAGGTGGAACTGATCTGACATGGTAGGTGGCTTTCAAAACGTTTTTAAGATCCCGGAATTGAAAAGGCGTATCCTGTACACCTTCGGCCTCTTGTTGGTGTATCGTATCGGCTGCGCCGTCCCCACACCGGGCATAGACGGGGATGCGCTGTCCCGGTTTTTCGCCACTGCACGTGGAACCTTGTTGGGGCTGTTTGACATGTTCTCGGGCGGTGCCTTGGAAAGGCTTTCCGTTTTTGCCTTGGGCATCATGCCCTATATTAGCGCCTCCATTATTTTGCAACTGCTGACCGTGGTTATTCCCCACCTGGAGAGGCTTTCCAAGGAAGGCGAATCCGGACGGAAGAAGATCACTCAGTACACGCGTTACGGCACCGTCATCTTGAGTATTATCCAGGGATTTGGTGTCAGCGTTGGGCTTGAGAAGATGAGCGCACCCGGTGCGGCTACCGTGGTGGCTTATCCTGGATGGAGCTTTCGGGTCATGACGGTTATTACTCTTACGGCCGGCACGGCATTTATCATGTGGCTGGGCGAGCAAATCACGGAGCGTGGGATCGGAAACGGGATTTCTCTCATCATATTTGCGGGCATTGTCGCGCGCATGCCCAGTGCCGTTAGTAATACGTTTCGTCTCATGAGAACAGGGGAGATGGGCGCCTTCCTGGTATTGATCCTCTTGGTGCTGATGGTGATCGTTGTAGGATTTATCATATTTGTAGAAAGGGGACAGAGGCGGATTCCAGTTCAATATGCCAAGCGCATCGTGGGCCGCAAGATGTATGGAGGCCAAAGCACCCATCTGCCCCTTAAGGTCAACACTTCGGGCGTCATTCCACCCATTTTTGCCTCTTCGATCATCATGTTTCCGGCCACCATTGCCAGTTTTGTTGGGGCAAAAATTCCATGGGTCCAGAGCGTAGCTCAAGCCATGACACCCGGCAGCCTCATCTATAACCTCATATATGTCGGGTTCATCATATTTTTCTGCTTCTTTTACACCGCGGTCACCTTCAATCCAGTGGATGTGGCTGACAACATGAAAAAATACGGGGGCTACATTCCCGGCATCAGGCCCGGCAAGCGTACCGCTGATTATATCGATCGGGTGCTCACGCGCATAACCTTTGGTGGAGCCCTTTACGTATCAGCCGTCTGTGTATTGCCAACATTGATGATTGCAAAGTTCAATGTGCCCTTTTACTTCGGGGGTACGGCCCTTTTGATCGTAGTGGGTGTCGCCATCGACACGATTGCCCAAATGGAAAGTCACATGCTGGCTCGACACTACGAAGGCTTTATGAAGAAGGCCGGGCCGGGCCGCTAAGGACTTGCAAAGTTTTTTTGGGCGATGCCCAAAGAGGCTCGTTATGGATAGGGCCATTTTGCACCGCAAACGTTGCCCTGTAGCAACCAGATACTTGGTCGGATCCTCCCCTGGCGGGCTTAAGGAGAAACCATGAAAGTTAGAGCCTCGGTCAAGAAGATGTGCGCAAAATGCAAGATTATCCGTCGCAAAGGAACGGTGAGAGTTATTTGCGAGAACAAAAGGCACAAGCAACGGCAAGGGTGAAAAACGGTCCATCGTGAATCGGATCAGCAACAACGAGCGTGAGGGGGCGAACTATTGGCACGTATAGCAGGTGTTGACCTACCAAAAAACAAGAGAGTGGAAATAGCGCTGACATACATCTACGGGCTTGGCCGGAGTACTTCCAGAAAGATATTGAGTGAAGCCGGAGTGGACCTTGACACCAAAACGGACCATTTGGGCGAGGACCAAATCAGCGCAATCCGAAAGATCATTGACGCCCAGTACAAGGTTGAGGGGGAACTTCGGACTGAAGTGTCCATGAACATTAAGCGACTCATGGAGCTTGGTTGTTACCGCGGGCTTCGGCACCGAAAGTCACTGCCGGTTCATGGGCAGCGCACGAGCACTAACGCGAGGACCCGGAAAGGACCTCGCCGGACGGTTGCAGGAAGAAGAAAGAAATAAGAGGAGGCAAGATACCTATCATGGCAAGACCTGCCAGAAAACGAAAAGAGAAGAAGCACATCTTGAATGGCATAGCCCATGTTCAGTCGACATTCAACAATACCATGGTGACCATCACGGACCCGGGGGGCAACGTCGTCGCGTGGTCCAGCGCGGGGGTACAGGGTTTTAAGGGCTCGCGAAAGAGCACGCCTTTTGCAGCCCAACTTGCGGCACAAGATGCGGCCAAAAAGGCCATGGAACACGGAATGAGAAATGTTGAAGTCTACGTGAAGGGCCCCGGTGCCGGTCGAGAGGCCGCCTTGCGGGCGCTACAGGCAGCCGGATTTAACGTGGTTTTGATCAAGGATGTAACGCCTATTCCCCATAACGGATGTCGGCCCCCCAAGCGCCGAAGAGTGTGAAAGGAGGAAGGTTTTGGCACGACATATCGGTTCGGTGTGCAGGCTCTGCCGCCGCGAAAATCTCAAAATGTTTCTCAAAGGAGACCGATGCTATTCTGACAAATGCGCCTTTGACCGGAGAGGCTATGCCCCCGGGGAGCATGGACAGAGACGCAGGGCCAAGGTTTCTGACTATGGCATCCAGCTCCGGGAGAAGCAGAAAGTCAAGCGAATGTACGGCTTGCTCGAAGGACAGTTTCGAGGGTTGTTCAAGAAAGCGGAGCAAAAACGGGGCGTGACCGGCATAAACCTTCTGATTTTTTTGGAGCGCCGGCTGGACAATGTGGTTTATCGTCTAGGTTTTGCCAATTCCCGGACAGAGGCCAGACAGTTGGTCCGTCACAACCATTTCACAGTCAATGGAAAGAAAATGAATATTCCCTCCTATCTCGCCAAGACAGGTGACTTGATAGAGGTGCGAGAGAAGAGCCGGAAAGTCCGTGTTGTTTCGGATGCTATAGACACGGTCGTCCGGCGAGGGATCCCGGCATGGCTTGAGGTGGAACAGGGGGCTTTTAGAGGCAGGGTCAAGGCTTACCCGACCCGGGAGGAGCTGACTATGCCGATCCAGGAACAACTTATCGTGGAGCTTTATTCAAAATAGTCAGAAGGGGCCCGGTGGGCGGTTTGGGACTGCCCTTGAACGCAACAGTAAAATCGGAGACTAGATGATGTCATCAGGATCGAATCAAGTCATGTACATGAACTGGCGTGAGCTCATTAAACCCCAGCGGGTTGAGGTCGGTACGACCACTACGAGCTATGGAAAGTTTGTGTGTGAGCCTTTGGAGCGGGGCTTCGGTACAACCATCGGAAATGCCCTTCGCAGGATCCTTCTTTCTTCCATTCATGGGGCCGCCATCGTTTCAGCAAAGATAGAGGGAGTGATGCAGGAGTTTTCGGCGATACCCGGTGTGCTGGAAGACGTGTCTGAACTTTTGCTAAACCTCAAGGAAGTTCGGCTGCGAATGTCAGATCCTGAGGCCCGAGTCCTTCGGATTGAAGCCTCCAAAGAAGGTGAGGTGAAGGCAGGAGACATCATAACAGATGGCGGCGTTGAGATACTGAACCCGGAGCATCATGTTGCAACGTTGACCAAGGATGTTGACCTGAACATGACCATGGCGGTCAGAGTGGGCAAGGGTTATGCGCCGGCCGAGATGAATCAAGGAGAAAATGATCCTGTCGGCACAATACCCGTCGATGCGGTCTTTTCTCCTATTAGGCGAGTGACTTACGTTGTTGGAAATGCCCGGGTCGGCCAGAAAACTGATTATGACAAGTTGACCCTGGAGGTGTGGACCGATGGGAGCATCCTGCCAGAAGATGCGGTGGCCTATGCAGCAAAGATACTCAAAGAGCAGTTAAGCATTTTTATCAATTTTGACGAGGAGCCGGAACCCGAACCGGAAGAGCCGGAAGAAAAAGAAGAGCCTGTTAATGAAAATCTTTATCGCAGCGTGGAGGAGTTGGAGCTTTCGGTCCGTTCGGCAAACTGTCTGAAGAATGCCAATATCGGGCATATCGGGGAGTTGGTCCAGAGAACTGAGCAGGAGATGCTTAAGACGAAAAACTTTGGACGCAAATCACTGAATGAAATCAAGGAAGTGCTTGGAGAGATGGGGTTGTCTCTCGGCATGAAGCTTGAGGGTTTTACGCCGCCGGAGCGTGAGTTGGAAGAAGGAGAACAAGGCGACATATGAGACACCAAAAAGCTGGAAAAAAGCTTAACCGTACGGGCAGCCATCGCGATGCCATGTTCCGGAACATGGTCACTTCCCTTTTCGCCCATGGCCGCATTCGGACAACGGATACCAAAGCCAAGGAGTTGAGGCGGTGGGCTGACCACATGATTACCCTGGCAAAAAGGGGTAATCTTCATGCGCGACGCCAAGCCATGGCAATTATGAGAGACAAGGCGGTGGTTCACAAGCTTTTTGAAGACGTATCGGAACGCTTTGGTGACAGGGCTGGAGGGTATACGAGAGCGATCAAGGTAGGCAGGCGACGGGGAGATGCAGCGCCCATTTCACTGGTAGAATTCGTTGCGGCCAAGGAAAAGAAAAAGGGGAAAAAGAAAAAGATTAAGGCGTCGACAAAGGGGGTTGTCAAAGGCAAGAAAGAGGCGCCGCCCAAGGCAAAAACAAAGAAAACGGCGGAAAAAGCCAAAATTGCTGCGGACAAGGCGCCAGAGGAGGCGGCTGCAAAACCGGAGGACTCCGCAACGAAGGAGGAATCTGTCGCTGTCTCCGAGCCCAAGGGAGAGGAAGGCAGCCAAGAATCCGAGGCAAGCTCTGAAGATACAAAGGTCCAGACAGACGCCCAGGAGGACAAAGACAAAGCATAGCCAGGCTTCACAACCCCATACCGTCTCCACACGGTTTCAGAGGTGACATCAGACAAGACAAAGAGGTTAGCCGTTATGGGTTGCCTCTTTTTTGTTGCAGCCAAGAATCCTGTGCCTCGCCATGGAGTTGTTTCTTTATCAGCCAGGGCATTTTGGAAACACAGATGATGACACAGCCCCTGATCGGGATGAAATCAGGAAGTCATGACGGGAAAGGCGGCATGGTGTGACATCAGGCCGCAAAAGACCGACTGTCCTTGTGTCCACGGACGTCAACGGAACAACCACGCCACACAACACATTTTCTGAGCTTGTCAGAGCTGATGGCCTGTTTGATGAAATGAACATGTTGATGAAAAGCTATACCAATGGAAACTGTCGGTTCTCTGACGTGCTGCCAAGGATGAAACACCTGGCCGCAGGCATCGACCGGGGCCGACTTGAATCGTACGCGCGGCAAATGCCGCTGTATCCCGGCGTCACGACAACCTTAGACGGCCTGACTCGATCTGAGAATCTGGACGCCAGGGTGGCCCTTTCCACGACCGGCTTTGCCGGCCTTATGGCTCTGGTGAACAAATTTCGTCACAGCTTCTTGTTGACAGTGGCCGCATCACCAGTGCTCGTCCACCTGCTGAACGAAAAGGAACAGTCATGTCTGATCAGGCCTGTCACTGATGAGGAAGAAAAAGCGCATGTCATCGACGATCTTCGGAGTCGGCACAGGCCGAGCCGCCGCCTGCTCTTCCACGTTGGAGATACCATGGGAGATTTTCTCGCGATAAAACATGCCGCAGAACTGGGTGGCATGGGGGTTGCCTTTAAGCCGAACGAGGCACTTAAAGCGAGCATTTTAAATCTTCCAAAGGGCCTGCGCAAGAGAATCTGTGAAATTGATTTTCGATCACATGAGACACCCGATTATACCAAGGTGGGTGATGTCATCAGAGAGACTGTGTGGGAAACACTAGGGACAGAGCTTTAAAAAACCTTGGGTCGCAGGTTACAAGGTCGGGAGAAGAACCTTAATGGTTTATGATTCTCAAGCTTTTTACTTGACCCCTTGACCCCTTGAATCCTTATGATCCTACCAACCTTTTGGAGATGAGCCCAAGGTAAAAACCGGATCAGCGCAACCGACCAAAGACCCTGCCGTTCGCCATGCTCTCAAGTCTCACCTCAACCACCTGATGGAAGCATTCGTCGGACCCTTTCACAAGGACGGGGATGTAGTTTTTCGTGAAGCCTTTCAGATATCCGGTGACCCTGTCTCGCTTTGCCTCAATGAGGACTTCCCATGTTGAACCGATGTGGCTCCCGTAAAACCCCCGACGCTTGGCTTGGCCAATCTGACGCAGATGTTGACATCGCTTCCTAATGGTCCCCGACGGGACGCGATCTGCCAAGCCCTCGGCCCGCGTTCCCTTCCGCAACGAAAAGGGAAAAACGTGAAGGTAGGCAATGGGGAGTTGCTCAATCAAGCCGCATGTCTTTTCAAAGGCCCCATCGGTCTCTCCCGGAAACCCTGAGAGAACATCAACACCTATGGCGGCATCAGGTATCTTTCGGGTGACTTGATGGATCAATTCCCTGAAAAAATCGGAGCTATAGGGTCGGTTCATCCTCTTAAGCACCTCGTCGTCACCGCTTTGAAGCGGTATATGCAGGTGAGGACAAATCCGCTCGGAGGCTGCCACATGGCCAATGAGGTCTTCTGACAGCTCCGCCGGTTCGATGGAGCTCAGGCGCAATCGTTGAACGCCGTGGGGGCTGTCGATAGAGCGCAGAAGCTTCGCGAGTGAGGTGCCTGGTGTGAGATCTCGGCCGTAGCGGCCGATATGGATGCCGCACAAGACAACCTCAGAGTAACCGCATTCCTTAAGTCTCCTTATTCTCTCGGCAGCAATTTCCGGGCTCAGCGACCGACTGCGTCCCCGTGTATGGGGGACGATGCAATAGCTGCAAAAGGCGTTGCAGCCATCCTGGATTTTCACAAAGGGGCGGGTGCGATCTCCGAACCGAGTGACAGGAAGATCCTCAAAGAGGCGCGGAGCCGAAAGATCTTCTACGAGACTGACGCAAGGCCTGCGTCCCTGGTGTGGGCCGACCAGTCGTGCAATCCGGTCTTTGAAGCTGTGGCCAACGACATAATGGACGCCAGCGGTAGAAGTGAAGATCTCGGGGGCCACTTGGGCATCACAACCCGTGACCACCACAAGGGCGTCCGGATGGTTTCGAATGAGCCTTCTGACCGCCTGCCTGGACTGCATGGCCGCCTTTGCAGTCACCGTACAGGTGTTAATCACGCAAAGATCGGCCTTGGTGGCCTTGTCCGTCAGTCGCCATCCTTGATCCGCAAGCTGCTCTGAAATCGCTTCCGACTCATAGCGGTTGACCTTGCATCCCAGGGTCATGATGGTAAAGGCGTTCACGGGGCCATCCCTGTCAGAAGATCACGGTCGTTTGCCGTCTGAACCGTTGCAGGCGATCCACCCACCACCCAACACCCTTTCGTCTTGATAGAAGACAGCCGCTTGGCCGGGTGTGATCGCATACTGGACTCTTGTAAAGCGAACCCTTGCTGTGTCATGGCCAAGAGGCGTAACCATGGAGTCTGCTTCATGGTGGCGATATCGGATACGCGTCTTTGCGGATATGGAATTTTCCGGCGGTCTCATCCCGATCCAGTTGATGTGAGTGACGATACATTCAATGGCTGCGAGTTCGGACTTGGCTCCGATGACCAGTCTGTTGTGCTTATTGTCGAGGCGAATGACGTAGTAGGGCTCGGGCCCGGGGATGCTGATTCCCCGGCGCTGTCCTACCGTGAAGGCGTGGAGCCCCTGGTGTCTTCCCAACACATCACCGCTCGTATTGACGATTGCACCTGGCTCGCAGGGCAAGCCCCCCGGGTCGGACAGAAAGTCTTTGTAACTTGGATGCCCAACAAAACACAGCTCTTGGCTTTCTCCTTCCATTGAGGCACTGAACCGCCACCTCTTGGCTATTGCCCTGATTCGCTTCTTCCTGCAAGTCCCGAGGGGAAACATGGCCTGGCTCAACTGCTCTTGGCTCAGGCGAGCCAGAAAGTAGGACTGGTCTTTGCTGCCATCCACCCCCCTGAGGAGGGAAAAGCGCCCATCGGCCTCACAGCGTTTTCTGGCATAGTGACCCGTAGCCAAGGCTGAAGCCCCAAGGGCCTTGGCATGTTCCAGAACAAAGGAGAACTTGATGCGCTGGTTGCACACCACGCACGGATTCGGTGTCTGCCCTGACCGGTAGGTATCGATGAAGTAGCGCACGACCTCCCTTTCAAAAACTCTGGAGCAATCGATTACTTCAAGGGGAATGCCGACCTGCTCTGCAGCCCTTTGAGCGCGGGCATAGGTTCGTGGCAATGGCACGGGCGGGGTTGGATGGCTGGAGGAAATCTCATAACCCGTTTGGAAATGAAGGCCAATGACTCGGTAGTCTTGTCTCTTAAGGAGGGCAGCTGCAACCGCGGAGTCGAGGCCACCGCTTAAGGCCACAGCCACGATCTTCTTCATCTTGGGATTGCACTTCCCACGGTGCGAATCTCCATGGCCCTGGGGGGACAGGCCGGCACACAAAGGCCGCATATGCTGCATTTCTTCTTGTTGAAGCCGACGGTCATCTCCGGCCGCTTCACAAATAGAGCCCCCGTGGGACAGACCGCTGTACAGGCCCCGCACTGGGTGCACTTTGTCCTGTTGTGGCTGATCTCTTGACCAACGGGCTGCACCTGGACGCCATGCTCTTTCAGGTATCGGACGCCTCTGTTGAAGTCCTTTCTTGCCCCCGACAGCTCCAGGACCATGACCCCTTCCTTGCGGGGCAATATAGTCGCCTTCAGGATATTGAACGTCAGGTTGAAATCGCTTGCGAGGAAACAGACGATCGGCTGTTCCACCTCTGTCTTTTGGAACTGAAGCACCAGCATTCTAGAATACATTCGTACACCTCTGGTTGTTTGGATACCCAATGCCGCCAATGTGGTGAGACGCCTTCACCTGAGTGGATTAAACCAAAACGGACCTCGCTTGTCAACAGGCGGACCCCTGTCTGCTTTGCCTGGCGCGCTCGCGGGGAGCGCCCAGGCAGTGACGAATCCCGGCAAACCAAAGACGCTACTGATGGAGTGATTGCCGATAGACGTGGAACATCCGCTGCAAGGCGGTAAAATTCGTCAGAAAGGCAAGGACGGCGAGCCCGATGACAAGTTGTTCGGTGAGCAGGGTGAGCGCCAGGACCACGAAGCGCTCAAGGCGAGTAAAAAGTCCCACCTTGCAGGCAATGTTCAGCCCTTCCGCCCTGGCGCGTGCGTAGCTGACCATCAATGAGCCTACCAGGGTCAGGAAGGTGAGAACAACCAAGATGTGACGACCGTGGAAGGTGGACCAGCAAAGAATGCCAAACAGAACAGCTGCCTCTGAATATCGGTCAATAAAGGAATCGAGGAAGGCCCCAAATCGCGTCTCAAGGCCCGCTGTCCTGGCCAAGGAGCCATCCAGGGCGTCAAAAGGGCCAGCCAGCAGAAACAACCACCCGCCGTGATAGATATGACCTGCGGCCACCACCGCGCCGGCCGCACAAGAGGCAAAAAAGCCGATCATAGACAGAACATTGGGCTGTACGCCCAAGCGTGCCAGCAGACGAGAAACAGGGTCAAGAAAAAAACCTGACCAACCCTTGACCCAGGCCGTCAGTGTCCAGTACTCACGATCTGGCTTTGACGATGTTTCTTGCTCCATGCTGCCTTTTGACCTGTCCAACCTTGACGGCATCGCAAAAGTCGATTTTACTCACGCCGTGAACATTTTGGGGGCCCTTTGCATCTGAAACGAGCGCGTTTTTAGCACATAATGAAGGTCATATCAAGACGAAAGGCCCTGCCCGGCCGGGTGCCCTGTTGGACAAATGGGTGCCATGTCGATGCCGAGGAGGACAGGATCAAACAGAAGCCCTCTCCTGCCGGGCTGCCTGTCACAAGATGCGGAGGACCTCTTCAGCCCAACCCCTAGGGCCGGGTTTCGCTGATTGGACAACCGGGCCGATGCCCTGGACAGGCTCCCATTGGCCGCTCTTCTTTCTGATCACAATGGGCATATCCACCTGCTTGAGCATGGGGACGTCGTTGGCACTGTCTCCCAGCCCAACAGCCCACAGCTTCGTGCGGGGATATGTCTGAGTATAAAGTTTTTTCAAGATTTGAACCGCTTTTCCCTTGTCACTTGCTCCCACGAGATGGTAAAAACGGCCTCCTTTCGTGATATGTAACCCCCTTTCTTGTATGAGGCGCCCTAGGCGCTGGAACCGATCGGCCGTGTCGAAAAAGATGAATGGTTCTGAATACTCACGCATGGCGGCCAATCGGGCCTCTTCAATGGGGAGACCTGTACGCACACTGATTTCTTTGATCGTCATTTCGGAGAACCCTCTCATGCGAAGCTTTTCTCTGTGCTTAACCGCCTGCCAGGTACTGCGCAAGACACTATAGGGCGCCCCCAATTCCAGGACGTGGTAGGCCCCCCTTGTGACAAGGTCTTCTCCCTTCAAATTCAGTGTGTCACGCGGGATAAATATGGCTCCGCCGTTTTCGACAATGAAGGGAAATTTGAGGCCCATGCGGCGGCGGCACGCCTCGATTTCAGCACGTGTCTTGCTGCTACAGATGATCACCGGGATGGATTGACGCCCGAGCACCTCCAGGGCTGTCCGGGCGTCTTGGAACTCATAGGTATCATGGTCCATTAAGGTGCCGTCCAGGTCCGTAAAAACCACGATCTGTCGCATGTTCAGAAAAGAGACTTGGTGGAGACGGATGTTGAGCGGCCTGCTTCCCGCCAGCCCGACCTTTGGTCGAGGTCAAGGGAAGCTATATGAAAATGGCCTAATACCTTACCGGGAAGCCCCGCCCTTTGGTCGGGGAGCTTCACAAATTCGTTAGCAAATCCGCTGGCCGAAAGTTGACCTATTTCACAATGTATAATATAGATATATATGAAAATACCATGTTTTTTTTGATTTCCAGGCGGCCCTTGTGTCTGAAATCGCACTGATGTTTCAAGGGGGAAAAGGATGCAGATAGAAGAGAATCCGCACGGTGTCCAAACCGCTGACTTGATCGTGGGCATACCGTCGTACAATGAAGCCGGCCTGATCGCTTACCCGACCGAGAAGGCAAGCGAGGGTCTCATCAAGTATTTCGGCAGCAAGAATAGTGTCATCATTAACTGTGACAATCATTCGACGGACGGCACCCGAGAGACCTTCATGAATACCCCCACAGAAGTCCCCAAGATATACTTGTCAACCCCGCCCGGCGTCAGGGGAAAAGGAAATAACCTTAAGAATCTGTTTGAGAAGAGTCGTGACTTGGGTGCCCAGGCCATTGTCGTAGTGGATGCAGATCTTAAGAGTATCACCCCCCGATGGATCAAGAACCTGGGGGAACCCTTATTTGAAGACTTTGGGTTTGTTGCACCCCTTTACGTGCGGCACAAGTATGACGGCACCATTACCAACAACATTGCTTATCCCATGACACGTTGTGTTTACGGCCGCAGGGTACGTCAGCCTATTGGCGGCGACTTTGGCTTTACTGGCGAACTGGCCGAGGTTTATCTGAGGCAGGAAGATTGGACGCCGGCGGTAGCGGCATTCGGCATCGATATCTGGATGACGACGACGGCCGTGTGTCACGGCACGCCGATTTGCCAGTCCTATATGGGGCGACCCAAAGTCCACAAGCCCAAGGACCCTGGGAAGTCTTTGGGTCCTATGTTCTTGCAGGTGGTGGGAACGATCTTTGAGATGATGATCAAGCACGCTGACTTCTGGAAAGAGGTGCGATGGAGCAAACCGACAGCCATATTTGGGTTCGGACTGGGGGAGATGGAGATGCCGCCCCCAGTGGATGTGAACATCGAGCGACTTTACGACAAGTTTCAGACGGGCTGCGCCGATTGTGAGTCGCTTTGGAAGGACATCCTTTCAAACAATCTTTTCAAGAAGCTTTCCGAAGTGAGGGCCCTCCCGTTGGGCGGCTTCGAATTTCCCGCCAACCTGTGGGCTGAAATCCTCATTGATTTTGCAGTGGCTTACAGGAATCGTATCAATGAGAAGGAAAAACTCATGGAGGGCCTGATTCCGCTTTATTTTGGCCGAACCTGTTCGTTTGTGACCGAGTCGGAGCCCTTGACCATTCAACAGGCCGAGGAACTCATAGAAGAACAGTGCGAGGTGTTTGAAACCAGCAAACCGTATTTGCTTAACAGATGGTCTGAATAGACGACAATGGAGGGCCTATGAAGAAGATTCTGATTGTCGACGATGAAGAAGTGATCCGTATGCTCTATGGCGAGGAGTTGGAAGAAGAAGGCTATGAAGTGGTCACTGCGGGAAGTGGCCACGGCCTGATGGAAATGATTCAGCGAGAAAAACCGGACCTTGTTATCTTGGACATCAAGATGGCTGAGCATGACGGGCTGGATCTGCTACAGGAAATCCGAAAGGACTTCTACAACATTCCAGTGATTCTCTGCTCTGCTTACTCTTCCTTTAAGGGGGATCTCAAATCGATTGCAGCAGACTACTACGTGGTAAAGAGTGCTGACCTGAGTGAGTTGAAGCAAAAGATCAAGATGGCGTTAGAAGGCCAAATTCCATCCCAGCCTTCCTTGAAGTGAGCCTGGAGTTTGTTCCTTGTTGTGTCCACTGGCTTTGCCCGTTTGCACCACTTCTGCCAAGTCTCGATAGGAACGGGGCAAGGAGAAGTTTTTGATCCGCGGCCCTCGATTTGTGATAGACTCACGTTTTGGCATTTTGACCAGAAGTTCTTGAGGTTTTCGCGCATAAGATGGGATCGCTCCATGCTATCATCCTGGGCGTTGTCCAAGGGCTAACTGAATTTCTCCCCGTCAGCAGCTCGGGGCACCTGGTGCTTTTTCAGTCCCTCTTCGGAATCAAGGAACCGGAGCTTTTTTTTGACGTCTCGGTCCACATGGGCACTTTGCTGGCGGTGTGTGTGTTTTTTTTCAAGGACCTTAAAGACATAGCAACAGCCCTTCTTGCCACATCCAGTTGGTCCGTCAGGTCCGGTAGCCGCTGGCAGCAATGGAGCCGGATGCCGGAAATGCGATTGTTCGGCCTCATCCTGGTCGGGACGGTGCCGACGGCCCTGCTTGGATTGATGTTTCGCCCTGTAGCCGAGACGCTTTTTTCCTCCGTCCGGATGGTTGGCATCATGCTTGTGGTCACCGGCCTTTTGCTTTGGCTCACGCGGAGGGTGAAACCGGAGGGGCGAAACATGGCCAGGCTTTCTGTATGGGATGGCCTATGCGTGGGCATGATACAGGGAATTGCTATTTTGCCGGGCTTATCTCGCTCTGGGTCCACCATTGCCGTGGGGTTGTTCAAAGGCATGGAGCGTGAAACAGCTGCCCGCTATTCTTTTCTTTTGTCAATTCCGGCGATTCTTGGGGCCATGGCCCTTCAACTCATCGGCACCCGGGCATCCGCGCTCCCCCCCCTTGGGCCGACAGTGCTGGGGACCTGTGTGGCTGGGGCCGTCGGCTATTTTGCCCTAAAGGTCTTGATACGCTTGGTACAAAGGGGAGACCTTTACGTATTTGCATTTTACTGCTGGCCCCTTGGGGTTGTCGCCATCCTGCGCTCCTTCTAGGCGGACACCATGACAAGGTGACCTCGGGGTGAATGGATCGTGATAACGTCTTCAACTGGCTGAAATATTACATTTGATGGAGGCACCGTGAATCCTCAAATCTTCAGGAAATATGACATCCGCGGGGTTGTAGGCGAGGACATCAGCGAAGAAGATGTCGTGTTGATTGGAAAAGGCGTGGGTACCTACCTGCGAGCCGAAAACCACTCCGAGGTGGTCGTGGGACGCGACTGTCGGTTGAGTTCAGACCGCTATAGGAAGCTTTTGCTCGAGGGTCTTCTTGCCACAGGCTGCAATGTCCTTGACATCGGTGTGTGTCCCACGCCTGTTTTCTACTTTGCCATCAGATATTTCAAGAAACACGGGGGTGTTATCATCACTGCCAGCCATAACCCGCCTGAATACAACGGGTTTAAGGTGTGCGGCGGCTACGACACCTTGTTCGGAGAGCAGATACAAGAGGTCTGCCGGATCATAGAAAAGGATGATTTTGCCAGGGGGGCGGGAAGGGTTGAAACCGCTGATCCCGTTGCACCTTATCGGACGTTCTTGCAAGACAATATTGAGCTGTCCGGGCCCATGAGGGTCGGCGTCGATGCCGGCAACGGCACTGCGGGCGTGGTGGCAGTGCCGATCTTAAAGGAATTGGGTTGTGAAGTCTTTGATCTCTATTGCGATATGGACGGCAGTTTTCCGAACCACGAGGCGGACCCTACGGTCATAGAGAACATGCGTGACCTGGTCGCATTGGTTCGCGAAAAGAAACTCGACTTAGGCTTGGGCTTTGACGGCGATGGAGACCGGATCGGCGTCGTTGACGACAAGGGCAACATCATATGGGGCGACCAACTCATGATGATATTTGCCAGGGAGATCCTTTCTCGCAAACCCGGGGCCACGTTTATTTCAGAGGTCAAATGCTCCCAAACGCTTTATGATGACATTCAAAGACATGGAGGCCTGGCGATCATGTGGAAGACGGGCCACTCTCTCATTAAGCAGAAGATGAAAGAGGTCAAGGCCGAACTGGCTGGCGAGATGAGCGGACACATTTTTTTTGCCGACCGCTACTTTGGCTACGACGATGCCATTTATGCTTCGTGCCGCCTCTTGGAGATTCTGGGGGCAACCGGCAAAACGATTTCCGAACTTTTGAGTGACGTACCGAAGACCTATGCCACTCCTGAGATTCGCCTGCCTTGTCCAGATGACAAGAAATTTCAAGTCGTCCGCGAGGTAACCGCCTACTTCCGCCAACGGCAGAAGATCATTGACATAGACGGGGTGCGTGTCCCTTTTGAAGGCGGATGGGGATTGGTTCGAGCTTCCAATACGCAGCCAGTGCTCGTCCTGCGATTCGAGGCCTTTTCACCAGAGCGGCTTTCTGAGATCCGATCGCAGATGGAAACAGTCCTCACGGAAATTCAGAACCGCCAACTGGGGCACTAAAGCCCGGCGATTCTTGAGGCCTCGTTTTGTGCAAGGCCTGTCGCGTGCAACAGGCAGCAGTGACGTCAGAGAAATTTTCCTTGACTTTTCAGAATTTTATTATGTATTATTACAACATCTTGCAGAGGATAAACTCGAAACAGCGGAGACGGAGGGGTCATGAACAAGTCAGGTCTCGTAGATGCTTTGCAGCAAGAAGCCGTCATCAGCAAGGCCAAGGCGGAGGCTGTCGTTGACATGCTTTTTGCCGCTATGTCTGACGCCCTGGTCACTGGTGACAGGGTGGAGATCCGCGGTTTTTGCAGCATTTTTGTAAAGGATTACAAGGGATATATTGGAAGAAACCCCAAGACCGGGGCCCCTGTTGAGATATCGCCCAAAAAGCTTCCATTCTTCAAGTGTGGAAAAGAACTGAAAGAACGTGTTGATGATGCTTGAGTCATGGCAGGCGATGTCTGCCGTATCCGGGAGTTGGACTTATGAAGAAGCAAAAACCTGGCAGCCTTGAAGCCTTGGTTGAATTCGCCATAGAGCATTTTAAGATTCCAACGAGAGAAGAAATAGACAGTCTCGTCAAGAAGACCGAGCAGTCCCTGCTCCGGTTAAAGATGCCGACAAGAACGGAATTTAACCGACTGATGCAGCGGGTTGAGGCGTTGGAAAAGGCGGTCAAAGGCCGGAACCACACGACCAGAAAGACGACCAAGCGCGGGAAAACGAGCCAAAAGGCTGTGGCCAAGAAAAGGCCCGCGTCAGGGACGAAGTCTCAGACAACAGACTCAGAAAAGGTCTTGAGCATGATCAGAAAATACCGGGCAGGCTTGGATGTGGGCAGACTCAAGGCTCGCACCGGTTTTGAAGACAAGAAGCTCCGAAACATCGTTTTCCGGCTTAGCAAGCAAGGCAGGATCGAAAGGACCGGCCGCGGCGTTTACAAGGCAAAGGCGTAATACACCTCCCCTCCTCTTCCCAGCCTCTTCTTCCCTTAGGACTCGCGCAAAAACAAGTCTGCAGCGTTGCCGCTCAGATTTGGTTCAGGGTTGGCCCATCCGATTGAGCAAAATCCGAGGAATAGCGGGCCATTTCGAGGGGTTTGCGAATGAGGCATCGGTCAAAGATGGGCTGATGCTGAGATGCCAAAATGTGAAGTTATGCTTGCGCGAGCCCTTAGTCCCTAGGAAGTCGATGTTCCATCCCATGAACAAGACGTCTGATGTTTTCGGCATGGCGAGCAAATATGAGTAATGCCATGACAAAGGCACATCCCGTTATGGGCACAGAATGCGTGGCAAGCCAGATGGCTCCCGGCAGTACGGCAGCTGCGGACAGGGAACCGGCCGATGAATATCCCGAAGTGCAAAGGACCAGCACATACACCAGCACACATACCAAAAAGACGAGGGGAGATATGACCAGGAAACAACCAGCCGCAGTGGCCACACCCTTACCCCCCTTGAAGCCCAGAAACACCGGGAAAAGGTGACCTGCAAAAGCCGCAAGGGCGACCAGGCAGACCCACAGTTCGCCTTTCCAGCCGGAGATTCCAAACCAATGAACGGCCGCCAGCACCGGAATGGCCCCCTTCGACAAATCTCCAACAAGCGTCATCACACCAAGCTTTTTCCCTGCCACGCGATACACATTGTAGGCGCCGATATTCCGACTTCCTGCCCCTCGAATGTCCACATCGCTAAACAGGCGGGTCACAATCACGCCCCAGGGCACGGAACCCAGGAGGAAGGCAGATGGCAATAAGATAAGGGCCTTGGAGATCATCGTGGTCGGCGACACAGGACGGCTATTTTGCCGCGCGAGGAGCGTTTTCGAGTTTTGTCTGACACACAGTGATGCGCTGAAGGGCTAGATAGTGAATACCCAAATCGGGATAAGACTTGAGAATCGTTTTGAAGCGTTCCAGGGCGGCCTTATAATGTTGAGCCTTATAGTAGAACATCCCAACGTAGAACTCGTGTTCCGCCAGGTTCAGGTTGCAGATTCTAAGGTGTTCTTTGGCCTTGCCGGCAAAAGGGCTGTCAGGATAACTGCGGATGAGCCTTTCAAAGCTTTCGACGGCCTTTCGAGTAATGCCTTGATCCCTGTCAATGGCCTGGCGCCGATCAAAATAGCAGCGGCCAATCTGGTAAACGACGTACGGCACGGACTCGTTGTTGGGATGCAGGTTTTCAAATTCTTCGTACGCCGAGATGGCCTCCTCGTACTCCCTGCGGTAGTAATGGGCATCGCCAAGCTTAAGCTGGGCAAGAACAGCGTATTCGCTGAATGGATACCAGTCCCTCAGTTTTTCGAAGGCTTCAATGGTTTTCGCGTAATTCTTTTCCTTAAGCGTCTTCATGCCTTGCTCGGCAAGCTCCTTGGCCGTCTTCTCCTCCTTGGTCTGAAACCAGGCACAGCCGAACAGCTCCAGGGTTACCAGGAGCATGATCATGAGGTAAAATCCTTTTCTCACATTCATGACAAGAATACCTTCTCCCCCTACGAATCGGCGAGTCTTTTTGCGTATTTTGCCGCTTCCATGCCGGCCACACATCCCTCGCCGACCGCCTTGGCTATTTGCCAAGGCTGACCGGTAATGTCGCCAACGGCATACAGGCCCGGGATGTTGGTCTCCTGCTTCTTGTTGGTCTCGATAAAACTGAAGGTCTCTGCATCGAAGACCACCCCCAGGTTGGCTGCCAGTTCCATAGCGCCCTTGGCGCCCAGTTCAACAAAGATACCATTCGTTTTGAGAACGTCACCATTGGTCAGCAGCACCGCTTCCACCTCATTGCTTCCCTCAATCCTCTTGACCCAGGTGTCCCGGATGATTCTCACGTCGCTATGGTTGAGCTGTTCATGAAGCACGTCGGTGATCGTCAGCTTCCGGCAAATCAGATAAACCTTCTTCGCATAGCCCAAAAGGGTCAAAGCACCGGAAACGGCAGCGCTTTCGTTTCCAACGACTGCCACATCCATGCCTCGGTAAAAGTTGGCATCGCAGTCCACGCAGTAGCTGACGCCTCGACCCAAAAACTCCTTTTCTCCCTTAACCCGGAGCTTTTTTCGAGCAATGCCCATAGCGAGAATGAGGGTTGTGGCGCTAAAAGTCTCACCGTTTTCCGTGACCAGAGTGAAGCGATTATTCTCGCTTCTTGTCTCAGTGATGTCCTGTTCTAGAAATATCGCATCAAAGTTCTCAGCCTGTTTCTTGCCTGCCTCGAGCAGTTCCTTGCCGCTGATGATCTTTTCAGAGCAGCAGAAATTGGCCACATGGGCCTTATAGAGACTGCTCCTTTCCGGCCTTCCAAAAACAATCACCTTTGCTTTCTTGCCGCCGGCATGGATGGCGGCCTGAAGCCCGGCCGGCCCCCGACCGATGATGGCCACATCACAAGTATCTTCGGGCATTTAGAGAACCTTCTTCACAAATGCTTCCAGGTGAGACTTTGGTACAGCGCCAACGACTTGGTCAGCCACCTTGCCATCTTGGAACAAAATGAGGGTGGGAATGGCCCGAATGCTGTATTGGGCCGGGGTATTGGGACTGTTATCCACATTGCACCTGGCAAAAATAATACTATCGCCGTAAGTCTCTTCCAATTCCTCCATGACCGGGGCGATAGCCTTGCAGGGGCCACACCATGGCGCCCAGAAATCCACAAGAGCCGGTTTCTCCGCCTTTAAGATCTCCGATTCAAAGTTGTCGTCGTTCACATCTAGAACACCTTGTTCTGCCATAATCTGCTCCTTTTCCCATATTTGAGGACCACGGGCCGCGTATCTTGACGCCAGTTTATAACCACATCTACAAGGTTTGTCAACTTCAACACGATGAAACACGTTAACTCCGGTGAAACTTGGATTGAGCGTTCGCATAGACGAAGAGGGCGTTCTGGTGGGCCTTTGCCCTTGACACCCCGGGGAGATGGTACTATGTATCGGTGCTGATCGGGCCGTTAACTCAGTCGGTAGAGTATCTGCCTTTTAAGCAGAGAGCCGCTGGTTCGAGTCCAGCACGGCCCACCAGGGTCCCCATCGTCTAGTCTGGTCCAGGACACCGGCCTTTCACGCCGGCAACACCGGTTCAAATCCGGTTGGGGACGCCAAGGCCTATCAAGGGGTTAGCTGATCTGTCGGCTGACCTTTTTCTTTGCAGTGATTGATTGATGAGGCGTCACTTGGCAAATATCTTGTTGCCAAAGGAGAAAAGATGGGTTATCATCATCTTACTTTAGTCTTACCTCTGAGGAGGTTCTTATGAAAAAGACACGGTTGTCAAACAAAGGCCAAGTCGTGATCCCAAAGGCGGTTCGTTCACTTCACGGGTGGAAGCCGGGTCTTGAATTCGTTGTTGAGGCTGTTGGTGACGGCGTCATGCTAAAACCGATCAAACCATTTCAGGAGACGAAAATCAAAGACGTCGTCGGCTGTGTTGGTTATGAGGGCCCCAGGAAGTCGCTAAAGGATATGGAAGCCGCCATAGCAAAGGGGGCCAAGGAGAGCATATGATCGCAGTTGATACGAACCTCCTGGTCAGATTGCTGACCAAAGACGACGCAGGTCAAGCACGACGCGCCGCGAAGATCATGGAAAGCGATGATGTCTTCATTCCTAAGACGGTCATGTTGGAAACCGAATGGGTGTTGCGACATGCCTACGGGATTGGCAAGGTCGTCATCATGAGAGGTTTTCAGAAGCTGCTGGGACTTCCTAACGTAAGTGTCGAAGATCCACATGCAATAGCACAGGCCATCTCATGGTATGGCTTAGGGTTTGATTTCGCTGATGCACTCCATCTGACGTCCAGCATGAAGGCTGATAGATTTGTAACCTTTGACAACGCCCTTGCCAAAAGAGCTCAACAAGTCAGCTCCATTCCAGTGGTAAGACCTTAGCAGCATCCCCCAAAGATCTGATCCCGCCTACGACCGTTTCACCCGCTGTTGATAATTCCCCGCACGTTGTGTATACCTCACTATGGGTGAAATGGGCCGGCCCCCAATCGACCGTAAGGAATGCCGCCATTTTTTAGATTCGCTCGCTATTGCGGTTCAACAGGATCTTTGCCGCCAAGGGCTCTGACGCCGGATCTTTTGGTTCGAAAGAAGCTTACAATCCATTCTATCTGCCAGATCTCGGGCTGTTCCCTGTATTGTGGGGCCTCTAAAGGTTTTTCTGTATGAAGAAATCTTTAATCACCTTCATTGTGCTGGCAGGGCTTGGTCTTTTCGGCTGGCAGGCTTATCAGAAAATGTCTGCTTCCAGGCAAGGCCCGGACCCGCAGCGTAGAAACGCCCCCGTGGCCGTTGAGGTTATGCCCGTAAAGATAGCCACTATCCAAGAAGTGGGCAGCTTCACCGGGACCCTGTATCCCCTGTCCTCATTTGTCCTGGCGCCGAAAATCGCCGGGCGCCTTGAGAAGATCATGGTCCATATCGGCGACACGGTCAAAAGCGGGCAACTGGTGGCCGTCCTGGACGACGACGAATATCGCCAGCAGGTCAGCCAGGCACGGGCGGAGCTGGAAGTGGCCCAGGCAATGCTCCAGGAGCGGAAAAGCACCCTTGAAAACGCAAGACGGGAGTATGAACGAACGGTAGAGTTGCGGAAGAAAAAGATCGCCTCCGAATCGCAGCTGGATTCGGCCGATTCGGAATTCCTGACCCACCAGGCAGAACTCAAAGTGGCCACGGCCCAGGTATCTCAGAAAGAGGCGGCTCTCAATATGGCCAATGTGCGCCTTTCTTATGCTCAGATTCAGGTTCCTGCGAACCATACCACGGCCGATCGCGTCGTGGGTGAGCGTTTCGTGGACGAGGGGGCTATGCTGGCGCCCAACACGCCCATTGTGTCGATTCTCGATATCGGAAAGCTCATCGCCGCCATCTATGTCATCGAACGGGATTACCCAAAGATTAGGCCGGGACTGGAAGCAATGATCTCAACCGATGCCTTTCCTGGTCGCACCTTTACCGGAAACGTGATTCGAATCGCCCCTCTTTTGAAAGAAGAATCCAGAGAGGCCCGGGTAGAAATCGAAATACCCAATCCATTAACGCTTCTCAAACCAGGGATGTTTGTCCGGGTTCAGATTCAATTTGAACAACACGAAAACGCCACCGTCATTCCCACGGCCGCTCTTGTTAAAAGAAACGGCACTCAGGGGGTCTTTCTGGCCGATCTGACGCAGAAAAAAGCCCGGTTTGTGCCGGTCACCGTCGGCATTATCAGCACCGGCCAGGCGGAGGTGCTGGACCCGCCCCTGTCCGGTGCGGTGGTGACCCTGGGGCATCACCTCTTGGAAGACGGGGCTGCCATCATACTTCCGGAACAGAATCCGCCCGCCTAGGAGCCTGTCGGAGAACCCGCTTTTGCACCTGACGGCTTGAAAAAAGACGGAGGCTGCGGCAGAAGGAACATCATGAACATTTCCCGCTTTTCCGTTCATCGTCCTGTACTGACTGTCATGGTTTCTTTGATTGTCATCATCGTGGGCGGCGTCTCCTTGTCTCGCCTTTCCATCGACCTGATGCCCGATATCACCTACCCGACGCTTAGCATCAGCACCGGATACGAAAACGCCAGTCCAGAGGAAGTCGAAGAACTCATCACCCGTCCCATCGAGGAGGCCATGAGCGCCGTCCCCGGGGTGGAAGAGGTCACCTCTGTTTCCGCTGAAGGCAACAGCAGTGTGCGGGTCACCTTCACTTGGGGAACAGACCTGGACGCGGCTGCTAATGATATCCGGGATCGCCTGGATCGGGTTATTCCGCAGCTTCCTGAAGATGCCGATCGGCCCC
>Ga0307445_10000096_pt1 | contig 38012 bp, 27 predicted proteins | sample SalMarSW160330MG_FD_202147 | JGI IMG/M metagenome (GOLD analysis project Ga0307445, IMG submission 202147) | Salt marsh sediment microbial communities from the Plum Island Ecosystem LTER, Massachusetts, United States - SW1603-30 | ecosystem: Environmental > Aquatic > Marine > Intertidal zone >... | reverse complement strand
GGGCGACAAGGTTTTACCATGGAATGACGGCAAGGTATAATATCTATTTTAATGGTTATGAAAGCTTTAAGGAGGGTCTTCTTAAAGTTGCAAATGGTCATGATGACGACTATGCCGAATTGCTGGATGTATTCGAATACAGTGATCCCTCCTCTGCATCCCTCTGCAGTTCAGACATGGAAAAGGCAATCCAGAAAGCCTCAAAACTTATCTCCTTAAAATCAATTACTGCAAAGCCTGAAGTAAAGGATAAAAACAATATTACTTCACAAGAGGAGGATTTGTTCAACCGAAAGGAATACAATGAGTGGGTTGATGACAGTTATCTGCTCATCGGAATGGCACGGTTTTACAAGCATGAGTATTATGAGGCTTCTGCAGTTTTCGAGTATTGTATTACCCAGGCCAATGATCCTTTGATAAGAAAAGAGGCATCAATCTGGCTGGCCAGGACCCATAATGAGAAAGGGAGGTACAGTGATTCGTATCGTATCCTGAACGAACTTGAAACTTCCGCAGATTTCCCGAGGGCATTGAGAACCATGTATTATACAACCATGGCAGATCTCTTTGTTAAACAGCATAAATTTACTGAAGCTATAGAACCTTTGGACAAGGCTATTGATAATGTGTCGGGGAAACAAACAAAATACAGGCTTACATACCTGCTGGCTCAGCTGAATGAAGAGGCCGGAAATGCCTATAGGACAATATCGTTGTATCGGAAGGTTGTTAAAATGAATCCTCCCTATGATGTTGAATTCAATGCCAGGATAAATATTGCAGGGGTTTTTGATGTCAGCACCGGGGACCCGGAAGAAATGAGGAAAGAGATGGAGAAGATGCTTAAAGACTCCAAGAATAAGGATTTTCGTGACCAGATCTATTTTGCACTTGGTAATTTGTCCATGAAGGAGGGAAATGAAAAAGAGGCCCTGGAGTTTTACAGGCAATCAGTCTTATTCTCATCCCTTAACCAGAATCAGAAAGGAAGGTCTTATCTTACTCTTGCTGAATATTATTACAATAAGCCTGACCTTTTAAAAGCAGGCAGGTACTATGACAGCACTGTAATTTTTCTCGATAAGGCACATTTCGAATATCAGGCACTGAAATTAAAATCGGAAAACCTCAATACTGTCGTATCACAATTAAACATCATCGAAACTGAAGATTCTCTTCAGAGGATTGCTTCAATGTCAGAATCTGAGAGAGATGCTTTTATTTCATCGATCATCAGCGAAATTTCCAAAGCCGAAAATGAAGGCAGAACCTCTCAATATTCCGACAGGTATAACCTGGGACAATTCTATGAAAATGAGAGACGCTTTCAGGATAATATCGAACAGGAGGGTAAGTGGTACTTTTATAACCAGGCTGCCCTTACATTTGGCCGTACAGAATTCAAGCGCAGGTGGGGTAACAGAAGACTCGAGGATAACTGGCGCAGGTTAAATAAAACCAGGGCCACCTCATCCATAGCATCTGCTGAAGGCGGTGAAACAGCACAAAATGTTTTCGATTCACTAAATACAGGAACACTTGACTATAAAAATCCTGAATTCTACTTAAAAGATCTTCCTCTGACCGACTCCCTGTTGGCTGTTTCTGATAACCGTATAGCATATGCATATCTTAATGCCGGAAAAGCCTATGCTGAAAAGATACGGGATTTTAAGGGAGCTGTTGAATCTTTTGAAAATCTTATTGCCAGGTATCCTGAAAATGAACTTGTACCTGAAGCTTTATATAACCTGTATAAGATAAATCAGGAAATTGATAACTCCGCCTCTGAAAAATACAAACAACGCCTGATAGAAGGATATCCCGAAACCGAATTTGCAAAAATGATATCCGATCCCGGCTATTATGAGAAGAAGCTTGCAGACCTGAAGATGGCTGAGCAACTTTACCGGGAAGCATACAATACATATAATAAAGAAGATTTTACATATGCAATTGCCCTTTGCGATGATGCTTTGAAAAAATACGGACAGGACCAGCTGGCTCCAAAGTTTCTTCTGCTTCGCGCATATTCCATAGCACGGATCAGCGATGAAAGAACGCTCAAGGATGAGCTAAATAAAATCATTGAATTGTGGCCCGACAGCGAGGAAAGCAAAAAGGCGGCAGAGATAACCGCTTTCATTAACAAGAAAGTACCCGAACTGAAAGTTGAGGAAGAAAAAGTAATTGCCAGGGAATTATTTATAGCTGATACTGCAGCAAATCATTCTTTCATTCTTATAATTGAGAATCCTGAATTCAATATTAACCAGGCCGCATTCGATGTGATAAGCTATAACATTGATAATTTTACTAATCTTAATTACAGAACTGAAGGAACGCTGGTAGACAATAAATATATAATGATCAAAGTGTCGGGATTTCAAAAATACTCTGATGTAATGGATTATTACAAGTCATTTTCAACTGAAAAGCTGGTAAGGAATCCCACGGGATCCAAAATGTATTCTTTCATTATCAATGACAATAATCTCAGGGTTCTGAATGAAGACAAGAATCCGGAACGGTATCTTCTTTTCTTCAGGGAAAACTATTAAAATGAGAAGGATAAGAATACTATGGACAGATGATGAGATTGAGGTTCTTAAACCCCATATCCTCTTCCTGCAGGATAAAGGGTATGAGATAGATACCTGTTCAAACGGCAATGATACCATTGATCTTGTACGGCAAAACTCCTATGATCTCATATTTCTCGATGAACATATGCCGGGATTAAGCGGTATTGAGACTCTCAGGCTTATCAGGGAAGTGAGGAACGATATCCCCGTGGTAATGATAACGAAAAGTGAGGAAGAGGATATAATGGAAGAAGCAATCGGTTCCGAAATAGCCTATTATCTTATCAAACCGGTTAAACCCAAACAGGTACTGCTTGCAATAAAGAAGATACTTGACCAGAAAAGGCTTGTCACAGAAAAAACAACAACGGATTACAGGCAGGAATTCAGCCGTATCGGTGACATGATATCATATGCAGGAAGCCGGGAAAACTGGACAGAGGTGTATCGTAAGATAACCTACTGGGAATCAGAGCTTGAAAAATCAGCTGACCAGGGAATGACAGAGATATTGAAAATGCAGGAAAATGAAGCAAATAACCTCTTCTCTAAATTTGTTTCAAAAAACTACCTTTCATGGTTTGATCCCGGTACTGCTGATCTTCCTGTTCTTTCACACTCACTTTTCACAAAAAAGGTATTTCCGCATATAAGTAATTCCAGACCCTTGTTTTTTATTCTCATTGATAATTTGAGGTTTGATCAGTGGAAAACAATTTCGGCTGAACTTACCGGTCTTTACAGGGTGGTTGAGGAAGATGTTTATTTCAGCATCCTGCCGACTGCAACCCAGTACAGCCGTAATGCCATATTTGCCGGGCTCATGCCGTCGCAGATTGCCGAACTTATGCCTCGTTTATGGGTCGATGATGATGATGAAGCCGGAAAAAATAACTTTGAAGAGGAGCTATTCAGGAACCAGCTTTCAAGGAAAGGATTAACATACAACTGGTCATATAACAAGATCAGCAGCAACACTGAAGCAAAAAAAGTAAATGAAAGAATCAAATCTATGCTCGGGAATAAGATCAATATTCTTATTTACAATTTTGTTGATATTCTTTCCCATGCCCGTACAGATATCAGCGTGATAAGGGATCTTACGGATGATGAGACAGCCTACAGGAGTCTCGTAAGGTCATGGTTTATCCATTCTTCACTGTTTGATCTGCTGAAAACACTGACCAGGTATCAGGTAAAAGTCATTATCACAACCGATCACGGAACGATAAGGGTCCAGAACCCGGTCAAGATCATTGGTGATAAAAAGACATCTTCTAATCTGCGTTATAAGACAGGAAGAAATCTTGATTATAACCCTACAGAGGTATTCGAGATCAGGGATCCCGGGAAAGCATTCCTGCCAAAGACAAATATAAGCTCGAGGTATATTTTTGCCACAAATAAGGATTATCTTGTTTACCAGAATAATTTTAATTATTATGCCGGGTATTACAGGAACAGCTTTCAGCATGGAGGGATTTCAATGCAGGAAATGATGCTTCCTGTTGCTTTTCTGGAACCCGTGTAAATAAATGAAAATTATAGTTAAACATAAGAAAGATCTCCCATCCGCAGTCAGGAGATTGCTTGATCATTCTGGTAACAGCAGGATCTTTGCATTTTATGGATCGCTGGGTGCGGGAAAAACAACAATTATCAAAGCAATATGTAACCTGCTTGGAGCTTCTGACATCACCAGCAGTCCCTCTTTTACACTTGTAAACGAATACAGGACGCCTGAAGGCAAATCTTTATATCATATTGATTTTTATAGAATCAGAAATACTGAGGAGGTGTTTGATTTCGGGCTTGAAGAATATCTCTATGGAGGATCATATTGCTTCATGGAATGGCCGGAACTGATAGAGGAGTTATTGCCGGAAGGTACGGTAAAGGTCCGTATCAATGTCGGAAAATATGAGAAACGTATTCTGGAGGTGTCTTAAGCTGATTATATTTTACTCCTGTATCCCAATTTGTTTTAACTTTGGAGAAATAACACTATTACTGAAATGAACATGAGAGGCAAGAGTGGAAAAGTGAATCTTGGCGACAGTGCTTTTATGCCTAAAGAAGAGCATCTTGAAACTGCTGTAAGGTTCAGAAGATTATCTATCGGTATCCCCGGCGATCCTAAGGATGATGAAAAAAGAGCAGCTCTTTCACCGGAAGCGGTTAACCTGCTTGTGGAATCAGATAATGAGGTAATTATACAAAAAGGTGCGGGTACCGGAGCTAATTATTCTGATAAGGATTACAGTGAAAACGGGGCAATTATTACCGATTCTCCGGCAAGAGTGTACAGCAGCGATGTTGTTATTAAGGTAGCACCTTTTAACAGTAAAGAAGCTGAATACCTGAAAGGCAACCAGGTAATTATGTCGTACCTTAATGTGCTGAAGCTGAATGAAGAGACTCTCTCGCGGCTTATAAGGAAAAAAGTTACTGCTATTGCCTTCGAAAAGATCCGTGATGCCACAGGTCTTATGCCTGTTGTGGAATCCATGAGCGAGATTTCCGGTGTGACTTCTATCCTTCTGGCTTCCGACTATCTCAGCAACCACCATGGAGGAAAAGGTGTTATGCTTGGAGGTATTACGGGAGTAACGCCAACAGAAGTGATCATCCTGGGAGCTAACAGAGCTGGAGAATATGCTGCCAGGGCAGCACTGGGTCTGGGATCCCAGGTAAAAATATTTGACAATTCGCTTGAGAGGCTCAGAAGATTTGAATCATTTATCGGATACAGGCTGCAAACATCTGTCTTCCATCCGCAGGTCCTGAAAAAAGCATTGAAGTCGGCTGATGTTCTGATAGGCGCCATTGAGCTGGAGGATCTCCGTCCATGGTATTATGTAACGGAAGATATGGTGAAAAACATGAAAAAGGGTGCAGTTATCATTGACCTCAGCATTGACAGGGGAGGATGTATCGAAACGAGCGAATGTCGTGCGCTCCATGATCCTGTTTATGAAAAACATGGCGTGATACATTTTTCTGCCTGGAACCTGCCTTCACGTGTTGCCAGGACAGCCACAATAGCTTTCAGTAATATATTTGCACCGCTGCTACAGAGAATGGCAGATACCGGCGGGATAACCCAGCTTCTTAAAAATGATCCGGGCCTCCGTAACGGCGCCTACCTATATAACGGTATACTGACTAATGAAACACTCGGACAGAAATACGGGATATTATCAAAAGACCTTGATCTTCTTCTAACCGCTTTCTGATAATCAAATATAGATTAGTGTTGCCACATCCCCGCTGATATCTATCGTGGCTTTGCTGCCAATATAGAAAGCACGGTTATCACTGATATGTCCGGCAGGGAAGTTGAACAGAACCGGAAAATCATAACCTTCAACGATATCTGATATTATTGCTACAGGGCTTTTACCCCATGGTATTCTTGTTTCAACCATCTCATTCATACCCCCGACCACAAGTGCAGCGAGACCCTCAAGTTTGCCGGCAAGCTTCAGGGATGTCATCATCCTGTCAAGATGATAATTGTATTCCCCGATTTCTTCAATAAACAGTATCTTTCTTTTTGTCTTTGGCTCTCCGGGAGTACCTGCAAGGCTATAGAGAAGCGAGAGGTTCCCGCCTGTGATCTCTCCTTCAGTTTTTCTTCCCCTTCTGAAATCACCCTTCCATTCAATCGGCTGACAACCTTCAAACAATGCCTTGTGCAGAGATTCAATCGTCTCCGGTGTTTTCTCGTGATTATAATAATTCAACGGCATCTCTCCGTGTACCGAAACAATATTATACTTCTCAGCCAGCCATGAATGCAATACAGTTATATCGCTGTATCCGACATACCATTTAGGATACCTGCGTAAAGTGGAAAAATCAATCCTGTTGATGATCTTCAGTATTCCGTAACCGCCTCTTGAACAGAATACTGCTTTAATTCTTTTATTGTCTGTCGCTGCCTGGAAATCCCTGTACCTCTCATCATCGGTGCCTGCAAAGGGACCATCCTGCTTCAGGGCATTATCACCGATATGTACCTTCAGACCCCACTCTTCCAGTAAGGTAACTGCCGATTCTACTTTTACACTCTCAATGGCAAATGCAGGAGAGATTATGGCTACTTCATCGCCGGGTTTTAAAAATGGAGGTTTTACTTTTTTTGCTGACATCTCTGTTTAATAATACGTAAAAGTAATTATTAATGGTTCTCCTGAAAAGTGATTAAGTGCCATTTTATAAATTTATTATCTTTGGTCGTTTATAAAAATCCTGCCGGTTCATTATCAACATCATGAAGAAATTCAAAAGATACCTTATCACATCTGCACTCCCGTATGCGAATGGCCCTATACATATCGGCCACCTGGCAGGAGTATATGTACCTTCTGATATTTACACCAGGTACCTGAGGATGAAAGGAGAGGATGTGATATCAATATGCGGGTCTGACGAGCATGGTGTCCCTATAACTCTGAAAGCACGCAAGGAGGGGGTTACGCCACAGGAGATCGTTGACAGGTATCATGCAATAAATAAAAAAGCCTTTGAGGATTTCGGAATAGCTTTCGATATATATTCACGGACATCAAACAAGGTGCATTACGATACTGCCTCCGATTTTTTCCTGACCCTTTATCATAAAGGCGAGTTCATCGAAAAATCCACGGAACAGTATTATGATGAGGAGGCGGGTTGTTTTCTTGCCGACAGGTATATAACCGGAACCTGTCCCCATTGCAGTAATGAAGATGCCTACGGCGATCAGTGTGAAAAGTGCGGAACCTCTTTAAGTCCATCCGATCTCATCAATCCTCACTCAACTATCAGCGGCAGCAAGCCTGTTTTACGCGAAACACTGCACTGGTACCTTCCTCTTGACAAGTATGAACCATGGTTGAAAAAATGGATACTTGAAGATCATAAGGAATGGAAGACAAATGTTTACGGGCAGTGCAAATCATGGCTCGACCAGGGTTTACAGCCAAGAGCCGTCAGCCGTGATCTCGACTGGGGAGTCCCGGTACCGGTAAAGAGTGCAAAGGGTAAAGTTCTTTATGTATGGTTCGATGCCCCTATCGGATATATCTCGGCTACAAGGGAGCTCACAACCGACTGGGAAAAATACTGGAAGGACGATGAAACAAAAATGGTTCATTTTATAGGTAAGGATAATATCGTATTTCATTGTATAATCTTCCCTTCGATGTTAAAAGCTGAAGGAAGCTATATCCTTCCCGAAAATGTTCCTGCCAATGAGTTCCTGAATCTTGAAAATGACAAGATTTCCACATCCAGGAACTGGGCAGTCTGGCTGCATGAATACCTGATCGACTTCCCGGGAAAACAGGACGTTCTCCGCTATTCTCTATGTGCCAGCGCCCCGGAGACCAAGGATAATGATTTCACCTGGAAAGAGTTTCAGGCACGTAACAATAACGAACTCGTAGCTATTCTGGGTAACTTCATAAACAGGACACTGGTACTTACAACCAATTATTATGAAGGGAAAGTACCTGAGAGAGGAGAAGCAACACAAGATGATGAGATGGTCTTGAATGAGATAATACAAATAAGAAAAAATGTAGAAACCAGTCTTGATACATACAGGTTCAGGGAGGCACTCAGGGAGGCAATGAATCTTGCCAGGCTCGGAAATAAATACCTTGCCGATGCGGAACCGTGGAAAATAATCAAAACCGACCCTGAAAGAGTAAAGACTATCATGAATATTGCTCTGCAGGTAACTGCAAACCTTACAATCGTGCTTGAGCCATTTCTTCCATTTTCTATGGAAAAACTTAGGAGCTGGCTTAAACTTGATCCACTTAAATGGAGTGATGCAGGCAGAAATGACCTGTTGTTACCAGGAGACTATGTAAGCAAATCCGAACTGCTGTTCGAAAAGATCGGGGATGATGAAATAGAACGGCAAATTGACAGGCTAATGGCAACAAAAAAAACTAATGAATCATCTGAAATGAAAGCATTACCGGCAAAAGAAATTGTTTCATTTGATGACTTTACAAAAATTGATATCCGGACAGCAACTGTTCTTGAAGCTGAAAAAGTACCAAATACCAATAAGCTTCTCAAGCTTAAAATTGAAACCGGTATTGATATCCGAACGATAGTATCGGGTATTGCCGAATATTTTGATCCGAAGGATATAGTCGGAAAACAGATATCCATTATCGCAAATCTCGAACCGAGAAAGATCAAGGGCATCGAATCGAAAGGAATGATACTTATGGCAGAGGATGCAGAGGGGAAACTGGTTCTTGTTTCACCACTGGAAAAAATAAGTAACGGGAGTGTGATAAAATAGTAGTGTCAGATTTTCTTCACCCAGGTACCCGGGAATTTTTTTGAAACACTGTCGGCTTTGTTGCGGGCAGAGAGTATATCCCTGCACCGGATAGCACTAACCCTGTAGAAACCGTTGGGTGCATCAAGAATTTCGGGATCATAACCCTCATTCCTAAGCATATCTGCCTGGTTATATGCATTTTGTTTCAGCTTAAAGCTGCCGGTAATAAGACAGAAATGCATTTCTTCCTCCAGAAGATGTTTACTGGTTTCGACAACCGGCGGAGTATTTTGCATGTCAGCAATGATAATCTCTTCAGCTTTTACCGGTTCCTCTTCGTCGACAGCCTTTTTGTTGTCCTCAAATTCAGCAGCTACCAGCGGATTCATTGTTGTGGCTTCCACTTTCGATCTGAAGATATCAGTGGTGAAGGGTATTGCGGTCAGGACAGCAAGGATAGGAATGATTACTGCGGCTCTCCATAGTATCTTTTTCATGGAGGCGCGTTTTACCGGGTTCCTGTCTCTGTTCCCGGTTATGCGTTTACGTACATCATATCCCTCAAGCGGCGAAAACCTGAATGAATCAAGACCATAAGACCCCAGATTGTAATTAACATCGTGGTCCGGTTCGAACTGCACATTCCCCTCCTTGTTATTCGTAAAGGTGCCTATCTTGTCGAAGTTGACCTTTTCCCCTCTTTCGAGCTTTTTACGCAGGGAAACAACAAATTCATCTACCATATTCCTGGCATCGCCGTAATTGATCCCCGAAGATCCGGATATCCTCCCAACCAGCAAACCATCATTGTGGTTAAGGTTCCTGTTAAAGGATATCTGTTTTACGGGAGGATAAAAAGTATCGGTGTCCTTATCAATACGGGCAGGTGTATAGTTCCCCACAAAACCGCCAAACCCCGGCAGGATCACACAATCGTGACTGAATAATAATTCCCGTATAAAAGCTGTAATATCCATTTTTACCTTTATCCTTCAATACAAAAATAGCAAAATTCTTTTATACGATGAATTCCTGAAACTCTGTTAACGTTATTTTTCTTTGTGAATCTCTGTGTCTCCCTGGTTATTATCTGTGTATATTTTTAATTAACTTATAGTTACACAGAGGTTCACTGAGGAGCTTATTTTAAAAATCAGATTCAGTTATAACCATAAAAATATTTATCTTCGTAGTTCGCATAAGCCTGCTTCTGATGAGAGATATTCAAATGGTTGACCTCGGGATTCAGTATGAGAAATTTGGATCTGAAATTGATGCCGCGATCAAAAATGTACTTAATTCGACTGCATTTATCAGGGGGCCCGAGATAGCTATTTTTGAAGAAGAGCTTCAGAAATACCTTGGAACAAATTACGTAATCACATGCGGCAACGGAACTGATGCTCTTCAGATCTCCCTGATGGCACTTGGACTGAAACCCGGAGATGAGGTTATTACATCAGATTTTACTTTCATTTCCGCAGTTGAGGTAGCTGCTTTGCTTGGCCTCAAACTGATCCTTGTCGATCCTGATCAGTATACTTATAACATATCAGCTGAGGCAGTCAGTAAGGTTATATCTCCGCGGACAAAAGCCATAATCCCCATTCATCTTTTCGGTCAGTGTGCCGACATGGAAAACATAATGAAGATTGCAGGGGATCATGGCATCGATGTTATTGAAGATTCAGCACAGGCTACGGGAACTGATTTTATTTTTTCAGACGGTACCCGGAAGAAAGCAGGAACCATGGGAATTATTGGCACTACTTCATTCTTCCCATCCAAAAATCTTGGGTGTTTCGGTGATGGCGGAGCTCTTATTACCAACGACGAAGTGATAGCAAAAAAGGCCAGAAGCATAGCCAACCACGGGATGAAAGTAAAATACCGGTATGAAGATATTGGAATAAACTCCAGACTCGACACCATCCAGGCAGCAATTCTGAATGTAAAACTGAAATACCTTGACCGGTTCAATGATGCAAGGAGATCCATTGCTGATTTTTATGATAAGGCTCTTGCCGGATGTAAATCAATTACACTTCCCGGAAGATCAGTCTATTCCTCACATATCTTCCATCAATACACGATCAGGATTGGGAATGGCCTGAGAGATGAGCTGAAGAACTATCTCTCTTCCGTTAAAATACCATCAATGATCTATTACCCGGGCCCGTTACACATTCAGGATGCATACCGTTATCTCGGATATGCTGATGATGATTTCCCTGTCACATCATTGTTATGCAGGGAGGTTCTTTCTTTGCCTATGCATCCCGAAATGGAGCAGGAACAACTTGAATATATCACATTTAACATTCTAAAATTCTTTGAAACAAAATGACCATGGAGAAGGAATATTTTGCTCATGAAACAGCTGTCATTGATGAGGGCAGTATAATCGGAAGAGGGACAAAGATATGGCACTTCAGCCATATCATGACCGGTTCGGAGATCGGGGAAAACTGTAATATCGGACAGAACGTTGTGATATCGCCGGAAGTTAAACTTGGTAAAAATGTCAAGGTCCAGAATAATGTTTCGGTATATACCGGTGTAATCTGTGATGATGATGTCTTCCTCGGGCCGTCAATGGTCTTTACCAATATCATAAATCCGCGAAGTGCCATTGCACGAAAGGATTGCTTCCTGACAACAATAGTGGAAAGAGGGGCTACGATAGGTGCCAATGCTACTATTCTCTGCGGTATCATTGTAGGCAGGTATGCGTTTATTGGAGCAGGCGCTGTTGTTACACGTGATGTTAAACCATATGCTCTTGTTGTCGGGAATCCGGCACGACATACCGGCTGGATGAGCGAATTCGGACATAAACTTTTTTTTGATGAAAAAGGATTTGCTATATGCCCTGAAAGCGGTGACAGATACCGGATTGAGAATGGCATTGTAACTAAAAAAATTTAGTTAATTTACGTTCCCAAAAAACAATAATGGATACAGCTCCAAAAAATTTCGGGTTGATAGGTGTGGCAGGATATATAGCTGTCCGTCATCTTAAAGCGATAAAGGATACCGGTAATAACCTCCTGGCTTGCCTTGACAGGTTTGACAGCGTCGGAATTATCGACAGTTATTTCCCGCAAAGTGATTTCTTTGTTGAATTTGAACGCTTCGACAGGCATTTTGAAAAACTTAAAAGAGGGGGTACAAAAATTGACTATGTGAGTATCTGTTCACCGAATTACCTGCATGATGCTCATATCAGGTTTGCCCTGAGACTCCGCGCCGATGCTATTTGTGAAAAGCCGATCGTACTTAATCCATGGAATATTGATGCGCTGCAGGAAATTGAAAACGAAACAGGACGCAAAATTTTTACTGTACTCCAGACCCGGCTGCATCCTAGGATAATAGATTTAAGGAACAGAATCCAAAACGGTCCTGCAGATAAGATCTATGATATTGATCTTACCTATGTTACAAGCAGGGGGAACTGGTACCCTGTCTCATGGAAGGGGGATATCCAGAAATCAGGAGGTATTGCAACAAACATAGGGATCCACTTCTTCGATATGCTCGGCTGGATCTTCGGTGAAACACGGAAAAATATTGTACATCTTTCCGAACCTGACAAGGCTGCCGGCCTTCTTGAACTGGAGAAAGCAAAGATAAGATGGTTCCTAAGCCTCGATTATAAAGACCTGCCCTCACCTGTACGTGAAAAAGGACAGAGAATCTTCAGGTCAATATTGATTGATGGTGAGGAAATCGAATTCAGTGATGGATTTATGGATTTACATACTCTTACCTATAAAGAGATACTGGCCGGAAACGGTTTTGGCTTACAGGAATCGCGTCAGTCAGTGGAAATAGCTTATACAATTCGCAATTCCAAACCGTCAGAACTTAAGGGTGATTATCATCCCTTCTTAAAGTCAGCATCCTTTATCGGAACAGCCCGATGAAAAAGAAAATTATTGTTACCGGAGGCACAGGTTATATAGGCTCACATACAGCTGTTGAACTTATTGAAGAGGGATATGAGGTTATTCTTATCGATAACCTGTATAATTCCGAAGCAACAGTTGCGGAACAGATAGCTGCTATCACAGGAGAGGCGCCTCAGCTGGAGATATTTGACCTGGGTGACCGGGAGAAGCTCGATATCTTCTTCAGAAATAATGAAAACACTGCCGGAATAATACATTTTGCAGCATACAAGGCAGTGGGTGAGTCGGTCAGAAAACCCCTGGAGTATTACAGGAATAACCTGGTTTCACTGATGAATCTCCTCGAGGTAATGAAAAAATATGCCATCCCCTGCATGGTTTTTTCTTCATCCTGCACCGTATACGGACAACCGCAAATATTACCGGTCAAAGAAGATACTCCTGTCCAGCCGGCAGTTTCACCTTACGGGAACACCAAGAAGATAGGTGAGGAAATAATCAGGGATGCAGTACTGGCAGGAAATAACATCAAGGCAATCTCATTAAGGTATTTTAATCCCATAGGAGCACATCCTTCCGCACTTATCGGAGAACTCCCGCGCGGGATTCCTGAAAACCTTGTTCCCTTTATTACCCAGACAGCCAGTGGTCTGAGGGATGAATTGAAAGTATTCGGAAATGATTATAACACTCCCGACGGAACATGTATAAGGGATTATCTGCATGTGGTGGATTTGGCAAAAGCACATGTAATTGCCATAGAAAGGCTTATCGGAAAGAAGAATAATAAGGATTATGAGGTCTTTAACCTTGGGACTGGAGAAGGAGTATCGGTACTTGAAGCAATTAAATCATTTGAACGTGTTTCAGGCGTTAAGCTGAAATACAGAATCACAGGCAGAAGGGCCGGAGATATTGAAAAGATCTGGGCAGATCCTTCACAAGCCAACAGGGAGCTTGGCTGGAAAACAAATAGTTCTCTCGATGAAGCAATGCGCACTGCCTGGGAATGGGAAAAGAATATCAGAAAGAAATACGGGTGAATATGAAGAAAATCCTAATAACAGGCGGCGCCGGATTCATCGGATCACACGTGGTAAGAAGATTTGTAAATAATTATCCCGGTTATCTTATTGTAAATGCCGATAAGCTGACCTATGCCGGTAATCTCGAGAACCTCCGTGACGTTGAGAAAAAAGAGAACTATTTATTTGAAAAAACCGACATTGTAGATAAAAAGGCTGTGGCCGGACTTTTTGCCAAATACTGTTTTGACGGAATCATTCATCTTGCAGCTGAATCGCATGTTGACAGATCAATAAAAGGTCCTGATGAATTTGTTTTTACAAATATTGTCGGAACGGTAAATCTTCTTAATGCTGCTCTTGACTGCTGGAAGAAATCATATGAAGGGAAACTTTTCTATCATATATCCACCGATGAGGTTTTCGGATCGCTGGGCCGCGAGGGAATGTTTACCGAAAATACTGCTTATGATCCCGGAAGTCCCTATTCCGCCTCAAAAGCAAGCTCCGACCATATGGTAAGAGCCTATAATCACACATATGGAATACCTGTCGTGATCTCTAACTGTTCAAACAATTATGGCCCGAACCAGTTCCCGGAGAAGCTTATTCCTTTGGCTATCAACAACATAAAAGACAATAAGCCTGTTCCGGTTTACGGAAAGGGTGAAAATATCCGCGACTGGCTTTATGTTGAAGATCATGCTTTTGCAATAGATCTGATCTTTCATCGCGGCACGACAGGGGAAACTTACATTATCGGCGGCAACAATGAATGGAAGAATATTGATCTTATAAAGCTGCTTTGCCGGATTATGGACAGGAAACTTGACCATCCGGCAGGTAGTTCCGAAAAACTTATAACATTCGTAAAGGACCGGCCCGGTCACGACCTGAGATATGCCATTGACTCATCAAAACTCCGGAAAAAATTAGGATGGTCTACTATACCAAGTTTTGAAACCGGCCTTGAGAAAACTGTTGACTGGTATCTTTGGAACAGCACATGGCTTGAAAATGTAATCTCGGGTGATTATGCCAGGTATTATAATTCAATGTATTCGGGAAGATAAGGCATTATGAACTTATAGTCTCAACTCGTTTTATAAGTCCATCTCCCAGGGCAGTTTTCCGCTTTATATGATCCTGTATTGCCGCTACCACACTGTTTGATTCAAATTCACCTCTTACCTGCTCAAAATCAAGTTTCTTGATATCGTCACCTCCATCAATGCCGAATCCGGTCATGGATGACAGTGTAAATTCCTTGCGCGCATCATTATAGAGCATCTTGTCAAGATCGACTACACTCTTTTTCCATCGTTCGACAATTCTTATTACATCGGCTGCGGTAAATTCAGCTACAGGCTTCCCCTCCTCTTCTTCAATTCTTTCACATGACCATGTCCACTCCCAATCATAATAGCACCTGTGCATATTTTTGAAAGCCTCCTCAACATCCATTACCGATTTAATGATACCTGATTCGATATCATCAAGAAGTTTGTCTACTGCCTGTTTGGGAGCAATCAATCCTGCAAGATCGACCCATTCACCGGCACCAATTTTTTTATCCGGGGTAAGTCTTTTTCGTAATTCCTTATTTGAATTAAGAGAATTATTCTCAAGTCTTTTAATTATGGAGTTGCCAAGAAATATATTTATTCCTGCCTGGTAGAGTTCTATACCCCTCTCCAGTGAGGCCCCCATTATCAGCATATTATTATATGTAAATGTAGAAGACACCTTCCCGGATGGTGATTTAAGTTTACGGAGAAGATCTCTTCCTTCTATCATTTTCCTTATTGTATAGGGGCTCAGCAGGTTGAAGTTGATCTGGTCGATTTTCACCGGATCTTTTCTTCTGTCGCGTTGCGGCCATTTTTGTGCATCCATGATAGTGCCGACACTTCTCAGGTTTATAGCCGGGACAAGAATGCTTTCATCATTACTTTCAATAAGATATGAGAATGGAAGGGATGAGGTATCCATATTCTTATAATGACGACCCATTACCAGTGTAAAGGGACCTATACGGGCCGGCCACAGAATGTATGAATCGCTGGTTGTTTTTGAGCCTCTTTCCATTATACCCTGGTGTATGGGTCCAAGTTTGTACATATGGTTGCTCTGGTTCGATCCGCTGCCGGCATTCATGAATGAGAAAATCCCGGCAATAAGGAGTGTCGATTTATGATGTGTGACGGTGTAGGGTCCTGCAAATATGGAACATGCTTCTCCGTGATATCCGCCGCAATTGGCAAAGAAGAGTGAGTTTTCGGCAGAATAGTGTTTTCCCAACACACATCCCTGCCCGATGAAGCACTTATCGATGAGTGTTGATTCGGTTACTATTGCCCCGGAACAAACGATAAAATGCTCCATAATAACTCCCGGGCCAATGTAAACAGGATCTTCCCTGCAACTGTTAATTGAACCCTCGTGCAGACTTACTGCACCTTCAATACGGCTGTAGGGGCCAACTTTAACATTCCTTACATTATTGCAGTTTATTACACGGGAGTTCCTTCTTACGATACCCTTATCAGATGCTACAGAATTGGAATAATCATCGATCATTTTCTCAAGCACCTTAACAGTCTTGCTCCGGTGCCTGTAAAGAGCGATTATATATGCTTCGTGGGCAGAGAGGCGGTCCCATATTTTTACCATTCTGCCCCCTGCTTCATTAAGAACTGCAACGTTGGTACCATTGCCGAATTTCGAAACACCTTCGGTATAAATCTTCCCACAGTTTATTATAACCGCTTTATCTTCAATGGTATAATTGGCAATATATTCTCCTATATTATTTATTACAACATTCGATCCTACAGTACAGTTGTGCAGTCTTGCATTCAATATCCCGGCAGGGATGCTGACACCTGATTCATCCACGAATGGTTTATCAAAGACACCTAATTTAATATCTCCTGAAAAAATAACATTTTTACATTGTGAAGGGTTGAATCCGTTCATGACTAAAATCCTTCCCCACTCATCACAACTGCACCCATTACTGGTCATTGACAGGATCTCTTCTTTTGTAAGTTTCCTGTATTTTTTTGTCATGGCAGTAATTTATGTTTTGATCAGCTAAGTTACTCAACAGTAACCGATTTGGCAAGATTTCTTGGCTGGTCTACGTCACATCCTCTCAGAACAGCGATATGATACGACAGCAGTTGAAGAGGAATAACAGTAAGAAGACCTGAAAATACCGGGAGAGTCTCAGGGACCTCCAGAACATAATCAGCCATTCTTTTTATTATCTCATCACCCTCTGTAACAATAGCTATTACTTTACCCCTCCTGGCTTTTATCTCCTGAATATTATTTATGATCTTTTCATATGTATCGTCTTTGGTTGCGATAATCACAACCGGCATATTCTCATCAATAAGTGCAATAGGTCCGTGTTTCATTTCGGCAGCAGGATATCCTTCAGCATGAATATAGGATATCTCCTTCAGTTTAAGAGCCCCTTCCAGTGCGACAGGGAACAGGTATCCTCTTCCAAGATAAATTGCATTATGAGTATCCCTGAATATTAATGATAATTTTAGTATCTGGTCGTTTTGTTTCAATGTTTTTTCTATTTTCCCGGGAATTGAAACCAGCTCTTCGATAAGTTTTTTAAAGGCGCTATCTGATATGATACCTTTCAGGTGGCCTATTTCAAACGCCATCATTGCCAATACTGTTATCTGTGTGGTAAATGCTTTTGTTGAAGCCACCCCTATTTCCGGTCCGGCATGTGTATATACCCCGGCATCCGTATCCCTGGGGATGCTGCTTCCGACAACATTGCATATACCTATCACCCTTGCCCCCATTTTCTTTGCCAGCTGTACTGCGGCAAGAGTGTCTGCTGTTTCTCCGCTCTGGCTTATTGCGATTACAATATCGCCTTTATTCATGACTGGGTTTCTGTACCTGAATTCCGAAGCATATTCAACTTCAACCGGAATCCTTGTGTATTCCTCGAATAGATATTCTCCAAGGAGTCCGGCATGCCATGATGTTCCGCATGCAACAATTATTATTCTTTCCGCCCTTGACATTTCATCCAGTACATCATGCAGTCCTCCAAGCATTATTCCGGAATGATCGGGAAGAACTCTTCCCCTGAAAGTATCATGGATGGCTCTTGGCTGCTCGAATATCTCCTTGAGCATGAAATGGTCAAATCCTTCTTTATCAATTTCACCAATTTTCAGGTCAATTTTTTTTACTTCGGGTTGTATCATTATACTTTTAATTGTTTTAAGTAGAAGTTCTTCTTTTTTTATAATTGCCAGATCATCATCATTCAGATATATTACCCTTTGTGTATATTCGACTATTGGTGTGGCATCGGATGCAATGAAGTTCTCGCCTTCTCCCACTCCAATTACAAGCGGGCTCCCTTTTTTAGCTGCAAAGAGTTTGTCGGGTTCCTTTGTACAAATAATTACAAGGCCATAAGCCCCCTCAACCCTGTTAAGTGCTAATGTAATTGCCTGTTCTGCAGTAAGATCACCTTCAACATACAGATGATCCATTAAGTTGGCCAGAACCTCGGTATCTGTCTGGCTGGAAAAAATAATACCACGTCCTTCAAGGTGTTTTTTAAGAAGAGCATAATTTTCTATAATACCATTATGAACAACTATAAAATTTCCTTTGGCAGAGATCTGCGGATGTGCATTCAATTCATTGGGTTCGCCATGTGTTGCCCATCTGGTATGCCCAATTCCAATGGTTCCGTCAAAACTCGATTTGGCGACCATTTTTTCAAGGTCTTTTACCCTCCCCTTGCATTTGAAGATTTTCGTATCGCCGTTTACAAGAGCTAAACCCGCTGAATCGTATCCCCTGTATTCAAGCCGTTTCAGTCCGTTTATTATTATCTGCCGGGCAGGCCTGGATCCAATATAACCAATAATACCACACATATTAGATATTTTAGAACTACATTATATAACTCCGATAACATGATCAGGATATTCAGAATCTGGTATATGTCAAATCAAATTTTACCGGATCAGTGCTGTTATTTGCCTTCAAAATAGCATTCTGAACTGATCCTGTCGGAAGAATGAGCTGAAATTCCGGTTTTAAAACATTGGTTGAGTCTTCCAGGAACTGCTGTACATAATATGCCAGATTAAAGCTGTAATTGCCTGCAGTTGTATCTATTTCCCCGTCAAAAAATAATGTGCTTATGTAATAATCGTGTATGAGATATCTTGATCCGGTATTGTCATAATATCCCATATATAATTGTGACGGGAAAGATGAACCATGATAAATATATCCGTCATAATGCACTGGCCAGGTTATTCTGGCCTTATTAACCTTTATACCTTTCAATGATGTATCATTCTTTATATCTTCAAGTCCGGGAACCGTAAACTTTGTAAATACTCCGTGCAGGCATTGCTGATAAGCCAGGGTGTCCCTGAATCCGTCATTTATATGTTCAATTCTTTTATCAGCAAGTGCCGTACTGTAGTCATTGGAATATATATTGTAACATGCATTCCTCGATATTGCATCCAGAATAAAAAAGAATGTTGATGTAACATCATCATCATCTTTCAGATAAACAGCAATAATGTTGTTATATGAATTGTAGTTATCCGAGGGTGTAAGACTTAATGTAAGAAAAACAGGATCTCCTATTGATCTCAGTGTGAACTGCAGCCCCTTAAAATATGATCTGAAGTCAGGAACGGAGTTACTGTGAAAAAGCATTGTTGTGTCCCTGATGATATATTCACCGAAAGAGGGAGGCAGAGTAATTACAACTTGATTAATAGTATCAGCCTTCAGTCCGGGAAGAGGGACATCAATGCTATATCCGGTAAGCGGGGTCTCTTTATTAGAATAGTAGGTCGTATCGGTATAGATCTCCTCAGCTATTTCTGAAATAGTTAATATGTGGCCGGCTGAGGTATCACCGATGACATTTGTAAAATAAAGTATAAGTTTAATGGAATCAACGGTTAAAACACCGCCTCCCCATAATTCATTCATTCTTATCTGGGTAACAAAACCTGCTGTTGTTGATCCAAAGTAAGGGTCATAAAGCTCTCCCAGGTATGAGTAGCTGGGATTATTTGATTCAATGGAATCAGTATACATTGTATATGAGTTTATACTCAGTGTGTCGGTTGAATGTAAGGTAACAAAATCGCTACCAGGAAGTATCTTACTGCCAATGATGGTTCCATCCTCTTCACAGGAATTACAAAGGAACAGGATTCCTGTAATAATGAGCAGGTAAGCATTTAGAGAAAAATATGATTTGAAGGATGTTTTGGAATTATTATAGTATGTTGTCATAAAAGTCGTTATAGGCATCAATATATTCTGTTTCATTCTTGTATGGAAGTACTGGTTTGGTTACTGTTGTCAGGTATTTACTTAATTCACTGTTTATCTGTTCACTTCCGATAATGATCCCGTCGGAATATTTGATGGCCAGTTTTGAAATATTTATAAAATCGGGGTTCCTTATCATTTTGAGATTTTCCCCGTCTATTCCATCAAAACGCAGTTTATCGGCGAACGTTGATCTAAACGGTGTTTTGAAATCATTATTGTAGACTGAATAAATGATTTTAAAATTATGGAAAAGGGGATCATCGTTGTAAATGCTCCTGAGATATACCGGTACCAGTGCCGACATCCATCCATGGCAATGTACAATGTCAGGCGCCCATCGCAATTTCTTTACCGTTTCAATAACTCCTCTTGCAAAGAACAATGCCCGTTCATCATTATCTTCAAATTCTTTGCCGAAGGCATCGGTTATTATATGTTTTCTCTGGAAGTAATCATCATTATCAATGAAATAGACCTGCATCCTTGCACTCTGGATTGAGGCAACCTTTATGATGAGAGGATGATCGGTGTCGTCAATTATCAGGTTCATTCCTGAAAGCCTTATCACTTCATGGAGCTGATTCCTGCGTTCATTGATACATCCATATCGAGGCATGAAAGTGCGGATCTCCTTACCCCTTTCCTGAATTCCCTGGGGTAGATAACGGCCGATCTTTGATAGTTTTGTTTCCCCTAGATATGGAGTGATCTCCTGTGAAATGAATAATACTTTCCTGCTTTCCATTTTCCTGCCTCTATAACCCATTAGTATTAAGGTGCAAAGATAGTAATAAAAATTGAGAAAATTTACAAGAATCAATATTGATAAGGTGCCGGTAATGTTCAATATCTTCTGTCTTTGTCAGTAATCTTTAAAAATGACTTTTTAATTAATTACTTCGTATGCCAGTCGCTTGTTGCTAGCAACTATATATTAGCTTTGTATCTTAAATTTTCTTAAATGAAGATCATTAATACCGTTAAAGAGCTTCAGGAACAGTTAAAAGAGCTGCGCCGGTGCACTACAGGCTTTGTCCCGACAATGGGTGCATTGCATAAGGGACACCTGTCACTTGTAAGGAATGCAGTTGGTGAGTGCCCGCTGGTTGTAGTCAGCATATATGTGAATCCTACCCAGTTCAATGACAGGGAGGATTTTAAAAGATATCCCCGGCCGTTAAAAAAAGATCTTGCAATGCTTCGGAGATACCTCAGAAAAAATGATATCGTCTTTACTCCTGATGATAATGAAATGTACCCGGCCGAAGATAAAAGGATCTTTAGTTTCGGTAATCTCGATAATGTGATGGAGTCTCTTCACAGACCCGGACATTTTAATGGCGTAGCCCGGATTGTAAGCAGGTTATTTGAAATAATCCTTCCGGATGTTGCTTTCTTCGGGATTAAAGACTTCCAGCAGGTGGCGGTCATAAAAGAGCTTATACGACAAAACCAATATAAAGTCAGAGTTGCCGTATGTCCTGTAATACGCGAACCCGATGGTCTTGCCATGAGCAGCAGAAACATGCTCCTTGAGCCCCGGATGAGGAAGAATGCTTCTGTTATCTTTAAAACAATATCAGTAGCATCAAAAATGATAAAGAAAAGTGATATATGTGAAATAAAAGCATATATAAAAAAGAGTATTGAAAAGAGTGCTGGTTTTAGTGTTGAATATTTCGAGATTGTAGATGAAAAAGAACTCATTCCTGCCGGCTCAAAAAAAGAAATGGAAAAAGGGAAACGTTATTATGGATGTATTGCAGTCAGGGCCGGAAAAATACGACTTATTGATAATATTGAATTCATGTTGGTCTGAATCAAAAAGGATAACTAACTTTGTGGTGTTAAACTGATATCTCCTTTTATTATGATTCTGGAAGTATTGAAATCGAAGATCCACAGGGTGTCCGTTACAGGGGCAAATATTAATTACATAGGGAGTATCACAATTGATGAGGACCTTATGAATGCGTCAAACATCATTGAAAATGAAAAAGTCCAGGTATTAAACCTGAACAATGGCGAGCGTTTCGAAACATACGTAATAAAAGGGGAAAGAGGATCCGGGGAGATATGCCTTAACGGAGCTGCCGCACGAAAGGTTCTTGTAGGTGATATACTTCTGATAATGGCTTTTGCATTTCTTGATGCCGAGGATGCAAAAAAGTTCCGCCCCACCATCATTTTCCCTGATACAAAAACAAATAAACTGATCTGAATTTGAGAAAGATCATCATACAGGCACTGAAGTTTTTTGGATTTCTTGCTGTCGGAATTCTCCTGTTATGGCTGGCTTTCCGTAATGTAGATTTTAACAGCCTTACCCAAAACCTGAAGGAAGCAAACTATTACTGGCTCATCCTATCGCTCTTTTTTGGTTTAATAGCCTTTATTTGCCGTGCCCGCCGCTGGCAATTGCTTATTTATCCGCTTAAATATCGCCCTTCATTCTGGCGCACGTTTCATTCAATGATGATTGGATACCTGGCTAATCTTGCCTTGCCAAGAATAGGAGAAATAACACGTTGTGTGACACTGGGGAAAAGTGAAAAGATAGCGGTTGACAAGCTCGTGGGAACTGTGATCATTGAACGTACAATTGATTTCTTTTCGATCCTGTTACTCCTGCTAATCATCGTATTTACTAGCGGAGCGATCATAAATGAGTTTCTGAAAGAAAGCATCTTCATCCCTTTCAAAGAAAAAGTTCTTTCTGTGTGGAACTTTTCATGGGTCTATTGGGTGCTGCTGGTCCTTTTAGTTATTATTATACTATACATGATTATCCGTTATAAAAAAAATCTACGGAAAATCGGGTTTTTTTCAAAGATATTTGATATAGTAAAAGGTGTTATCAGCGGACTGCAAACGATTACAAATCTCGAAAGAAAATGGGAATTTATTTTCCTTACATTCCTAATCTGGATTAGTTATGCCCTTATGACATGGGTAGTTGTTTTCTCCCTTGAAAGCACATCACATATTTCATTCTGGAATTCACTTATCATACTTGTAATTGGCGGGCTGGCAATGTCGGTCCCTGTCCAGAGCGGATTCGGGGCATTTCACTATGCAGTATCACGAGCTCTCGTGGTGATACAGGGAGTAAGTCTGGAAGACGGACTCACTTATGCCTTACTAACTCATGAATCGCAGATAATTTTTGAAATAATCGTTGGGATTATTTCAATTTATATAATGTATGGCAGACACCATAAAGTAAAAAATGCTGACCCGGCATTTACCTCTGATGCGGGTCAAAAATCATAATTAATAATCCCATACAAGGGTGAATAGAGATACAAGATGGCAAAATCCAAAACTATTTTCGTCTGTCAGAATTGCGGCGCCGAATCTGTAAAATGGATCGGAAGATGCCCCTCGTGCAAAGAGTGGAACACCTATCATGAAGAGATAATTGCCCCTGCATCCCATCATAATCTGTCATTTGTAACCGGGCAGCCAAATAGCAGGCCGTCACTGCTGGATGATATATTTGCTGATGAAAAGAACAGGCATCATACCGGGATACCGGAACTTGACAGGATCCTGGGAGGAGGTATGGTAAGCGGTTCCCTGATCCTTCTCGGAGGCGAACCGGGTATTGGCAAGTCAACCCTTGCCCTTCAGCTGGCACTCGCTTTGAAGGATACAAAAATATTATATGTATCGGGTGAGGAGAGTGATGAACAGATAAGCCTCAGAGCCCGGCGCCTTAAAGGTTCCAACCCGCTATGCTACATCTTAACTGAGACAGAGCTTGAAAATATCCTGGTACATTCCGAGAGTCTTAAACCCGGGCTCATAATTGTTGACTCCATTCAGACCATCAGCACCGGCATGCTTGAATCATCAGCCGGATCGGTTTCTCAGGTCAGGGAATGTGCTGCCCGGCTTCTTAAATATTCAAAAATAAGCGGTATACCGGTTGTCCTTATTGGCCATATTACAAAGGATGGAACACTTGCCGGGCCCAAGGTACTGGAACATATTGTCGATGTTGTTCTCTATTTCGAAGGAGATAATAACTATGTTTACCGTATTCTGCGGTCGGTGAAAAACAGGTTCGGATCGACGTCCGAAATTGGAATATTTGAAATGGCTGAGTCGGGGCTCATTGAGGTAAATAATCCGTCGGAGCTCTTTATCAACCAGCATGACGAGCCGCTAAGCGGTATAGCTATCGCCGCAACCATTGACGGAATGCGCCCTTTCCTTATTGAAACACAGGCCCTCGTGAGCAGTGCCGTGTATGGTACACCCCAGAGAAGCTCCACAGGTTTTGATATACGAAGACTTAATATGCTGCTGGCCGTACTCGAGAAGAGAGCCGGTTTCAGGCTGGGGGTCAAAGATGTTTTTCTGAATATTGCCGGCGGTATTAAGGTAAATGATCCTGCTATTGACCTTGCCATAATAAGTTCTGTCCTGTCATCAAATCTTGATATCCCTGTTTCAAGGGAGATATGTTTTGCCGGTGAGGCAGGTTTATCGGGAGAGATCCGGCCCGTATCGAGGATCGAACAGCGTATAAGGGAAGCCTCAAAAATGGGATTCAAAAAGATATGTCTGTCAAAGTTCCATAAAAACGTTATTATAAAAGGGCTGGATATTGAGATAGTACCTGTCGGCAAAATTGAGCATCTGGTCAAGGCTTTGTTTAGCTAAAAATACCCCCCGTTTTTTAATATTAATACCTGTTCATCAGCGGATTATCCCTTCTTGAACTCTCCCTTTTAACCTTTGCGCAATCTAGTTCCATATTGAATCCGGCAGGACGTTCAAACTCATCTGATTCCATAATTCCAAACTGGGGATCGTCATATACTTTTCGCAGGAATATTGCCATTATTGGCAATGCCATAGCCGCTCCCTGTCCCTCACCGAGTGTTTCAAAATGTATGGCCTGATCTTCCCAGCCGCTCCAGACACCTCCTACAAGGTTCGGAGTGATCCCCATGAACCAGCCGTTGGATTGGTTCTGGGTAGTTCCGGTCTTACCGCCGATCTGATTAAGCAGGTTATATGGCTCAAGTCTCATCCTCCTTCCCGAACCTGTAAGGACGACACCCTGTAAAAGGTTAAGCATCAGGTAGGCAGTCTCCTCCCTTAGTACCTCTTCTATTTTCGGAGTAAAGCTGGAAATGACATTCCCATTTTTATCTTCGATCCTGGTCACATACATGGGGCGTGTATAGACTCCCTTATTTGCATAGGTTCCATAAGCTCCCACCATCTCCTCAAGTTTGATATCGGAGGTGCCCAGGAAAATTGAATATACCGGATCAATAAAACTTCTGACTCCCATTTTATGCATCAGGTCAGCAACTGCAGAGGGTCTGAACTGTTCCATAAGCCAGGCTGAAATATAGTTTTCTGACTGTGCCAGGCCCCATTTTAATGTTACCATCTTGCCATGATAGGCTCTCGGGCCGGAGCTTCTGGGGGTCCAGACTGTATCATTAACTACATCCTCAAATGAACGAGGGATATTCTCCACTTCTAAACATGGAGAATAACCGTTTTGCATCGCCAGGGTATACAGAAAGGGCTTAATAGTACTTCCTACCTGTTTCTTTTGCTGGGTACACGCATCCCATTTGAAATATCTGAAGTCGGGTCCGCCAACATAAGCCTTAACATGACCATTATGCGGATCCTCAACCATGAAAGCCGATCGTATGAAATATTTATAATACCATATTGAATCAAGAGGTGTCATTATGGTATCTATCTCACCCTGCCATGAGAATACCTTCATCTGGACAGGTGTGTTAAAGGCAAGTATGATTGAGTCTTCCGGAACTCCTCTTGCCCTCATTATATAATATCTGTCGCTCTGCTTCAATGAATTCATTATCAGCTCATCAATCTGTTCCTTTGCAAGATCGTCAGAATAGGGAGGATTCTTAAAGCTTTTTGTCCTTTCATAAAAATCGGGTTGTACTTCGTTGGAAAGATGCTCTGTGACAGCCTCTTCGGCATACTGTTGCATCTTTGAATTGATGGTAGTATATATTTTCAGACCATCCTTATATATATCATAATTTGATCCGTCAGGTTTTTTGTTCTTATTGCACCACCCGTAAAGGGGATTATTTTCCCACTCCCATAAAGCATCTTCATATGATGATTCCCTTACATATTTACTTTTGTCGGGTTCAGGCCTGCGCATAATATTTCGCAGATATTCGCGCAGGTATGTTGCCGGACCTGTATTATGATCTTCAACCTGGAAATCGAGCTCTATTGGCATGTTTTTAACAGAGTCAGCAACCGCAGGATCAAGATAGCCGTATTTTGCCATCTGGGAAATAACAACATTCCTCCTTCTTAACATCCGGTCATAATATCTTTGAGGATTATATGCGCTTGAGTTCTTCAACATACCTATAAGAACAGCTGCTTCCTGAATATTTAACGAATCAGGAGTAGTGTTGAAATAAACCCTGGCTGCCGAATGTATCCCGATCGCCTGATACAGAAAATCATATTTATTGAGATACATTGCTATGATCTCTTCCTTTGTATAGCTTTTTTCAAGCTTAACTGCCGTCTGCCATTCCTTGAATTTGGAAACACCCAGCCTGACTTTTCTTACAATGAACGAAACCTTTGCTGTATCCCTGGGATAAAGCTGCTTTGCAAGCTGCTGGGTGATGGTACTTCCTCCTCCTGTATCCTGTCCAAGAAGGATAGTACGGACAAGGGCCCTGGCCAGTCCGCGGATATCTATTCCCGAATGTCTGTAATACCGTATGTCTTCCGTTGCAATCAGGGCACTGATAAGGTAAGGTGATAACTCCCTGTATTCTGTCCATGTCCTGTTTTCAATGCTTATCTTGCCAAGAAGCACTTTATCTTCCGAGTAAACCTCTGCAGCTAAAAAATATTCGGGGTTCTCGAGTTCACTAAAAGAGGGCATCGGCCCGAGCTTCTCATTCGAAATAAGAATAATCAGTGTTATAACAACTGCAAAGGGTATTGAAAATATTATCCAGAACCAGATAATATATTTTCTGTTGCCTGAATTACCTTTCATCAGAGGGAAATATTTATTTCAAAAATAGTAAAATCTTGAAGAAACTTAACGGTTTATTTTGAAGTTTGGTCTTTAAATGATTTACTTTGTCGTGTTTTTGCAAAGAATAAATCTCGTTGTAAATGATCGAAAATCTAGTAATTGTTGAGTCCCCGGCAAAGGCAAGGACCATTGAAAAGTTTCTTGGAAAAGATTTTCGTGTTATATCAAGCTTCGGACATATAAGAGATCTTTCAAAGAAGAATCTGGGGATAAATGTTAAAGATGATTTCACTCCCGATTATGAGATCCCGAAGGAGAAGGTCAGGGTTGTGAGCGAGCTGCGCAAGGCGGCAGCGGAAGCAAAGAATATTTGGATCGCCAGTGATGAGGACCGCGAAGGAGAAGCAATAGCCTGGCATCTGGCTAATGTCCTGAAACTTGATCTTTCCTCTACACGCAGGATTGTATTTCACGAGATCACGAAAAATGCGATTTCCGATGCAATTGATAATCCCCGGAAGATAGATATGAATCTGGTCAATTCTCAGCAAGCCCGCCGTATTCTTGACCGTCTTGTGGGTTTTGAGATCTCTCCCGTTCTGTGGAAGAAGGTTCAGCCGGCACTTTCTGCCGGCAGAGTGCAGTCAGTGGCAGTGAGGCTCATCGTTGAAAGAGAGAGGGAGATAATCTCCTTTGTGAGCGAGTCATCATTCAGGATCTGCGCGATTTTCAGGATCGATGATAAAGAGGGTACGGGTTCAGTTATCAGGGCTGAAGCATCAAAACGCTTTACTGATGAGAATGAGGCCCGAAAGTTTCTTGAGCTTTGTGCAGGAGCGGAATATAAGGTAGCTGGTATAACTGTCAAACCGGGAACCAGATCGCCTGCTCCCCCTTTCACAACATCAACTCTTCAACAGGAAGCATATCGAAAGCTTGGTTTCTCCGTTGCACAGACTATGGCTGTTGCACAAAGACTCTACGAAGCAGGAAAAATAACTTATATGAGGACCGATTCAACCAATCTCTCCAGACTTGCCCTGGCAAAATCACGGGAGGTAATAATATCGGGATATGGTATAAAATATTCGAAGACACGGCAGTTCAAAACAAAATCGAAGGGAGCACAGGAGGCACATGAAGCAATACGCCCGGCATATATCGATCATTCTGCCATAACAGGCAATCAGAATGAGAGGAAGCTCTATGAACTTATCTGGAAAAGGACTGTAGCTTCACAAATGTCTGACGCTGAGGTGGAAAAGACAACTATTTCAGTTGAGATGAACAATTCTCCCATAATCTTTAATGCTTCAGGTGAAGTTGTTAAATTTGATGGATTTCTTAAGGTCTATACAGAATCATCAGACCAGGAAAACGGCGATGAGGAGAGATACGTTATTCCGCCGGTTTCAAGAGGCATGCCCCTTTACTATAACACCATAACTGCATTACAGAAATTCACTATCCCTCCTCCAAGATATACGGAAGCCAGCCTCGTAAAAAAGCTTGAGGAACTGGGTATCGGCAGACCCTCCACATATGCGCCTACCATTTCAACAATTCAGAACAGGGGCTATGTTTTTCGTGAGGACAGGCCGGGAGAAAAACGGCAGGTTATGATAATCACTCTCGAAAAGGGCAGACTGTCCGGCAATTCGAAACCAGAGATCTCCGGGAAAGAAAAATCCAAGCTTTTCCCACAGGATATAGGGATGATCGTTAATGATTTCCTTATTGAAAATTTTTCGGAAATTGTTGATTATCATTTTACTGCTGAAGTTGAAGAGCAGTTCGATGAAATTGCACTCGGAAATCTCAAATGGACAGGGATGCTTCACTCATTTTACAGACCATTTCATAAAACCGTTGAAAATACACTGGAGAAAAAAGAAAGAAAAACCGGAGTGAGAATGCTGGGCAATCATCCCGAAACCGGTGAACCTGTATCGGTACGAATGGGCCGCTTCGGACCTGTGGCACAAATAGGAAACTCCGAAGGCAGCAGTAAGCCAAGATTTGCAAGTCTGACAAAGAACCTTCTTATTGAAACCATAACCTTTGAAGAGGCTTTGAATCTGTTCCGTCTGCCCAGAACCCTGGGAATGCACGAAGGAGATGAGATGATAGTAGGTCAGGGGAAATTCGGACCATATATCAGATTTAAAAATAAATTCTTTTCACTTAAGAAAGGTGTGGATGATCCATATTCCATAACATACGAAAGAGCCCTCGAACTGATCCGGGAAAAGAATGAAAATGAGAAAAAGAAAATCATAAAGGATTTCGGGGATATACAGCTTCTTAACGGAAGGTATGGCCCTTATCTTGTAAAGGATAAACAGAATTACCGGCTTCCCGGGGGAACTACCGCAGAAGAGCTTACCAGGGAAGAGTGTATCAAAATCATTGAAAAGAATAATAAATCCAAAAAAAGCTCCTGAAAATCATCATGACAGATCTCAGTGATTATTTTGACCCCGTCAGTATTGAAAAACCGGATTATGATCACCTGGCAGAGCAGGCAGGTTTTCCGCACAATATCATAATCCATACCGAAAATAACCCCGTGAAAGAGATCGGGAAGAATAAAATTGCACTTTTAGGAGTTCCTGAAGGACGCAATTCTCCGGGGACAGGAACGATGAAAGCCCCTGACAGTATCAGGAGTCAGCTTTACAAGCTTACGAGGATTCCCGGTAAATCAAAGATCATCGACCTGGGCAATATGAAGCAGGGAATTACCTTTAATGATACCGTTGCAGGATTATCGGATGTTCTTACCTGGCTTTTAAGTGAAAATGTGTTCCCTGTGATCATCGGCGGAAGCAGTGCACTGGTGGCGGCTATCGATTCTGCTTTTACCCGCATGAATACAAAATATTCTCTCATTACCGTTGATCCGAGAATAGATTTCATTAATGAGAGGAAAGAGTCTGATTCATTTAACTACCTGTATAATTTATTGCATAATCATAAATCCACTTTTACTCATTACATTAATATCGGATACCAGACATACCTGAATGACCAGCAGGTGATCAACAGGTTTTTAAAACGAAAGTCCGAGCTTATCAGGATAGGTGACGTTAGAAAGGCCATTAACCTTACGGAGCCTTTTTTCAGGGATTCCGATGTGGCAGTCATTGATATTTCATCTGTCAGGCAATCAGATGCTCCCGGAACCATAAGCCCCTCTCCCAATGGCTTTTATGGCGAAGAGATCTGCACGCTGGCAAGATATGCAGGCATATCTGATAACCTCAAGGTTTTCAGCCTTTTCGATGTGGACCCTGATATTGATATCAGGTCGCAAACTTCAGGTCTGGCTGCCCAGATTTTGTGGTTTTTTCTTGAAGGATTTTCGCAGAAACAGTATGAAACCCCTGTATTAAGCAATAGCAACCAGGGAAGGTTTATAAAATATCATGTAAGGGTAACGGACCTCGATGATGACCTTATTTTTATAAAAAGCAACCTCACCGACAGATGGTGGATGGAGTTGCTTACCGGAGACGACAGACCGCGGTATATAGCGTGTTCACATGAGGATTATCTGAAGGCGAACAGGAATGAAATCCCGGGACGATGGGTGCAGGGATATGAAAGACTGAAATAAAATAAAAGTATATTTGTTTACGTTTTATATTTTTATTTATTTTACTCTTTCCCCCTGCGGGGAATGTATCTGTTGGCAAAGAAATGAAAAAACTAAATATTACATTTCTTTTTTTAACTTTAGCCACCTGTTCTGCATTGTCGCAGCAGGATCCGCTTTCAAGTCATTATATGTTCAATACGATGACCTATAATCCGGGTATTGCGGGTACTTCAGGAATGATATGTGCTACAGCACTTAACAGGCAGCAATGGCTGGGATTTGACGGTGCCCCTTCAACGACTGTTTTTCACATTACGGCTCCTGTAGCTCTTTTCAGGATCAAAAGCGGTGTCGGCTTGTTGATTAATAGCGACAATATCGGTTTTGACAAGGATATTAGTATTTCCGGCGCCTATTCTTATCTTATGAATGTGGGAATGGGAAAACTGGGAATCGGGCTCAGCCTGGGAGTTGTGAATAAGTCTCTTGAACCAAACTGGATTATTCCCACCGGTGATGAATTCACCCAGGCCAATGAAGATCCACTCATCCCCGTCAATAAGGAGAGCGTTATTGCCTTTGATGCAGGAGTGGGAGCATATTACAGAACTGATAAATATTATGCCTCTGTTTCTGTAACTCATATAAACCAGCCTAAAATAAAATATACTAAAGACAATTCGTCAGCCATCAGCTATATCAGCAGGCATTACTATGTTTCGGGAGGTTATACGGTACAGCTTCCGAATCCTTCGCTTGAGCTGTTGCCCTCATTTTTTGCATTTAGTGACGGCAAGGTTATACAGTTTAGTGTAACATCCCTTGTGCAATACAATAAAAAGATATGGGGTGGCGTTTCATACAGAGCCGGTGATGCACTAACAGGCATGGTTGGCTTTGAGTTATATAATGGAATCCGCATTGGTTATGCCTATGATTTCCCTTTGTCAGATATCAGGAAAAGTACAAGCGGATCACATGAATTTATGGTAAACTATTGTTTTGATATCAATTTGGGCAAAAGTCCTATGAGATATAAAAGTATTAGATTTTTATGATTATTAAAAAAAAATAACTTACTTGCATTATAAATTTTTAAGAAGTATGAAAAAGGTTATCCTATCTGCTCTGGTAATTATAATCTTACTTAGTGGATGCGGCTCTTCAAAAACCGGTGAGCTTACCGGGGTTCTGGGAAGGAAAAAATTTTTTGAGCCGGTACCAGTGGAAATGGCATTCATACCTGCCGGAAACTTCATGATGGGGCCCAGCGACCAGGATGCTATGTTTGCGATGAACAGCCTCTCAAAATCAGTTACTGTTGATGCATTCTGGATGGACCAGACGGAAATTACAAATAACGAATACCGTCAGTTTGTATACTGGATACGTGATTCTATCCTCAGAACCAAACTAGGTGATGCAGGCGTTCCTGAAAGGGAATATTTCCTTGTGGACGAAGAGGGAAATGTTATCGAACCCAATGTCATAAACTGGGATGAAAAGATAGACCCTGAAGAAGAGACTACTAAAAGTATTATTGAAGAGATGTATTACCCCCCCGAAGAGAGATTCAACGGGAAAAAGCAGTATGATGTCCGCAAATTTAATTATTCCTATTTCTGGGTAGATTATCAGCAAGCTGCAAGATCACGGTATGTCTATGATTATGAGAATAATACAGGCAGATATGAGGGACAGGTGACCAATCTTGACGGTTCTCGCACGGATGTGAGAGACCGTTCCTCTTTTATAAAGCATAACATTATCAATATTTACCCTGATACCCTTTGCTGGATCAGGGACTTTACATATTCATTCAATGATCCTCAGGCTGATCTGTACTTCTGGCATCCATCATTCGATGACTATCCTGTTGTGGGTATCAGCTGGGTTCAGGCAACAGCTTTCAGTAACTGGAGAACCGATTATATGAATTCAGCTCTCAGGAAACAGGGTATTGTTGATGTCCAGAGATACAGGCTGCCCCTTGAGACAGAATGGGAATATGCTGCAAGGGGAGGACTTGATCTTTCCATGTATCCGTGGGGAGGTCCCTATACCCGTAATTATAAGGGCTGTTTTCTGGCTAACTTTAAGCCATTGCGCGGTAATTATATTGACGACGGAAATGTATATTGCGGGAAAGTGGCATCATATGATCCTAACGAATATGGTCTTTATGATATGGCAGGTAATGTTGCAGAATGGACCTCCGGCGCATATCATCCCTCAGCATACATTTTCCAGCATGACCTTCAGCCTAACTATGAGTATAATGCAACCCCGCAGGATCCTCCCGTTATGAAACGAAAAGTCATACGCGGCGGCTCCTGGAAAGATATCTCATATTTTCTTCAGACAAGTGCAAGGGATTATGAATATCAGGATTCAACAAAACCATTTGTCGGATTTCGAAATGTAAGATCTTATATCGGAGCAGAAATTTAAATTAAATAACCCTAAAATAATCAGGTATATGAGCCTAGCAGAATTAGTACAAAGCAGCGGATGGAAGAATTTCATCGCAAAACTTTATGGTTTGGGTGCTTCCGTCGTTATTGTTGGTGCATTATTTAAAATACAGCACTGGCCACTTGCAGGAACAATGCTTACTATTGGTTTGTTAACAGAAGCTGTCATTTTCTTCTTTTCAGCTTTCGAACCCTTGCATGAAGAGATAGACTGGACACTTGTCTACCCCGAACTTGCGGGAATTCCCGAAGAGGGAACTGAAGAACTGCCATCACACGGCGCAAAATACCGTGGTGGTATTGGCGGCGGCGGTGGCGGAGCAGGTTCCGCTGCCCTTGCAAAATTCGATGAGATGCTTGAAAGTGCCGAAATAACACCGGAGCTTTTCAAGAAACTTGGTTCGGGTATGACAAAGCTTAGTCAGGCAACATCCAACATTGATGCCATGAGAGATGTAACAGCAGCTTCAGAGAAATACGCAGATTCAATCGGTACTGCAACTGAATCACTCGGCAAGCTTACCGAATCTTACACAGAAACCGCCAAAGCAATTAATGAAACCGGTTCTACCTACAAAAATATGGCTGATTCGTTTTCAATAATTGAGGTTGGAGGTAAATCATACCAGGAGCAGCTCGAAACACTTAATAAAAACCTTTCTGCCCTTAATGCCGTCTATGAACTGCAGAAACAGGGAGCAGACAATCATCTTAAAGAATCCGAAGAACTGTATAAGGGCCTTCAGGGACTGGTTAAAGACCTTAGTGATTCGGCAGGTGATACCACAAAATATCGTGAACAGATTACAAAACTTAATGAAAACCTGTCAGCCCTGAATAACGTTTACGGAAATATGCTTGCTGCTATGAATGTTAAATAAAACAGCATTGGTTTCACTTAATTAAACTACTTACAAAATGGCTCACGAAAAGCTATCTCCGCGACAAAGGATGATCGGTATGATGTACCTGGTGCTTACCGCCATGCTTGCTCTTAACGTATCAAAGGAGGCCGTGGAAGCATTTAAAAATATTGACAATGGTCTTACTCTTACCGTCAAGAATTATGCTCTGAAAAATAACCTCATCTACCAGGATTTTGAAGCATCATTTGCACAATTCCCTGAAAAGACAGGACCCTTCAGGACCAAGGCTCTGGCTGTAAAAGAACGCGCTGATGAACTCTTCGATTACCTTCAGAACCTGAAAATTGAGATCATTAAAACTGCAGAAGGTGATGATACTGATGCTGTTCAGGGAAGTGAGGTGATCATTGACAATGTTGAAAAGATTGACGAAAACAATGTTCCGTCGCAGATCCTGATTGGGTCGAACGATGATCAAAAAGCTTATTTCCTGAGGACAATGATCAATGACTACCGCGATTTCCTTATAGGAACACTTGACGGCGAAAACCCTATAGCAGAGGAAGCCCTGAAGAAAAGTCTTAATACCGATGATGTTAGAAATAGAAGAACACAAGAATTAGAAAAATGGCCAAATTTTAACTTCCAGGCACTTCCGCTGGTTTATGTCATAACCATGCTGTCTAAAATACAGGTTGATGTCAGGAATGGTGAAACTGAGGTTATTAACCATCTCTTTTCCCAGATCGACAAATCAAGCTTCAAGTTTAACAAGCTGAATGCAGTTGTAATCCCTAAATCTGATTATGTTACTCTCGGCAGCAGTTATGAAGCTACGGTCTTTATCTCGGCAACTGACACAACACAGCAGCCGGAAATTACAGTAGGGGATCAGGTGCTTTCTCTCGATGAAACAGGGAAAGGTATCTATACCGTCCGCCCAGGCTCAATAGGACCAAAAACATGGGGAGGAGTTATTTCAATGAAAGCACCCGATGGCAATATCCAGCCTTATCCTTTCAGTGCTTCGTTTTTTGTAGGTGAACCAAATGTTGTTGTATCACCCACAGCTATGAACGTTATGTATAAAGGACTAGAGAATCCTATTGATGTTTCTGTCCCCGGCGTAAGTCCTGACAGAATAAGAATCAGAGTTAACGGCGGAACCTATTCCCGGAAGAGAGTCCAGAATGCCAGAGGTGACTATTTCAGGGGTAACTGGGCAGTGACTCCAAATGAAGTCGGAAAGGATGTCCAGGTTATTGTTACCACTGAAGATGCAGCCGGAAAAGTAACTACATATGCTCCTATCCCATTCAGGGTAAAAAGACTTCCGGACCCTGTTGCCAAGTTTGCCAACAAATCATCAGGATCAATAACTAAATCCGAAGCACTTTCACAACCCGGAGTCTTTGCCTCACTGGGCCAGGACTTTGACTTTGAATTGAAATATGATGTGGTGTCATATACTATCTCATACTCCGACAGAATGGGTGACCGTCAGGGTGACAGCAACAACTGGAGACTTACAGATGAACAAAGAAACATTCTGAACAGTGTTACAAGAGGAAGAGACCTGACTATTAAAAATATAAGAGCTTTAGGACCCGATGGGATAACACGTGACCTGGGGGCAATTGTACTAAAAGTGGAATAACATGTTCAAAATAACTTATGCATATTATGAATAAGAGAATAATATTGGGAATTATCGTTGTGTCATTTACTGCCGGATTAGCCTGCGGACAGACATTCGGCGATATTTACGAGAAATCGATCCCCAATGCAAAAAAGATTGATTATTCATTTTTGAGGGAAGCTGAAGTGATATGGTCAAAAAGATTTTACCGCATGATCGACCTCAGGGAAAAGGTCAATCATTCACTATACTATCCAACAGATAAAACAAATGACGGGAGGCAGAATCTCATAAGTATTTTGCTCGATGAGATCAAGAGTGGTAATGTTACTCCTTTCGATGCTTTTGATACGTCCATATCTAAAACATACGAAGATATTGAAACACAGATGGGTGCCAGGGAAAGAACTATTCAAATCCCTATTGATGCATTCGGCAATACAAAGGATTCAACGATAATGGATGAAGCAAATCCTAACGAGGTAAAACAATATATGCTGTATGAAGAGTGGTACTTCGACAAAAAGCTCTCCAAACTTGACGTCAGGATAATTGCTATTTGTCCATATTGGCTTGGTATGGATCCACAGACCGGACAGACACAAAGGATACCTTTATTCTGGATCAAGTTTGACGATATCAGGAACGTCCTGGCCACAAAAGAGGTATTCATGACAAATAATGACGCCCAGAGAATCTCTTTCGATGACCTTTTCATGCAAAGGAGGTTCAGCAGCATTATCTTTGGTGAATCCAACGTTTTCAACGACAGGTATATTAATGAATATACCGTTGGTAAATCCTCTCTCTTTGAAGCGGATCGGATAAAGATGGAGCTTTTCGATTTTGAACATGACCTCTGGGAATACTAATAAAATAGAAGAGGCGGTTTGACACCGCCTCTTTTTTTGTCTTTACCCCTATCCCGAAAGAGGGACTTCTTATTTCCAGACAATTAAGACTCCCCTTTTAAGGGGCAGGGGGCAAGGACTTTATAAGATACAATAATTTCCCTAACCTGTGAGGATAGTAAAGAAGTGCTTTACAGCTGTTGCTGCATTTATACCGCTTTTTCATGAAGCTGATTGAAGGAAACAGATCTCCCAAAATATAAAGCAGCTTCCTGTGAAGGCAGGGAATCTCACGTATATTATACCTGTAAAGCCATGCCTTGTCAGCAACGGGATTATTCTTCGGACTCCTGAGAAAGAAGACGAATTTATCCTGGCTGTCCGGATCATACTCCCTGTTGATAAATTCATCCAGCCATCCCGGAAATGATATTCCCCATATATTCCTGAGGTACTCGAGTTTGCTAAAAAGTATATTGCTCATGCTTCCCATCTCTGCAAGCACAGGCAGATCAGTGTTGATAATTTCATCCCTGAATTTTTCAATGAGAACAACCAGATCGGTATAAAGCCTCAGCTGTGATTCATTATTCTTTTCATGCAGAAAAAGGTGTTTTACAAGATAGAGAAAGAAGATCTGTGCCCCGGGGATAAAGGCTCTTTCGCTATTGATCTGAGTCTCAAAACTTTTATCATAAAGCATGCCTGTCAGACTACTCTTCCCTGATCCGAAAAGCTCATGGTGTATTTCAAACGAAAATCCATTTTTTATCAATGATGGCAAATGTTTACCGATATGAGTCAGAATAAGCTTATGCAGAGGTGATTTTAAGGGCAAAGAGGTGAATCCCTCCCTGATCAGAAGATCCCGTGCCTTGAGGCAATCTTCTCTGCTGATCAACACATCAACGTCTGTCATCTGCCTCAGTCCGGTATTGCCATAAACCGATATTTCAAGAGCCAGCCCTTTCAGAAGCACTGTTTTAATACCGGAGCTATTAAGAATTTTCAGGATCTCATTCATTTCGTTAAGATGGTGCGCATTTCTGCTCATACTTATCATCAGGGCATTCCTGAGAAAATCGACAACTGTCTGAGGCACATACTGTATAATCCCCAGCTTTTCAAGATTATGATAAACCAGGGCTGCCACTCCGTGTTCATTGGCAAGATCAGCAAGATATTTCCAGCCTTTTATGCCTGATGCAAGAGTCCTTAATTTACCGGTTTGTTCGCTGCTGAATTCAAGACGGCACAGACCGATAAGCAGTGATTCTTCATTGGATATGTCTATATTGGTATTCATCCGGTGAACCTGCCGGCTTGTTTTTTGTACATCGAGAAATAAGTGCCCTTTTTCGTT
>Ga0307445_10000095_pt1 | contig 38101 bp, 48 predicted proteins | sample SalMarSW160330MG_FD_202147 | JGI IMG/M metagenome (GOLD analysis project Ga0307445, IMG submission 202147) | Salt marsh sediment microbial communities from the Plum Island Ecosystem LTER, Massachusetts, United States - SW1603-30 | ecosystem: Environmental > Aquatic > Marine > Intertidal zone >... | reverse complement strand
ATGGTCGTTCGGCGACGGCACCACCGCGAGCGGCGAGGTGGCATACCATGCCTATCACACTTCCGGTTCGGGCGCAGGATTGCTGCAAACGGTAACGCTAACCGTGATCGACGATGACGGAGCGAGCAACTCGACAAGAAAGACCGTACGTGTGGTCGGTTGCGACAGTTGTGGATGACGGGTTGAAGCGGGGGACTATTCAGTGACCGGTTCCTCGAAGTAATCGGAGATGATCGCGCGGGCTCGTTCGAGGTCGCGCGATCGCACCATGATCCGCACCTCGCTCAGCCCGTCGACCGTAAACGGGAGAATCGAGGGTGGAACATGTGTCACAAGATTGACCGGCACATCGCAATCCGCGAGCAGACCCTTGATAAGGAGCGCCTTCGGCTCCCCCCACACTTTGTGGCAAAGAACGAGATCTGCCTTCACGTCGTCCGCCAGCCGGTCGAGGAGATAGTGCACAATAGTGATGCACTGGCTTGTGTGAAGTGCCGTCCTTCCCAGAGAGATGCGAGGAAGATCGGCAAGCGTGTCCTGCTCGGAATCTGAGAAATCCTCGTGGTCGGAGAGGAAGAATACGGGATCGGTGGAGATGTACGACTCATCGATCGGTTTCCCGTCTTCATGCAATACGTACGGGTGCGCGCCGATCTGGAACATGCGATCCAGCACCTCGGGAAGGGTTCGCCGTGATACGAAGATTCCGGGAGTGCTCTGTACTTCTTCCTCATCGAGCTTCTCCAGGGCATGCTTGATCAACGCCGCCGTCGACCGCTCGTCAGGGTTGAGACGCCGCACCTTCTCGCCGACCAGCCTGATCTGCACCTCGTCCTGAATCAACAAACTTACTTCGACATCCCGCCGCAGATCGTGGGAGAGAAAGAACGCCGCCCCGATTCCGCGACAGAGGACATCCAATCGTCCCGCTCCACCGGGCAGATCGTTCAGCGTGAACTCCGGCGAGATTGGAGCCTTGTGCGCCAACAACACGAACCGTCGCATGATGGACTAGTCTATCACAGACTCAGGCGTTAGTAAACCGGAACCATTCTCACCGTCACCCGCGCAGGTGATCGATTTCCCTTTTCCTCTGGTCGGAGAACATGGAGTATGCGTGTGAAGGAAGATACGTTCAATGTACTAGCAACAGGAGCCTTCATGAGACTTATGCCAGACAACCGGGGCGTTAGAAGAGGGAAAGGGAGCAAAACGTGAGCTACCGCATTACAGCAATCATCCTTTCGTGCTTACTGCTGGGGGCTATTACCTGTCTGGCTGCCGGCCCGTTTACCGGGACGTGGCAGGCAGAGATCGGGATATCGCCGCAACAGACAATGCCCTTCTCCGGATTCACGTCTACATTGGATGTTGGATTGCGCATCGGATTCATAGAGATGTCGAGCACTTCAGACTTCATTTTCGACGGCTGGTTGTGGCAAGAATTCGGGTTGTCAGCGTCACTCGCATTCATCGGATTTGAAGGGCAGATGCTCTTTGAACCTCAATCCGGCTCGTTTCTGTATGCGCAAGGCGTGCTCCGGTTCGATTTCTACCCACTGGTGATACGGCTCTATTCGGCCTTGATCGGCCCGGAGGTGGCGGGCGGCCCGAACTACGGATACGTGTTCGACCTATACGGTGAGCTGCTCGCAGGTACCGCATCCGTCGAAAGCGCGACGTTCGTGGGAGCCGATCTGAGTGGCATCAGTTTCACCCAGATCTCCTCCAGCACAAGTTCATCCCTGCTCACCAAGACATACACGACTGATCCCACGATCGATTCCGGCCCGCTTTGCTTCTCAGGCGAGGAGCTCACATTCAAGGCCTGCGCGTTCGGTTGCGTAGACATCACCGGAATCACCACCTTCAGCAAGACCGGCTTTACCAGTCAGGAAATTGAGCTATCGTTCCTGCATCTTTTCGATTCCCCTCTTAACCTGACGCTCAACTACGTCTTTTCGGTGCAGACAGCAAGTCATACGTTCACTCCCTCATTGGAGAGCGATTATGGATGTCTGAAGCTGTACACCGATCTTCTGGGAAGCGGCGGCCAGATAACGGGAATTGAAATCTATGGCGTCGAATTCAGCGCCTCATTCGCCGGGACCACGTTCCGGAGCATCTCCAACCTGAACACCACTGACTACGTGATCACGACCCCCGAATACGGATCGATCGTAGAACTCAAGACGGATGCCCTGGACGAGGCTCATCTCTTTTATCCCCAGAACTACTGGGAGATAATTTCGCTCGAAGTAAAGACGCTGGGGGGTGGAAGCGTATTCACTTTCTCCGTCGACACGTTCTTCGGAACCTCCACCGGTCTCCTGTTCGATTGGGGACAGAGCGATATGGGAATTGCCATAGAATTCGGCTCGATCTTCTCCGTCTCGAGCCAAGTGGTGATCGATACCACCGGCTTCTCCGAATGGAAGCTCGGAATGGGCCTCCACTGGTAGACCCGCTTGCCAGGAGCGCTTTCCCCATCTAAACTCCCTGCATGCATGTTGCATCAATACTGCTCGCATTTGGCATCGCAGCCGGCACCACACTCGTCGCAGCCGGAATGATTCTCGTTGCGTCCGGCAGCAGCGAAGGGAGTAGACGTTGGCCTCTCTTTGCGCGTGGTGATGGTCGCCCGATCGGTGGACCCGCAGTAATCATAGGAATCATCATCGCAGGCGTGTCAATCGCCCACACGGTAGAGGCGTTCATCGCTCTGGGCGTGGTCGCGGCTATTCTCGTAGGCGTCGTTGACGACCTCTACGATATCTCCCCATGGCAGAAGCTTGGCGGTCAGGCGCTGGCAGCCGGTCTGGCAGCGATAGGGTTTGCCCGCCTAGCGCCGGCTCTTCCCCTGATCACGGGAGTCGCCTCCTTTGTGTGGATTGTTGTCCTATTCAACGCGATCAATCTGATCGACGGCCTCGACGGTCTTCTTATCGGGTCAATCACGCCAGGATTGATTGCTCTTTCCATCGCCGGCTTCGTCTCCGGTGACCCGCTCGCCACAGTGCGTGCCGCCACCACATGCGGCGCGCTCGTTGCCTTCTTCCCTTTCAACCACTCCCGCGCCCGGCTGCTACTGGGAGATACCGGCGCTGAGTTCGTAGGCTTCTCCGTGGCCTTGATCACGATCAGCATGTTCACAAAGCGACCGACCGTTCTGGCGATACCGGCAATGCTGCTGATCAGCGGTCTGCCTATCGCCGACACTGCGTTTGCCGTCATCCGCCGCACGGCAAACCACCGATCGATCTTCACCGGCGACCGGGACCACATCCACCACCGTCTTGCGCGGCGGCTCGGCGAGCAGAAGGCTGTTGTTCTTCTCTCCGCGGTAAGCTCCATTGCAGCGGTTGCTGCCTTGATACTGTTGCTGATTGCCCATTAGTCGGACCGTCTGGACGCCTCATTGCCTGATCCCATGGGTATAAAGTACAATACACCACTCACCACTCGAGGGAGGATTGTCTTGACGAAGAGGATGAACAGAATTCTCGTGACCGGAGCCGCCGGCCAGATTGGCTCTGAACTAACCACCGCTCTCCGCGAGCGCTACGGCACCCAGAACGTCGTCGCGTCCGATCTGAGAACACCCCAGGACCAAGAACATTCGGATGACGGCCCGTTCGAGTTGGTTGACGTGCTGGACAAGGAGCAGATCGCGCTTGTCGTTGATAGATACAACATCGACGCGATATTTCACATGGCCGCAATTTTGTCCGCCGTTGGCGAGGAGAGACCGCAATTGGCGTGGGCTATCAACACCAGCGGATTGTATAACGTTCTCGAACTCGCACGGGAACGGGGATTGACGCGCGTCTTCTCGCCGAGTTCCATAGCCGTCTTTGGGCCCAATACGCCGAAAGATCCCGCTCCACAGGACACGTCACTTAAGCCGACAACGATGTACGGCGTAACAAAGGTGGCAGGGGAGCTTCTGGGAGACTACTACGTGCATCGCTTCGGCCTCGACGTTCGCGGCGTACGCTACCCAGGCATCATATCAAGCAAAACCCCGCCCGGCGGGGGAACGACGGACTACGCAGTTGCGATCTTCTATGCTGCAGTACAACACGGGCACTACACGTCTTACGTACATGAAGGCACGGTGCTCCCGATGATGTACATGCCTGATTGTATCAACGCTACGATTAAGCTGATGGAGGCGGATCAAGTTCGGCTGGAGCATCACTGCGACTTCAATCTCGCCGGCATGAGTTTTTCAATCGGCAAACTGGCAAGAGAGATCGCCAAACACATTCCCGGCTTCACCTGCGATTACGAACCAGACAGCCGTCAGAAGATCGCCGACTCCTGGCCACGAACAATCGATGATACCGCCGCACGGAAGGAATGGGAGTGGAAACCAACCTATGATCTTGCGTCGATGACGCAAAACATGATCGAGCAATTACAATCTCAGCATCGTGCCTACACAGCATAAATACAAGCGCCCCTTCGCATCCGTTGTATCACGAACGAAAAGGGGCACACTCAAGTACTTTCTTGGAGATCTAGTTCACTAGACTAACATCAGCCGAGCGATCTCGGCGCCGTCGCCGCGACGAGGGCCAAGCTTCACTACGCGCGTGTAGCCACCGGCGCGGTCTTTGTATTGCTCGCCTATTTCGCTGAACAGCTTGTCGACAGCCGCCTTGTTCTGAAGGCGGGAGAACACGATTCTACGCGCGTGCAGGTCGCCTCGGCGCGCCAATGTGATCATACGCTCTGCATAACGTTGAGTCGCCTTCGCCCTCTCAAGGGTAGTGTCAACCCTGCTGTTGAGGATAAGACCGCTGGCAATGTTGGCGAGCACGCTATCGCGGTGGGTCTTTGTCATTCCTAGCTTGTCTTTGTCCCGTCTGTGCCTCATCTCTAGATCTCTCCTTCTCCCTTGAGTGAGTACCCCAGCTCACGGAGGCGGTCTTCCACCTTACTCAAGGTCTTCGCACCAAAGCCGTGGATGTCGAGCAGCTCCTCACGGGGCCGGGCAACAAGCTCAGCCAAAGTAGTAATCTCCGCCTCTTGCAGGAGATTGCACGCGCGCTGATCAATGTCCAGCTCGCTCAAGAGAATCGTGCTCAAACCCTCTTCCTCTTCCTGTCCCTCAGTCACAAGCCCGAACGGATGCTCGGCAAATCCTTGGAACAGATCGAGATGCCGACGCAGGATGAGCGCCGCCTCTGACAGTGCTTCTTCCGGCTTGATCCCACCATCTGTGGTTATGTCCAGGATCAATCGCTCGTACCCGGTTTTCCCACCCACGCGTGTGTCTTCAACAGTGAAGTTCACCCGTTTAACCGGCGAGAAGTCCGCGTCAATCGGAATCACTGCAAGAGGCGCATTCTCCAGCCGGTTCATCTCCGCCGGACGGTATCCGTACCCAGTTTCTACCTCCAGCTCTATCTCCAGCTCACCCTTCTCGTTCAGCGTTGCAATGTGAAGATCCGGATTGATAACCTCAACGCCGGGTGAGAGCACCATGTCCGCCGCCGTCACGTCACACGGCCCTTGTTTCTCGATAGTGAGTCGCGCCGGCTCGTCAATGTGTACCCTCAGCGCCAACCCCTTAATGTTGAGGATAATCTCCAGAATATCCTCTTTGACCCCTTCGATGGTGTCGTACTCATGGTACTTGCCGGCAAAATTGACGCGCACCACTGCAGCCCCGGGGATCGCCGAGAGTAGGGTACGGCGCAGGCTGTTGCCAAGCGTGGAAGCAAACCCGCGCTCCAGTGGCTCGATTACGACTCGCCCATGCTTATTCTTGAGTTCCTCAATCTTTACTTCCTGAGGAAAGATCAACTCACCCATATTAACCTCCTAGCGGGAGTAGAATTCGACGATCAGGTTGGCAGCGATCGTGTAACCTGTCTCCTCCAAGTTGGGAGGCGCGATCGTTTGAAACTTCATCGCCTCGAGATCCCTCTCCAGCCAGCTAGGAGCCTCGCGTTTACCGCTTGATTCGAGTATTCCCTTCACACGCGCGCGCCTCGCCTCTTTGACTGTGACGGTGTCTCCCGACCGTAGAAGCACAGACGGGATGTTCGTCGCTCGACCGTTCAATTCAATGTGCCCGTGCGTAATCAGCTGTCGCGCTTGATCGCGTGACGTGGCAAATCCGGCCCGATAGACGGTGTTGTCTAGCCGGCGCTCAAGCAATGTGAGAAGAGCTTCGCCGGTGACCCCTTTCTGGCGTTTCGCCCATGCAACGTAACTGCGGAACTGCCTCTCGCGCACACCGTATATCCGTCGCGCCTTCTGCTTCTCACGCAGGTGCAATTGATACTGGCTTCGCCGTGAGCGGTGTTTCCTCGCCCGTTCCCCCGGTGGATAGCTTCGGCTCGACATCGGGCAGCTCTGCGTATAGCAGCGATCGCCTTTCAAGAAAAGCTTCTCGCCCTCTCTGCGACACCTTTTGCACTTCGGCCCTGTGTCTCGTCCCATTATCGTCTCCCCTTGTTGCTACTATGGGAAACCGGTGTAACATTCTTAACTTCTTCCACTCGGATACCCGATCCTTTGATCGTCTGTACCACGGATTGCCTTCCTGATCCAGTTCCTTTCACAGCGATGCTGACGGAGCGAATTCCGTAGTCTTTCATCTCGCGTACGAGGGCCTCTGCCGCAATCTGAGCAGCGAACGGCGTACCCTTCCGTGACCCTTTGTATCCCACCATACCCGGACTCTTCCAGGTAATTGGGTTGTCATTCGTATCGCACACAGTGATGATCGTGTTGTTGTACGTCGCATGAATATGGATGTTCGCACGCTCAAGTTTGATGTTTTTCGCCATCCCTACCTCTTCTTTCCTGCTTTGGCCGGTCGTGGACCTTTCCAGGTGCGCGCATTCGATCTTGTTCGTTGTCCGTGCACCGGAAGGCGTCGCTTGTGGCGGATGCCGCGATATGCGTTGATATCCTTCAGCCGCTGTATGCTTGAGAAAACCCGTCTGCGTAGGTCTCCCTCGACAAGGTATTCCTCAACCTCGCGCCTGAGTGCGGCCACCTCTTGTTCGGTAAGATCTTTCACGCGCACTTCTGGAGAAATCCCTGTTTTGTGGACGATCTCCGTTGCACGCGTCCGGCCGATACCGTAGATATATGTCAATCCTATCTCGATTCTCTTGTCGTTGGGTAGGTTAACCCCGGCTATTCGCGCCATAGTCTAATCCCCCTAGCCTTGTCGCTGCTTGTGTTTAGGATTCTTGCAGATGATCATCATCCGACCACTGCGACGAATAACCTTGCACTTAGCGCACATTTTCTTAACTGAGCTTCGAACCTTCATCGTTAGTCGACGTTGTGGCTAGCTCTCACGATATACGATTCGTCCCTTCGTCAAATCATAGGGCGAGAACTCCACAATCACGCGATCACCCGTAAGGATCCGGATGTAGTGCTTGCGAATCTTGCCTGAGATATGACAAAGGACAACATGGCCATTCGTGAGCTGCACCCGAAACATAGAGCTCGGAAGGCTTTCAATGACCTCTCCGCGTTGACGGATTACGTCCTTGCTCTGCCCGGGTGCCGACGGTGTCTTCCTTCTTTGACTACGCGCATCCGCTCTCGTCTTTGCCACTACGTCTTCATTCACCTCCTCAAGGTCAGAATCTCCAACCCCGTATCTGTCAGGGCGACTGTATGCTCAAAATGTGCCGCCAGTCCCCTTGTAGCCGTCACAACGGTCCACTCGTCGTCGAGAACCCTGGTCGGTTCGGAATCAAGTTTCACCATCGGTTCGATAGCGATGACCATTCCCGCCCGCAGCCGCGGGCCGCGCCCCGGTGGACCGAAATTAGGGATTTGGGGATCCTCGTGAAGGCTTCTCCCTATCCCATGTCCAACATACTCCGTCACGACATGAAGCCCCGCATTCTCAACAAAGGCACCGATGGCGTGCGAAATATCCGACAAACGATTACCTATTCTAACCTGTTCGATCCCCTGCCACAAGCTTTGCTCTGTTATGCGCAGCAGGTACTCTGCGTTTGAATCTATCTCGCCCACAGGTACGGTAGTCGCCATGTCGCTGTACAATCCATCCTTCACCAATCCGATATCGATGGAGAGTATGTCTCCATCGTGCAATACGCGCTTCTTGGAAGGAATCCCATGCACAACCTCAGCGTTAATCGATGCGCAGATCGTGGCCGGGTATCCGTTGTATCCCTTGAATGCCGGCGACGCCCCCGCCTGACGGATAAGATTCTCGGCCATTCGATCCAGCGACTCCGTGTTCTTGCCCGAAGCCACATGCAAACTGATTTCATGCAAACAGGAGGCCAGCAGCCCCCCGTTCTCACGCATCGTGTCGATTTCGTCCGATGTCTTCAGCGTTATCATTCGTCAAGCATGGCGAGAATCTGCGACGAAACCTTGTCAGTCGGCTGTGAGCCATCGACATCTTGCAGCAAGCCACGTTCGCCGTAGAAATCAATCAACGGTGCTGTCGCTTGCATATAGACATCGAATCGATTCTCGATTACTTCCCGTCGATCATCATCTCGCTGAAACAATTCGCCGCCACAGGCTTCGCATTTGTCCTTGTCCGTCGGCGGATTGAACAGCAAGTTGTATATTCTCCCACAGCCCCGGCAGACGCGTCGCGACGAAAGCCGGGAGATGACGTCATCGCGCGACAGATCAATGTTGATCGCCACGTCAATCTTGGTGATCTCCTCCAATGCGGATGCCTGCGCGGCCGTTCGGGGAAATCCATCCAGAATGAATCCATCGGCCGAATCGATCCGTCCCTCGATCATGTTGATGATCAGGGAATCGGGAACAAGATCGCCACGATCCATGTACCCCTTCGCTTCACGTCCCAGATCGGTGCCGCGATTGACCTCATCTCTCAGGATATCGCCGGTCGATAGGTGTAAGAGACCCGTTTCCTTCGCAAGGAGTTTCGCCTGTGTTCCCTTCCCCGCACCCGGAGGCCCAAGAAGCACGATACGTGTCAGCATATTGCTTATCCTTTCCTTCGTCCCAGCAGTCCGCCCGACTTGGTAAGGCTCTCGTAGTGCCGCATCACCAAGTGCGCCTCGATCTGCATGATCGTGTCCAATCCGACACCGACAACGATCAACAATGATGTTCCACCGATCAGATACATGCCTCTGATTCCGCTCACCCAGGCAAACAAGTACGGCAGCACAGCGATCGCGGCCAGGAACACGGCTCCGACCAGTAGGATTCTGTTCAGCACGCCGGAGATGTAGTCAGCCGTTGGTTTTCCCGGACGTACTCCGGGAATGAATCCGCCCGACTCGCGTACGTTCTTTGCCACATCCTGAGGATCGAAGACAATCGAGCTGTAGAAGTAGGTGAAGAAGAAGATCAGGAGCACGTAAACGATGATGTAAGGCAGGCTCCCGTTCTTCACATATGGAGTCAGCCAAGACAGTGCAGGAACGAATTGTGTCAGGGTTGTGGGCATCGTCAATAGCGCCGATGCGAAGATGATCGGGATGACTCCACCTTGGTTAACCCGAATCGGCAGATGTGACATGTGCCCGCCGTAGATGCGCCTACCTGACGTACGCTTGGCGTACTGAATCACAATCTTGCGCTGCCCCTGCTGGATCATCGTGACTCCACCGATGACGATGATGAACAAGAGGATCACAGCCACTCCCCAGAACGGGCTGACCGTTCCTGTCGAGATATCGTTGTACGTGGAAGTAAGCTGCGACGGAAATCGGGACAGAATACCAATCATGATCAGCATACTGATTCCGTTGCCGATTCCGTTCTCAGTCATTCGTTCACCGAGCCACATCAGGAAGATCGTTCCAGTAGTGAGGGTGATTACCGATGTAACATAGAACCACGGGCCACCCTTGCTCAAGCCCCAATTGACGATAAGCATACTCATCGTCGCCGCTTGAACTACGGCCAAGACGAGCGTCGACCAGCGGGTGTAGGTCGTGATCTTGCGACGGCCCTCGCGTCCCTGCTGTTGTAGTTCCTTCAGCTTCGGAACTACGGCGGTGAGAAGGCTGAAGATAATCGACGCATTGATGTAAGGTGTGACCCCAAGCGCGAATAACGAAAAGCGCTGAAGAGCTCCCCCGGTGAACATGTTCAAGAAGTCGAAGATTCCTCCTCCTTGGCTGGAGAAGAAGTTCTTCAGAGCCTCAGGGTCGACTCCCGGAACCGGGATGTGTGTTCCCAGACGGAACACAATGATCGCACCCAGAGTAAATATGATGCGCTCTCGCAATTCGGGAACACGGAACAGATGACTGAGCTTCTCCCACATACTCACACCACCTCTGCCTTTCCACCCGCCTGCTCGATCTTACGTCTCGCCTCATCAGTGAATCGATGAGCCCGCACGGTGAGAGGTCTATCGAGTTCGCCTCTCCCCAAGATCTTCAGCCGAGTCGGCCTTCCCTTCACGAGCCTTAGCTCGCACAATCGTTCAAGAGACACCATTTCATTTGGCTCGAACCGGTCGGCGAGCGTATCCACGTTTACGCAGGCATAATCAACTCGCGCATGGTTGGTGAAGCCCCGCTTTGGGAAGCGCATCCAAACAGGAGTCTGCCCTCCCTCGTATCCAGGGCGGGTTCCTCCACCGCTTCGTGAGTTCTGCCCACCGTTTCCGCGGCCGCTCTCGTGCCCCCCATGACCGGACCCGTAGCCCCGACCGACCCGCTTGCGTGCGTGAGTGCTCCCTTTCGTCGGGCGAAGTTCGTTAAGCTTCATCCTTTGTCTCCTCTTTCGCCTCTGACGAACGCCCGCGCAACCTATCGACTTCCTCGCGGCTACGTAATTGGCTCAGACCCTGAATGGCCGCCTTGGACAACGTCAGAGGGTTCGTCGTTCCCAGCGACTTGGTCAGCACATCTTTTATCCCCGCCAGACGGCAGATAGCGCCCACTGTCACGCCGGCTATGATCCCTGTTCCAGGATGCGCCGGCTTCAGCAGCACGTTCCCTGCCTTGAACTTCCCAATCACCTCATGCGGAATCGTGCCGCCGTTCGTGTTGACGGTGATCATATTCTTCTTCGCGTCTCGGATCGCCTGCTGGATGGCGCGCGGGATTTCGGTCGTGTTGCCGAGTCCGACGCCGACTCGTCCCTTGCGATCGCCGACCACAAGTGTGACCCGAAACTTCAGGTTACGGCCGCCTTTCGTGACCTTGCTGACCCGCCTGATGTCGATTATCTCGTTCTCAAACTCGTCGGTTGGTCGACGCGTACGCGTGGTGATCAAAACCTCAGCCCTCCATTGCGACAAGCCTCGGCCAGGGATGCAATCACTCCATGATACGGATGCCCGCCCCGGTCAAAGACGACCGCCTTAATGTCCTTCTCTGTCGCGCGCTCTGCCAGAAGGCGACCCACTTGCTGTGCAGCGGCGACGTTGCATCCGTTCACGCTATCGCGCAGCCCCTTATCCAAGGAAGACGCAGAAACCAGAGTGCGGCCCGTGTCGTCATCGATTACCTGCGCATAGATGTTGCGGATGCTCTTGGTCACGCACAGCCGCGGTCGCGCCTCTGTCCCGTGTACTTTCTTTCGAATCCGCAGGTGTCGCTTTACGCGTTCCGCTTTCCTGTCAAACCTTGACATCTTGTTTCACTCTCCCTAGCCAGCAACCTGTCCGCCGAGCTTGCCCGCTTTGTGCAGCACCTGTTCATCCTTGTAGCGAATTCCCTTGCCGCTGTACACATTCGGTTTACGCAGTGCTCGGATCTTGGCCGCCGCATGCCCAACTTGTTGTTTGTCAATCCCGCGCAAGATGATCTCATTGGGGTTTGGGAGTTCCGCCTCTACCCCTTCGGGAAGCTCATACTCGATCGGATTCGAGTAGCCAAGATCAAGGACAAGCGTACTCCCTTGGAGGCGCGCACGATACCCAAGCCCTTTCACCAGCAGAGACTTCTCCCACTTCTGTGACACCCCGTGCACCATGTTCGCCAAGAGACTGCGGTAGAGGCCGTGGAAGGCACGATACTGCTTACCATCCTGTTGCCTTGTAACCGTCGCCGCTCCCTCCGCGATCTTGATAGTGACCAGATCGGGGCGGAACGTCTGCTGCAGGCGGCCGTGCTTCCCTTCCACCGTGATCAATGCCTGCGAAACGTTGACCTTGACCCCATCGGGAATCGTAACTGGAACCTTCCCTACCTTAGACATGACATACCACCTTAAAATACCTCGCAGAGAACCTCGCCACCGATTCCGCGCTCCCTTGCCTCGTGACCGGCAATAATCCCTTGTGAGGTCGATAGGATACAGATTCCCATGCCTCCCAGTGGCTGTGGAACTTCATCCTTGCCCACATAGACCCGGCGGCTGGGCTTACTCACCAACGTGATCGTGGTGATCACCCGCTTGGCACGACTCCGCTCGCCCTTGTACTTGAGTTTCAGCGAGAGCTCAGGCTGCGGTTCGTCCGCTATCACTTCGTAGCTTTCTATGTACCCCTCAGCCTCCAGGATGCGAGCGACCGCTTCCTTCATCTTTGAGTGCGGCATAGACACCGTAGGGTGAAGTTGCGTGTTCGCGTTGCGGATCCGAGTCAACATGTCGGCAATGGGATGTGCGATCATATTCATCTCTCTACACCTACCAGCTTGATTTCTTAACGCCCGGGATTTCCCCTTTGTGAGCGAGTTTGCGGAAACAGAGCCGGCAAATTCCGAAATCACGGATATATGCATGCGGCCGTCCGCACAAGTTGCAGCGGCTGTACGACCGGGTGGAATGCTTCGGCTCTTTCTTGCTCTTTAGTATCAGCGCTTTTTTCGCCATAAGTCCCCCTAGTCCTTGAATGGGATTCCAAGCCCCTTAAGAAGAGCATATCCCTCTTTGTCGGTCTCCGCTGTCGTAACAATCGTTATGTCCATTCCTTGCGTCGCCGTGATCTCTTTGTATGAAACCTCCGGGAAGATCAACTGCTCGTTCAAACCGAGGGTATAGTTGCCCCGTCCGTCGAACGCTGCCGCTGACAGACCCCGGAAATCGCGGATTCCAGGCAAGACGATGTTAAACAGCTTGTACAGGAATTCATACGCCAAGTCCCGGCGCAGCGTCACCTTGCATCCAATCGGATCCCCTGCGGTGAGGTGAAAGTCAGAAATCGACTTCTTCGCCTTGGTGACAATCGGTTTTTGGCCGGTGATCTTTGCAAGATTCTTCACCGCGCCCTCCAATACCTTGGGATTATCCTTGTCGGATACTCCCATGTTGATAGCCACCTTCGTCACACGAGGAATCTGCATCGTATTGGAAAGACCCAGCTCCTTCATCAGCCGCGGGGCAATTTCTCTCTTAAAGTTCTCGCGTAGCATCTCTACCTAAATATCTCCCCACATTGCTTACACTGGCGCATCTTCTCACCATCCACATCGGCGAACCCCACGCGGGTCGGTACACCGCACTCCGGACATACCAGAAGGACGTTCGATATATGAATAGTCCCTTCACGCTTGATGATTCCCGGTTCGCGTAAGTTCTGCGTCGCCCGTTGATGCTTGGTGATCATGTGCACATTCTCCACGATGATCCTTTCCCTATCAGGGTATACGACCATCACCTTACCCATCCTGCCGCGGTCGTTTCCGGAAATGACCTTTACCCGGTCTCCCTTGCGAACCTTTCTCATCATCCACTCCTTCTACAGAACCTCAGGCGCAAGTGAGATGATCCGCATCATCTTCTTGTCCCGCAACTCACGGGCGACCGGGCCGAAGACACGCGTTCCCACCGGCTCTCCTTGCGGGTTGATAAGCACGATCGCGTTGTCATCAAAGCGGATGTACGTGCCGTCTTTTCTTCTATATGAGCTACGAGTGCGTACAATAACCCCTTTTACGAGCTGGCCTTTCTCAATATCGCTCGTGGGCAGGCGTTTGCGTACCGAGCCGACGACAATGTCGCCAATCTCTCCCCATCGCCGGTTCGATGGCCCGAGTACGTTTATGCAACGGACAAGTTTCGCTCCGGAGTTGTCCGCCACCCGCAGCATCGTCTGCATTTGAATCACGACTAGGCCTCCACTTTCTCGATAACCTCAACCAACCGCCAACGCTTCAGTCGACTGAGCGGTCGCGCCTCTTCGATCTTCACCAGATCGCCGGTGCCCGCTATCTGCAGAGGGTCATGCGCATAGAACTTGTTATGGCGTCTGATGTACTTTCGATAGCGCTTATGAAGTTGTCGCTCTTCGACCTGTACAACAATGGTCTTTTCCATGCGATCGCTGACCACACGTCCAATCTTCATCTTTTTCATCGTCCCGCCTCCCGCTTCTTCTCCCGTGCGATTGTCATCACGCGGGCAATATCCCTGCGGGTCTTCAGAAGCTCAGCAGTATTATCCAATTCCCCACCGACCTTTTGGAAACGCAGATTGAAGAGCTTTCGCTTGAATTCGCGCTCCTTATGATCCAATTCCTCTAAGGTCAGCTCGCGCAATTCTTCGGCTCTCATCTCTCTCCTCCCAGCACGGTTCGGCGCTTCAGACGCGTCGGAAATGGAAGCTTGTGGCTAACCAGCTCATGCACGCGCTTCACTTCCGCCTCACCGATTCCGGAAATCTCGAACAGGATCCGTCCAGGCTTAACCACCGCCACCCAGTGGTCAACCGGTCCTTTACCTTTTCCCATTCTCGCTTCCGCCGGATGCTTGGTGACCGCCTTGTCCGGGAAGACACGTATCCAAACCGTAGAATCGCGGTGAGTTTGCCGGGCGATCGTTGTGCGGCATGCCTCTATCTGCTGTGCTGTAATCCATGCCGGCGCAAGCGACTGAATTCCGTACTCGCCAAATGCGATCTCATACCCGCGCGTTGCTTTGCCCTTCATGCGTCCGCGATGGAACTTCCTATATTTTGTCCGTTTTGGAAATAACAGCGCCATGCTACTTCACCTCATTCTCTCTCGTCATTCCGCATCGACACACCATGCGCATGCTCTCCACGGAAGACCCACGCCTTGACACCGATATTCCCGTACTTCGTCCGCGCTTCCGTAAACCCGTAATCGATGTCCGCACGAATCGTCTGCAGGGGGACGCGACCTTCCATCATCGTGATGGAACGCGCAATCTCGGCCCCACCGAGTCGACCGCTCACCTTTATCTTTACACCTTCTGCACCGGCGCCCATTACACGGCGAATTACTTCCTTCATCGCGCGTGCTGGAGCAATGCGTGACTCGATCTGCATCGCCACATCCTGTGAAACAAGAACCGCCTGCAGATCAGGCCGCTCAACCTCTTTGATCGAGACTTTCACGAGCCGCCCGGTGAGATCCTCAAGAACTCCCTGCAACTGCTGGATCTCGCTTCCGTTACGCCCGATGACTATCCCAGGACGTGCGGAGTGAATCACGACCGATACACGATCTTCTTTGGAGCGCTCAATGTTCACTTCGGACACCGCTGCACGCCGATATCGCTCCTCGACCAAGTCGCGGATCTTCCTATCTTCGGAGATATACTCAGGCGCCAGCTTGGGGTTGTACCAGTTGGAGACCCAATTGCGTGTCACCCCTACCCTGAATCCGACTGGATGGACTTTCTGTCCCATTATTCACCCCTCGCGTCGCCAACGACGATCGTGACGTGACTCGTCGGCCGGCGCACAATATCTGCTCGCCCCATCGCCCGGGGGCGCATGCGACGAAGCCTCGGCCCCATATCGACCGTAGCGCGAACAACGAAAAGCTTGTCTACATCAACATCGTAGTTGTTCTCCGCATTGGCGATCGCCGACTCCAATGTCTTGCGGATCGTCCGTGCGGCCTTTTTATTGGACAACATAATGATCCGCAATGCATCGTTAACGTTCTTCCCGCGGATGACATCGGCCACCAATCGGGCTTTGCGCGGGGACATACGCACTCCTCTGGTTATCGCACGTGCTTCCATCTTCTCTCCCCTAAGTCAGACCCGGTGCCCGTTTCTTCTTCATCCCACCATGAGAGCGGAACGTTCTCGTCGGTGCGAACTCACCCAGCTTGTGGCCAACCATGTTTTCTACAACGTAGACCGGCACATGAACCTTGCCGTTGTGGACTTTGATCGTCAGCCCGACCATCTCCGGGGTGATCATCGAAGCACGCGACCAGGTCTTGATCTCTGTAATATCCCCGCGCCGAGCTTTCTCTACCTTTCGTTCAAGGCTTTCGAGCACGTAGGGGCCTTTCTTCGTTGATCTCGGCATATCTCTCCTTATCGTCTCCCTTTGCCGGCTCGACGCACAATCAGCGCGCTCGACTTCTTGTTCCGTTTTCGGGTTCGTCCACCCTTAGCTAGTTTCCCGGTAGGAGAAACCTGTGGGCGCCCGACGCGCGCGCGCCCTTCACCACCGCCGTGCGGGTGATCCACAGGGTTCATTGCAACACCACGCACATGCGGCTTTCGCCCCAAATGACGCGTACGCCCGGCCTTTCCGTGCTTCACATTCTTATGATCGGGGTTCGACACCTCGCCGATCGTCGCGCGGCATTCCACGTTGAAGATGCGGACCTCGCCCGACGGCATACGGATGTGCGCCCGATTGCCTTCCTTGCCGATCAGTTTCGCCGATGTACCGGCGGAACGGGCGACCTTCCCGCCGCTCTTGGGATTGAGCTCCAGGTTGTGAATCACGGCACCAAGAGGAATACGGCGCAGAGGCAACGCGTTACCCACTCGGATCTCCGCTTCATCCCCGGCCTGGACCTCAGCTCCGATTTCAAGTGAGACAGGCGCGATTATGTATCGCTTCTCGCCGTCGGCGTAGTGAAGAAGGGTGATCCAAGAAGAGCGATTCGGATCGTATTCTCGCGAGACAACCCGCGCCGTTATTCCATCCTTGTCTCGCGCGAAATCGATAACCCGATATCTTCGCTTGTGTCCGCCACCGCGCCAGCGCACGGTTATCCTTCCCTGTCCGTTGCGCCCACCTTTCTTGTGTTGCGGTCGCAGCAGGCTCTTCTCAGGAGATACTGCAGTGAGCCCCGAGAAATCAGGAAGATCGGCGTGACGACGCCCCGCTGATGTCGGCTTGAATCTCTTGAGAGCCATCTTTCTATCCCCCCATCACGTCAATTCGGTCGCCGGGAGCAAGCTGCACGATCGCCTTTCGCCAACGGGGCGTGCGCCCATGCAGTTGGCTCAATCGTTCACGACGAGGCTTACCCTTCCTGTTCGCTGTCCAGACCTTCTTAACTCGCACCTTGAACAGCTCCTCAACGGCCTTTCGTATTTCAACCTTGTTGGCACCAACGGCAACACGGAAGGAGTACTTCCTGTCTTCCATGCGCGCCCATGATTCTTCCGTCAGGATCGGCTCGAGGATGATGTCCTCTGCATGCATCAGCTTCGCCATGGCTATGACCTCTCCTTGAGTTCATCCAGCGCCTGCGCAGAGAATATCAGGCCATCGTGGCGAAGGATGTCATATACATTCAATCCCACACTGGACAGACACTTCACACCAGGCAGGTTGGAGAAGGACTTCTTCAAGGTGCGATTATACTCGTCGTTTCCCACGACCACCAGAACTGAAGCGGTCATCCCCACTTTGTCGAGCAAGGAGAGCGCCTGCTTGGTCTTCGGAGTATCAAACACGATCCGATCGACAACCGCGATGTTCCCGCCGGCGGCACGATCGGACAACGCAGAGACCAGCGCGCCCCGCACCATCTTCTTCGTTAATTTGATGTGGTAGCTCCGCGGCTTGGGACCAAAGATAGTCCCGCCACCTACCCATACGGGAGAGCGACGGGATCCGGCACGAGCGCGCCCCGTTCCTTTCTGCCGCCACGGCTTGCGTCCACCACCGCTGACTTCACCACGCGTCTTGGTGGAACTCGTCCCTTGGCGATGATTCATCTGCTGCATACGCACCGTTCGATACAACAGGTCATTGTTGATCGATGCGCCAAACAGGGCATCATCCAATTCCACAATATGGGGCTCGTCCGCCCCATCGAATGTATATTGTTTAGCTTCAACCATGGGTCTTCCTCAGTTGTAAGATTGTCCCGCGCGCGCCGGGAGTCGATCCCTTGAGTATCAGCAGGTTCCGCTCTTGGTCAACGCGCACCACGCGCAAAGATTTGAGCGTAACCCGATGATTTCCAGTCTGTCCCGGGAGCTTTTTCCCCTTTACGACACGCCCCGGGTTTACGCAGTTTCCCACAGATCCTGGGCGGCGATGAAAATGCGACCCGTGTGTTTTCGGGCCGCCGGCGAAGTCCCATCGTTTAACGACGCCTTGAAAACCAAGGCCACGTGACGTTCCGATCACATCGACCTTGTCTCCCTCAGAGAAGATGTCCACCCCGACGCGATCGCCAACGCTATACTCCGTCGGATCATCGACACGCACCTCAAAAAGATGGCGTTGCGGCGCAACACCAGCCTTCTTGAAGTGCCCGAGCAACGGCTGCGTAACCTTCCGTTCAGCAACCTCGGCATAGCCAAGCTGGACCGCGTTGTATCCGTCCGAGTCCACGGTCTTGACCTGTACAACCGTACACGGCTGCGCCTCGATCACCGTCGTTCCAACAGCGCGGCCATCGACGAACAACTGCGTCATACCTATCTTCCGTGCTAGAATTCCCAGGGCCATCCGCCACAACCTCCACTTATTTACAGCTTAATCTCGATGTCGATCCCAGTGGGGAGTTCGATGTCCATCAAGGCGTTGATCGTCTCCGAGGTCGGCTCTTTGATGTCGAGCAAGCGAGTATGGATCCGCCGCTCGAAATGCTCCATCGATCTCTTGTCGATGTGCGGCGAACGCAAAACCGCATAGACTCGTCGCTCCGTCGGAAGCGGGATGGGGCCGGAGATCTTGGCTCGCGTCTCTTTAGCCGAGTCGATAATCTTCCTTACGGATCTATCGACCAACTCGTGATCATAGCCACGCAGTTTGATTCTGATCTTCTCTCTCGCCATCTTTAGTAACCTCGCCTCTTCATGATCTTCGCCTTCATCCCTGCCGGCACCACTTCATAGTGGGTCACGCGTAGCGTGTACATCGCTCTACCCTGCGTGAGAGACCGCAGACGGGTCGCATAACCGAATGTCTCCGCCAGCGGAACGGCGACAAAGATAATCTGCACCGTCTCTCTTGCCTGGAGTTCTCGGATCTCTCCGCGCCTACGCGCCAGGTCCTCCAGCACCTCTCCGAGGTACTCACCCGGAGTAATGACCTCCCCCTCCATAATCGGCTCAAGGAGGTCAAAAATCCCTACGCTATACGCCTTATGAATCGCAGCGCCAGCCGCTGCTCGAAAGGCAAGCTCAGATGAATCCACCGGATGGAAGGACCCACCAATCAGGGTAGCCCCGATATCGGCCAAAGGATACCCGGCAAGGGGGCCGTTTGTCAACGTCTCACGAGCGCCGCCCTCAATCGCAGCATTGAATGTAGTTGGAATCTGCTCATCCGAAGACTTGGTCGCGAATGTGATACCCTCGCCACGCGGGAGTGGTTCCAGGCGAATAATCACGTGTCCATACTGTCCCCGCCCACCGACCTGCTGGATGAACTTCTCTTCCACTTCAATCGGCTCCCGCAACGTTTCGCGATATGCCACCTGAGGCTCGCCCACATGTGCATGTATTCCGAAGTCTTCGTGCAAGCGCCGCATGAGAACTTCGAGATGAAGCTCTCCCATGCCGCCGATAACGGTCTGGTTGGTCGTTTCATTGAAGCGCACATGAAAGGTTGGATCCTCGAGGGCAAGTTTTCCCAGCCCCTCCATGAGGGCTCCCTGTTCGGCCTCCGTCCGCGGCTCGATTGCAATGAAAACAACAGGGTCCGGAAAATCTATCTTCTCCAAAAGAATGGGGGCCTTTTTGTCACACAGGGTGTCTCCGGTAGATATCGGACTTGAAGTGACGACTGCAACGATGTCACCGGCTTCCATATCCTCAAGCGGAGTCCGTTGGTCGGCGTGCATGCGAAAGATCCTGGTGATGCGCATCCCTTTGCCGGTGGATTGGTTGAATACGTGTCCGCCAGCTTTTACCCGTCCGGAATATACTCGGAGGAATGCCAATCGACCGGCATAGCGGTCAGTGACAATCTTGAACGCCAAGGCAGAGAATGGTTCATCGACGGACGCTCGGCGTTCGTCGCCGCTCTCCACGCCCCTGACCGGCGGGACATCCAGCGGAGAAGGCAGATAGCGCACTATGGCGTCAAGAAGCGGCTGAATTCCCTGATTATGAAACGCAGATCCGCCAAGGACAGGGATGTAGCCGTTTGCCACGCACGCGTGGCGCAGTCCGGCGTGGAAGGATTCTTCGTCGACTTCACCGCCCGCCAAATATGCCTCCAGGACATGATTGTCCGTTTCGGCTATCTGCTCAATCATCCGTTCACGGTAGCGTTCCACTTCGTCTCCGATCTCATCGGGGACAGGATGATATGAGCAACGCGCCCCTTTGCTCTCCTCGTCCCAGACCACCAGCCGTCGGGAGAAGAGATCGACCATCCCCAGCAGGTGACGGTCGGCATCGCGATACGGTAGCTGCAGCGGGACGGCGACAACACCAAGACGCTCTTCAATCATGTCCAGTGTCTTGGCATAGCTCGATTCTACGCGATCCAGCTTGTTGACGAAGGCAATGCGTGGTATGTGGTAGCGGTCCGCCTGGCGCCATACCGTTTCCGATTGAGACTCGACCATTTCGACGCCGGAGAAGATGACCACTCCGCCGTCGAGCACGCGCAGAGCGCGCTCGACCTCGGCAGTGAAATCTACGTGACCGGGAGTGTCGATGATGTCAATTCGGTGCTCGCGCCACCAGCACGTAGTGGCAGCCGAAGTGATCGTGATCCCCCGTTCCCGTTCCTGGGCCATCCAGTCCATCTCGGTGTCTCCCTCATGGACCTCGCCCATCTTGTGAGTGGAGCCGGTGTAGTAGAGAATACGCTCCGTGGTTGTAGTCTTGCCGGCATCTATGTGAGCCATGATGCCGATGTTTCTCACTTGTTCCATCGCCACGGAGCCATCACTGGGCATAGGAAGACCCTCACTTGTAAATTACTGAAATGAAAAGGGAAATCTGGGCCAGGCTACCAGCGATAGTGGGCGAATGCCCGGTTTGCTTCAGCCATGCGGTGAACGTCCAACCTCTTGTTGTACGCCTTCCCTTCCTTGCGTGCTGCCTCCATTATCTCCGCAGCGAGGCGCCCGGCCATAGTGTGCCCATTTCGCTCACGGGCAGCTCGGACAATCCACCGCAAAGCAAGGGCAATCTGCCTATCCTGCGGGACCTCATAAGGTACCTGATAGTTTGCACCACCTACACGGCGGGTGCGCACTTCCAATCGCGGCGAGCAATTGGCCAATGCGGCATTGAATACCTCAAGCGCGGTAGTATCGCTTCGCTCGTCAATCTCGCTCAGCGCATCGTAGACGACCTTTTCAGCGGTCGCCTTCTTGCCATCCTGCATGATGTAGTTAATCAATTTCGCGAGGAGCGTACTGCTGTATTTGATGTCAGCTTTGACATCACGACCTGGTATCTGCATCCTATCCTCCCTAGCTCCCCTTCTTCGCGCCGTATTTCGAGCGACCCTGCTTCCGGCCTTCTACACCCTCGGTGTCCAGTGTTCCGCGCACGATGTGGTAGCGGACACCAGGCAGATCCTTGACGCGCCCGCCGCGGACCATGACCATGGAGTGCTCCTGAAGGTTGTGCCCTTCCCCACCGATGTAGGCCGTGACCTCTTTGCCGTTGCTGAGTCGAACGCGCGCCACTTTTCGCAGCGCTGAGTTCGGCTTCTTTGGGGTACGCGTGTATACGCGTGTGCATACCCCACGGCGCAGAGGACAGGAGCCGAGTGCCGGGGCCTTGCTCTTCTTCGTCTTCGGTTTTCGTCCCAATCGGATAAGCTGATTAATCGTCGGCATATTCACTCTCCAAATCGTGGTGGATTATAGATTTCTTCGCGGAAACTGTCAAGCAGCCGCTTCCTCTAATGGGGCATCCGTCTCTTCCTCAACAGCAACAAAGCCTGTACCGGCGGGGATCCGCTTTCCGACTATGACGCTGGGCTTGAGTCCGTCCAGCTCATCGACATCCCCACGCAAGGCCGCTTCCGACAACACTTTCGTCGTGCGCTGGAATGAAGCGGCCGACAGCCACCCTTTCGTCTTGAGTGCCGCCTTGGATATCCGCAGCAGCTCCCGTTCACCGCTGGGGAGACGTTTCTCTTCCAGAGGCACTGATACCGGCTCTTCTCCCTGACGAATCGTGAGCTCCGTCAAACCCTCACTCCATGCTGCCTTCATGATCTCCTGTGTGAGGGGATCACCGGTCGTCGCAAACAGGTGTCCATCAGAAACGATGTCCTCTGCCAACGGTTCACCGATCGCCGCATCGCGTTTTCGTTCGGCTCTTTGATTCCATTCGACAAGGGCGCGCACTTCGTGCTGGAACTCCTCCAGCAGGATAAGATCGTTCAGGTGGAACCGTGAATCACCACAATCGACAATGCGCACGTTGTTTAGGATCTGTCGTATGATCACCTCAATGTGCTTGTCGTTTATATCTACACCCTGCGCCTTGTAGACCTTGTGGATCTCGGTCAGCAGATATTCGCGCGTCTTGTTCACTCCGGCTAGATCAAGGAGCAGATGAGGCGCAACGACTCCTTTGGTGAGGAGATCGCCCTTTCTCACCTTATCGCCGGAACGGATCATCGCCATCTGATCGATTTCAACCTCGCTCTTTGCGCGAACACTGAGGCGCGTCACTTCACCATCAACCTCGGCCTTCTCCACTTGTAGGCTCTCGGCGTCAGGAACTTCCACCTGTACGAGTTTTTCACCCTCTCTTACCCGCGCTCCGTTTCCGACGAGCGGAGAGACATTCGCCGTAACAGGAAACAGGATCGAACGGCCTTCGGGGTTTCGTACGATGATTCGATCTCCGTGGCGGGTAGCGTTCCCCACTGACTCGGATGCAATGTAGATCGGTTTCGAGCGCGAAGTGACCTGGTCTCCCATCCGCACAGTGGCGCCATCTTCAACCATCATGCGTGCTCCGTACGGGATCTCGTACTCCGTTATCTCCCCATTCGCGTTCACAATGTGGAACACCCTCTCTCCACCTTCAGGTAGGCTGACCGTGCCGGCGCTCCCTGCCACTAGCGGTTCGATGTTGAACCTTTCGGTGAGCGCATCGTCCACTACTACCGGGTCTCCATCGTTCACGCAGGGGACGGAACCATGCGGCAGAACGTACGAACGGTCGCCGGCATCCGAATCGAGCACCAACATTGACTTCCCTGCATCCGTCTCAAACAGGAACACCTCGCCCGCGCACGGGCTCGCAGCATCTATCAGATGTGCAACATCGACTTCATCGCCTTCTTCCGCCGGGTGCAACACAGATGGAATCTGGATGACGCGTTGTTCCCCGACGATCTCCACACGATCTTTTCCCGTCTCCATCGCCGTTACAGAGATGATGTGTCCATCAAGCGGCGAGATTTCAGCTGCCGCACTCTTCATCGCCTTGCGCGCTTCGAACAACTCTTCGGCACGCGGGAGGCCCTGTGTGATGTCTTCGCCGGCAACGCCTCCGGTGTGGAATGTCCTCATCGTCAACTGAGTACCGGGCTCTCCGACCGACTGCGCGGCAATAACGCCGATTGCCGTACCCAGCGCCACCGGCTTGTGATTGCTCATATCGTAGCCGTAGCACCGCTGGCAGACGCCGTTAATGGTTTCACAGACCATGGGTGAACGGATAACAATCTGCGGGCGAACCGTTATCTCTTTTATGCCGGCCTTCTTTAGATTCTCCACCAGCCGCGGCGTGAGAAGCTCGTCGGCCTGCACTATCACTCTTCCGCCACTAGGATCGTGTACATCGCCCACGCACTTCGTTCCGACTAAGCGCTCTATTCCCTTGCCGCTCAACGGAAGCACTGCCTCCAGACGCCCGACCTGTTCCGCCATCTCGTGCGAGATCCATTGATCGGCATCGATGATGGCTTCGCCGGTTTCGGGGTCTGTAATCGGTCGTGCCGTCACTCGGCCATAGATGCGTTCCTCAATCGATTCCATCAAATCGTGCTTGCTGAATCGGAGCGGATCAATGTCCACTCCCTGCGATGTTCCACAGTCCAACCTACGCACGATCGTATCCGAGGTGGCGTCGACAAGGCGCCGGGTCAGATATCCGGAATCCGCCGTTTTCAAGGCCGTGTCCGCCGCTCCCTTTCGCCCGCCATGTGTAGAGATGAAGTACTCCATCATATCCAAGCCTTCGCGAAAGTTGGAAACAACCGGGCGTTCGATGATGTCGCCGGAAGGGCCGGCCATCGGTCCGCGCATGCCGCACAGCTGTTTCACCTGATCCGGGCCGCCACGGGCTCCGGAATTGACTATCCCATAGACAGAGTTGTATTTGTGTTGACGCAGATTCTCCATTGTCGCGTCTTCCACGTCATCCACCGTTCGTCGCCACACACGAATCACAGCACGGCGGCGTTCGTCGTCCGTCGCCAAACCGAGGCGATACATGGTCTCAATACGTTTCACCACCGCATAGGAGTTGTTGATGATCCCCTCTTTCTCCGGTGGGATGAGGCAGTCCTTGATCGAGATCGTCAATCCCGAGAGCATCGCGTATTTGAAGCCCAGGTCCTTGAGATTGTCCAGCACCTCGGACGTTTTTTCCCACCCGAAGCGGTGATGACACTCCATGATCACGTTCTTGATCGCAGGACGGTCCATGATCCGCTCGTAGTTGCGAATCTCTTCCGGAAATATGCTGTTCAGTTCTGCGCGGCCGATCGTCGTATCGATGAGGCGCCCGTCGATGCGAATCTTGACCGGGCTATGGAGGTCGACAAAGCCGTCCTCATGCGCCCGCCACGCCTCGTCGAGGTCGCGGAAGTACTTACCGGCCCCTTGTGCGTCCGGGTCGAGCAGGGTCAGGTAATAGTAAGCGTACACCGGGTCTTGCGTAGGCAAGCTCAGCGGTTCTCCATGCGCCGGCGAAAGGATGTTCCGTGGCGCAGCCATCAATTCACGTGCCTCAGCGATCGCCTCCGGGGATAGGGGAAGGTGGACCGCCATTTGGTCACCATCGAAATCCGCATTATACGGTGTGCATACCAATGGATGGATATGAATGGCGTCGCCGTCGACAAGGATCGGCTCGAATGACTGCATCGACAAGCGATGCAATGTGGGAGCACGATTCAAGAGTACCGGATGGCTCTTGATCAGCTTCTCCAGGATGTCCCATACTTCGGGCATCCCCCCACGCAGGGCCTTGTTCTTTATCTCATCGAAATCAGAGAACGTGGTCGTCTCGAGATAATGGAGGATGAACGGCTTGAACAGGTCGAGGGCCATCTTCTTCGGTATGCCGCATTGAGAGAGCTTCAGCTTTGGATCGACAACGATTACGGCTCGCCCCGAGTAATCCACGCGCCGTCCGAGAAGATTACGCCGAAGGCGCCCGTGCTTCCCGTGAATCCGTTCGGACAGGGACTTGAGGGGACGGTTGTCGCGACCGCGAATCGGACTCTCCTTCTTCTCATTGTGGATCAGCGCATCCACCGCTTCCTGCAACATGCGGCGCTCGTTACGTAGGATGACTTCCGGCGCGCCCATGTCATTGAGCTTTTTCAGCCGGTTGTTGCGGTTGATAATGCGACGGTACAGGTCGTTCAGATCCGTGGTAGCAAACTTCCCGCCTTCCAGCTGGATCATTGGGCGCAGCGCCGGCGGCAGTACGGGTATTACTTCCAGGATCATGTCTTGCGGGTTGTTCTCCGAATCGCGCAGCTGATCAACGACTTCAAGCCGCTTAATCAGCCGCCTCCGGTTTCCCATCGCCGATTCGTGCTCGAGCTCGTCGGTCAAGTCGCGATGAAGATCGTCGAAGTTCGTTCTCTCCAAGAGTCCCTTGATCCCCGCCGCGCCTGTGGCGGCGACGAATCCATCCGGATAAACCCGCTCGTAGGCACGCTTATCCAAGTATGTAATGCGGTCGCCTAGCCGGCGAGGAAACGCCGGATCTTTCACTCGCGTAATGAGGAAGACAAGGCTGTCCAGGATGTCGCGATCAATCGCCTCTCCGCTCACTTCAGGCCCGTAGCTATCGACCAACATGTCAAATGCGGTCTTGGAACACAGCTCGCCCACGGGTCGATCCGCGATCACGGCCCCCGCTTCCACCTCATCACCATCTTCTACGTTCAGCTCAGCGGCACCAGCAAGCGGGTATTCCTTCGATCCGACGACCACTGCTTGTGTTTTCTCCCCGTTCGTAAGGCGCTTCTCCTCCAGAGTGACCCTTCCGGCCTCTTCGGCTATGACGGCCGGCGCACTATCGACGAAATACGCTTGTTCGACGTCGAAATCAAAGGCTTTGCTGAGGATTTCCACCTCAGAGGAATAGAGCGTTTCCCCCGGTCGCACTTCCCGCGCTTGCGACGAGGTTACGAGATAGAGCGCTTGCTCCATCGGCTCGGTTTCGTAGTAGGCGATCTGTTGAAGTTCCTTCTTCTTCATTCCCAGCAGGCGCGCAAGAAGGCTTGAGACACCCTTTAGAAACCAGAAGTGCACCACTGGACTAGCCAGTGATATGTGTCCCATGTTCACTCGCCTAACGGAAGAATCAGTAACCAGAACATGGCATTTTTCGCAGGTGATCCCTTCGTATTTCTTCCCTTTGTACTTCCCGCACGCGCATTCGTAGCTGTTCTCCGGGCCGAAAATCTCCTCCGCATAGAGCCCGCCTCTCTCGGCTCGATGCGTGCGATAGTTGATCGTTTCGGACTCGGTAACCTCGCCGTGCGACCAACCGATCATGTCTTCAGGAGAAGCCAGCTGCAACTTCACCCGCTTGATGTCGTCGCCTGAAATCAATAGGCTCACCTCACGTCTGGGCGCATGTATCTCCGCTTGCGCCACGCTTGCAAAAGGGTCCCGTCAAAACGGGACCGCCGTAAACTCATAAACTTCGTCTGAAGAGATGGACCAAGTGCTCACTCCTCGGCCTTGGCGGCCGCGGTCGCCCGACCATTCTTCCCTTTCCTCGCGTAGTCGGTACTGTAGTATCCGTTTCCCCTATATATCACGCCAATGCGGGGAAGCAAACGTCCGGCCTCCCTGCTCCCGCATTCCGGGCAGACTACCGAAGATCCGTTTCCCTTCTGCTGTAGAACCTTGTAAACCGTCTCACAATGGACGCACTTATAGCGATAAAAAGGCATACTGCCCCCTTTGCCCTTCTGGGGGTTGTCGTTTTCTTTTTCTATTCTGAATTCGTATTGCGCGTTGCTCGACGTATTCAGACCTAAAGCACCAATTCCGAGTATACCTTACTCGGCATGTTTTTCAAGCGGCGAAGCCAGTGAGATTTCATCGCTTGAGCAAAGCTCGCAGGAAAAGCAATCCCGTGAGATCTCATCCGGCGACCGGAACGGAAGCACATTCAATTGCTGCGTTTCGTCATCCTGCTCAAACCGATACTTGACAGGGACACTTGCAAGATGAGCGGCATCGCTGTACATGGCAGTGATTCGTCCGGCGATCGTGATGATCTCTTGTGTTTCACGCTTAGACTTGCCTGCCCAGTTGGCACGTACAAGCGTCATTGGGCCTCGGTGCGTCGGGAGATAGACACGCAGATCCTGTGGTAAGAAGTACGTCTGCAGCGTCCTCTTCTCGTCTTCATCGACCGCCAGAACTAGCTTCACATCGGGGTCATACTTATAGTAGAGACGAAATTCCAACAGCTTCAGTGTGTTGAGAGTGAAGCTCTCTTCCTCGAACAGGTTCCCCAGCCTCTCGCCGAAACCCGGAATAGTCAGTTTGCATCGACAGGGACGGGGTTCGGGATCATCCGGTATCAGCCCCAGTGATCGTCCCCATTCTGCCAGGCGTTCATCATCGCCGTCACGCAGGTCTCCAAGGCGCTCTCGCTTGATCCACCCCTTGATCTCGGGGATTGTTGTTGGCAAAAGGCGCGCTGAGAGCGGGCGCAACACAAGCCCGCCAATTCCCAAGTCCTCCGTGATCCTCTCCATCTCGCGTTCAGAGAGACCGTTATGCCCAGCAACCTCGCCTGTGACGATGAAATCAGCCTTAACGCGTTGCATGAAACGGATGGCGCGAGAAAGCATGAGCGTCCGGCAGCTGAGACAGCTGCGGAACAGCAAGAATGAGTGCCCGGGAATGATGTTCACCAGACGGCGGTAGTCTTTCTTCAAGGACTGAGTACGAAACGTGACCGTCGGCCATTCGCTCTTGACGAGTTCGCGTACTTCATCGTACTCCTCGAAAAACGGAGACCGAAAGTGCAGCAGAAAGATCCTGTCAACGACCGACGAGCGCTCGATCAATCGCACCGCCAGCTGGCTGGCCAGACTGCCTGAAAACAGGGCGAGTGCTGTTACCACGCGTTGTCCTTGGGCATTCTCCTCCCCTAACGTCTTGGTTCGATCAACCCGTAGTTTCCATCCCGACGATGATACATGATGCTCACTTGATCGCTTTCCGCGTTCACGAACACAAGAAATTCTCGCTCCAGAGCGTCGAGTTGCAGCGCCGCCTCTTCCGGCGTCATCGGTTTCGGGAAGTACGTTTTCGTACGGATGATTTCGCGATCAGTCGCGGCGGGAACTTCTTCATCCTTCTCGCTGGAGGCTTCGGCCCCATGATCGTTGAGATGATCTTTGTACTTGACCAACTGGCGTTTGAGGCGATCGATTGCTTTGTCGATCGATGCGTACATGTCAGAAGATTCTTCGTGCGCCATGATCAACTTCCGGTTCGTCAGATGCGCGTGCAAATCAGCTATCTGTCGTTCTTTCTCAACTGCCAAGACGGCATCGATGCTGATGATCCGATCGAAGTATCTCTTCAATCCATCGGTCTTGTCCAGTACATAGTCACGCAAAGCATCGCTTGGGGTAGTGTGTCGCTCAACGATTTTTACCTTCATGCCCCCTCCTTCACACAAATCATTGTAGCTCAAGAGGGGGGGGATCGTCAACGCTTCAAGAGCTGAAACAGCGATACCAAAAGACTTTACTGACTCATCCCGATGGCAACGAGTCGATCGCGCAGACGGCTGGTGATCTTGTGGAGGTCGTGGGGAACTATGTCGGGTTGGAATACACCAAACTCGCGGGTTACGAACCCCTTGAGGTTGCTGCGATAGTGCATTCCATCCGTGCGACGTTCTCGGACCAGAAGCCCCATCTCCAGGAACTCACGCGGCGGATCGTTCTCGATGACGCCCTTGGCGCAGTTTGTCCAGGCGGCGATTTGGCCCACGGAATAGGATATAGGCGCATGTCCGACGACGAATCCGAGGATACGTCTATGCAGCACGCCTTTGCGGGTAATACGAGACACAACTCGCTCAATGTGCCGCTCGATGGCATGCGGCAAGTCGTCGTCACCATCCGACATCGATTCAATGTCGATCACTCTATCAGGCTCTGACCCAATGGGCGACGATGACTCGGGCTGCTCCACGACGATCGCTCTGGCAGGATAGTCGGCCACTCGGGTGCCCGTGCGCATGCCCGCCGGATGCTCGACCGAATGTACAATTGCCTTGTCGATGTTCTGTACTTCGGGAAAAGTCGGCGACGGAACCTCCACTTTGATGTAACCGAGCGTACGCGCTATCTCTTCCAAGCGGACGATCGTCTCGTCCTTGTTTGCCACTTCCGTTTCAAGGCGCGAGATCTGTTCCTTCAACTCATCGACGCGGGATTTCTTTCCTTTCCCCTGTTTTGCGTGCTCGATGGCCTCAATAATCTCTTGGCTGACCTGCTTCAACTGCGGCGTAACGACAACCTCGAGTGACGGCGTGAACCCAGCGTGGAACGTCTCCCGTTCACGAACATAGATGGGTAGCACAGTGTCGCCGTTGAGATATACACATTCCCCGATCGAAAGAGCGGTGATGATCTCTTTTGTTTCGTTCTTGCGCCACGGGAGGAGATCCGAGTAGACGTGCATGTCAACCTCATGCACTACACGGTGCAGGAAGAGCATGCCGGCCTGGCTGAGCACATCCTTCTCCACCTTTGCGCTACGTTGTGAGACGATGATCGCTCCCAATCCCCGTTTGCGGCCGCGCAAGGCGACGCGAGCCACGAGTTCCTTCAGTTCGGTCTTCACACCCTGCGGTATGAATTCGTGTGCTTCCTCGATTCCGATGATGTACGGCCGTCGCAGCTTGCCCGCAAGAGTCCAGAGCGAACCTAGATAGTCAGTGAGAAACGCGGTGCGTTCATCCGAGAGGAACCCACTGAGATCGACAACGACGGGGATATTCTTCTCCATGCTGATCTGCGCGATCTCTTCTGCGCAGTCAACATCGACTTCGATCTCCACGCCCTTCCCGTGCCCCACGACCAGTACCTCGTACTTCTCTTTCAGCCCGAAGTACTCACCGTCGATATCAATGATGGATAGGGGATAGTTGTTACGCAGGAGTTCCTCAAAGATTACGCCGGCCGTGTTCGACTTTCCCGAGCCGCGAATGCCAAGGATGGCGATGCACTTCCCAATGACGTCTTCCAGATCCAGACTGAGGTCGTTGCTGATGTTGAGTGGTGTTCCCATTGCATAATGCAAGAGCGATCGCCTCTCGCCGATAATCTCCCCTTTCGTCAGTTGCTGTCAGGAAAGACTAATCGCTCGCGTTGCTCCTTTACAGGGCGCATGTCCTATCGCGAGTTCCCCTCGTTCCCTTTGTCGGTTGAGGAGATGAGGGCCAGTGCCGCAGAGATCGCTCCATTCCTGGTTTGAATCTCGCCTGAAAGGATGCGATCGTGCACCGTCTCAAGGATTTTCCCCAAGCGGGGACCTGGGCCGACGCCCATATCAATCAGCGCATGCCCGTCAATCAACGCTCTCGCTTGTTTCAGATCGCACACATGATCGACATGATCGGCCACGCGCAGTGTCTCTGTGAGTATCGGTGCCCAACCTGAAGACCGGTGCGCGCAGGCCTCGCAATCGACAACAAGAACCTGCAGGAGATCGAAAAATACCGGGTAGCGGTCAGGTAAGTTCATCCCAAGCAGATTCTCTCCCTCACTCAAGAACCGCACCTGTTTGCCTCGCCCCATCTTGGGAAAATCGGCGATCCTCATGTGGTTCTTGATGAGGAAGACAAGACGAGCTATCTCATGTCTGCTCAGTCGCAGGCGCATGCCAATCCTCCTCGCCATGTACCCACCCACCGCTTCGTGCCCACCCATGTTCGCCCCATTGTTATACTCCAGCGCCTTCGGCTTCCCGATGTCATGCAAGAGGATCGCCAATTTGACCAGCGGGTCGCGAACGAACCGGTCAGCGATCCGCATTGCGGCGAGCGTATGCACAAACACATCCCCCTCCGGATGATACTCCTCCGGCTGTGGAACGCCTTTGAGTGCCTGCACCTCGGGTAGGATCGCCGGCAAGAGGGAATACTGGTCAAGAAGTTCTATCCCAACGGCGCTGCGATCTGTCAAGAGCATACGCATAACCTCATCGCGGATCCTCTCCCAGGAGATCGATTCGATCTTGGTCGCGTTGTCTCTGATTGCAGCCGCAGTCTCCTCGTCTATCTCGCCGTGTACTTGGCATGCAAAGCGAATCGCGCGTAACATGCGTAGATAATCCTCAGAGAAGCGCACGCGAGGATCGCCGATTGCGCGGATCCGGCCTGCTTTGAGATCATCGATTCCGCCGACCAGATCGATCACAGCGCCGTCAACACCAGCTGCGAGCCCGTTGACCGTAAGATCCCGTCTCCTGACATCGCTTGAAAGGTCACGCACGAGTTCGACGTTATTCGGCCAACGGCCATCGTACTCGCCTTCCACGCGAAACGTCGCGACTTCATACCCCCGACCGTCAGGAGCGATGATCACCAGCACCCCAAACTCCTCCCCCACGCCCACAATCGGGCGGTCGCGGAAAAGCCCGCGAATTTCCTCTGGAAGAGCGGAAGTCGCGATATCCACCTCTCTCGGAGAGAATTCGACAGACGTGTCGATCGTCGCTCTCACACCATCACGCACGACGCCGCCGATCAGAACCGCCTCGTAACCGGCGGAGCTCAGCCTCGCGAGAATCTCTCGAGCGAACGGATGCAGAGAGAATATCTTGTTGGCATCAATCCGGTAGGACGCATTCATGTCAAGCTCGACTATACCGTTCGGAAACTGCACGGCGCAACCACAATCCACGGACACTTGCGCACATCCCCGTCATGTTCGGCCGCTTGATCATAGTGCCCACGCCTGCCAGACGTCATCCATGCGGCACCGTTGCCGGTCGTCAGAACAGGCCGGTAACCTCCCCATCTTCGTCGAGGTCAATGTGCATGAACGCCGGCTGTGAGGGCAACCCGGGCATGGTTCGCATCTCCCCGCACAACGGGTAGATGAACCCCGCACCCACGCTCGCCCGCACCTCGCGCACCGGCAACGTGAAACCGGTCGGCACGCCCTTCAGTTTAGGATCGTGCGACAAGGATAGGTGAGTCTTGGCCATGCAGATCGGAAGTTCGCCAAACCCCGACTCCTGATAGCGCTCGATCTGTCGCCGCGCCGTATCCGAGAACGCAACATCCGCCGCTTGATACACCTCACGGGCAATCGTCTCCACCTTCTTCTCGATCGACCAATCAAGCGGGTACAGGAAGTGAAAATCACTCTTCTGGTCGCACGCATCGCACACTGCGGAAGCTAGATCAGCCGCCCCTTCTCCACCGCGGGCCCAGTGATCGGCGACGACTGCGGCGAACGCTCCGCTGCCCTCTGCCGTCTTGCACACTACCTGGAGCTCACGGTCACTGTCCTCCGGGAAACGGTTCACGGCCACGACAACCGGCACGCCAAACTTCCTCGCAATCTCGATGTGGCGTATGAGGTTTTCGACACCCGCCTTCAGCAACCCAATGCTCTCCTCGGTGTATGCCTTATCGAGCGCTTTCCCCGCCACGACTTTCGGCCCACCGCCGTGCATCTTGAGGGCGCGCACCGTCGCCACGAGGACGACTGCGTCGGGGACGAGTCCGCTCGCTCGGCACTTGATGTCGAAGAACTTCTCCATCCCTATGTCGGCCCCAAACCCGGACTCGGTCACGACGTAGTCGGCCAGGCCGAGCGCGATGCGGTCGGCGATAACCGATGAATTTCCGTGGGCAATGTTGGCGAACGGGCCTGCATGAACGAATACCGGCTGCCCTTCCAATGTTTGCATCAAATTGGGCTTCACCGTCTCCTTCATCAGCACAGCCGCTGCTCCGGCAACACCAAGATCCTCCGTCGTCACTGGGAAACCACTTCGGCTATACCCGATGACAATTCGCCCGATCCGTTCTCGTAGATCGCGAAGATCCCGCGCCAGAGCAAGGATTGCCATCAGCTCGGAGGCAACGGTAATGTCGAACGCGCTCTCACGCGGCAGACCGTCGACCCGACTTCCGAGACCGGTGATGACGTGCCGCAGCGCACGATCGTTCACATCCAGAACCCGATTCCAAGTGATAGAGTATGGATCGATGTCCAGCCTACGTAGCCCCTTCTCCACCCACACTTTCTCGGAATAGTTGCGCTCATGCATGATGCGGGCGTCTATCGCCGCCGCGACTAGGTTGTGAGCGGCGCCGATCGCGTGAATGTCGCCGGTCAGGTGAAGGTTGAATTCCTCCATCGGAATCACCTGAGCTCTACCGCCACCGGCGGCACCCCCCTTGATGCCGAAGGTTGGTCCCTGTGATGGCTGACGGATGCAGGCCATCGATCGTTTTCCCAGCCGGCCCAGACCTTGCACGAGGCCGATGGTGGTCGTCGTCTTCCCTTCGCCAAGCGGAGTCGGAGTAATCGCCGTGACATCTATGTACTTGCCTTGCCTATTGCCTCCGATGCGCTTCAGCACCGATGTTTGCACCTTGGCTTTGGTCGCGCCGTAGAGATCGAGATCGCTTTCGCAAAGCCCTATGCTGTTTGCGATTTCGATTATCGGCCTAACCCGCGCCGCACGCGCGATTCTTAAGTCATCGTTCAACTGAACCTCGCTTCCCTTGTTCCTTATGCTGAGGCGCTCTCTTCCTTCGCTTGATACATGAGGGTTAGAAAGACATTCGTCCAGGCAAAGACAAACGCTGACAACAAAATGGCCACCAGATCCCAGAACAGACTGACGGGCAGGAAGAAGACAACGACTGTCGGTGAATAGAAAAGCGAAAGCGCGCCCAGCAGTGACAGGATCCGTCGCCAATCTGTTGTACGTGCAAGGCTCTTGCGCAACGCGTTCATCGTGTGTCGCTCGCCGCCGATCAGTATCTCCTGCTTGTAGAATATTAGCCTGAGTCCGAGATAGATCCCTGGAAGGACGAAGAAGAGTCCTCCCGCCACGACGATGAGGTTAACCACCACTTCTCCCATGACGAGGGGAACGTATGCCGAGAACGTCTTGGCGGCGGCGACGCCAAGTGAAAGCGATTGTCTCTCTTGCCGGGAGTGAACAAGCAGGATGAATACTCCGTTGAACAAAGGAGAGAGAAGGATCAAGCAGGCCATCGTGATTACCCAGCGGGGATTTGTTATGTCGTACAGGCTCGCTTGCAGGTTGACGACGTAGAACACTCCAACAAAGACGAGCGCCCACACCAGGAGCACGGGCCGCGAAAACGGCATCTTGATCGTCTCCCTAATCGGAAACGATCTCATCTTCCTCGTCGTGCAGCAGTTTATCTAGACGTATCGCCCGCTCGACGGTCTCGTCGAGGACGAACTCCAATTGCGGCGCGTAGCGGAGTGTCAGCCGCTTCGCCAGCTCAGTACGGAAGAAGCCTCGATCACGCTCAAACAACCTCAGAACCGTGGGCTTGTCGGCTTCGGAATCGGTTATGGCAATGAACACGCGCGCGTAACGGGCGTCGACCGACAACTTCACTTCCATAACGGTGGGGAAGGCGTCTTTGATCAGAGGGTCTCGTGCCTCAAACTCGACGATCGCCGAAAGCTCACGTTTGATCTCTTCACTGATCCTTGCCCTACTGCGACCGTCGCTCATTTACCCCTCTCACCGCAATCCCACTTCATCGCTTACCATCACAGCGGCCGTCGAATCGATCTTTGGCCGGCGATTGCGGTCTAGCGCACGATTTCCTTCAACGTGAAGATGTACAAACGATCCCCTATTTCCACCTCGTTGAAATCCTTGATGCGAACGCCGCACTCGCGGCCGGCCTCCACCTCGCGCACGTTGTCCGCGAATCGATGCAGAGACAGCACCTCGCCTGTAAAAACCTCTTCGTCCCCACGCAGTACCCTTACCTGCGCTTTGCGTTCCACCCTTCCATCAGTGACGTAGCAGCCGGCGACGACCCCATCCGGGATCTTGAATACTTCCCGCACCTCGACCTCGCCCATGCGCACCTCTTCATATTCGGGGGCGAGCATGCTCTTCAATGATCGTTCAATCTCGTTCAGAAGATCGTAGATGATTTCGTAGGTGAGAACCGCAACATCCTCTCTGTCGGCAAGCCGCGCTGCGTTGTTGTCGGCCTTGACACCGAACCCAACCACCATGCACTCTTCCGGGACGCTGAGTGCCAGCAACACATCACCTTCAGATATTGTGCCAACGCCCGTATGGAGGAATTCTATCTCGATACCCTCCATCGCCAGTGCTTCGATCTCGCGCTTTGCCGCTTCCAACGCACCTGTGGACGAGGCCTTCAGGACCATTCGCAGCTTCTCGGCCTGCATCGCTTCGCGGAACAGATCCTCGACGCTCATCTTCGCGCGTGATCGGCGAGGGGTCGCTTCCTGATCCTTTTGCTTCTCGGCGGCGAACTTGGCTTCGTTCTGGGATTCCTTGACCTCAATCATTGTTCCCACGTTCGGGACATCCTGCAGCCCAAGTACGACGGCCGCCTTCCCGGGACCGACCTCGCTCACCCGCTTGCCCGTCTCGTCAGTCAGCGCCTTAACGCGTCCCCATGTCGAACCAGCGACAATAGTATCCTTCTCGCGAAGCGTGCCATTTTTTATCACCGCCGTCGCCACCGGACCGCGACCCTTGCTCAGATGACTCTCAATGATAATCGCTTCCAACGGACCCGCGGGATCGGCACGCAGATCTTCCATTTCCGCCACGAGGAGAATCATCTCGAGCAGATCCTCGATATTCTCTCCCTTGAGTGCTGAGATAGGTACGGTAATCGTCTCACCGCCCCACACTTCGGGCATCAGCCCCTGTTTCGCAAGATTGTTCAATACCTTGTCGATATCAGCGTTCGGCTTGTCGATCTTGTTGATCGCGACGATCATTGGGATTTTCGCCGCATGTATGTGATCGATCGCTTCCAGCGTCTGAGTCATGATTCCGTCATCTGCGGCAACAACGAGGATAGCGATATCCGTCGCCTTCGCGCCGCGGGCACGCATGCCGGTAAATGCCTTGTGCCCCGGCGTGTCGATAAACGTAATCGCTTGCCCGTGCAGGTCGGCCTGATATGCCGCTACCCCTTGCGTGATTCCGCCTGCCTCGCGCGATGCTAGGTGAGAATCTCGTATCGCGTCGAGAAGCGTGGTTTTACCGTGATCTATGTGGCCGAGGACCGAGACAACCGCTGGACGGGAAACGCCCGTCGTGGCAGGCTTTGTCGGCTTCGCTTTTGCTGCTTTGCCCTCTCCTCTTTCTTCCGGTGGGGGCAACGTCTCTTCTTGATATATGTTCAGGATAAGCGCATATTCCTCTTCATCGACCGTGTTCGCCGCCTTGAGATCGGGCATCCCCATCTCAGCCAGCTTGGCGATCAATTCCTTGCTGGTAACGCCAAATTCCTTTGCAATCTCGTATACTCTCTTCCTCGTCACGCCTATCCCTCACTTAGTTTTCGCAGATACAAATAGCAGTGGAGACTATACTCGATTGGACAAGACCCGTCAAACAGCTTCCGAAGAGAGTTTGGAAGAGGGCGGTGTTACCGCAGCAGGATGAATAGGACAAGCGCGATGATGGCACCCCCGCCGACTACCCACAAGAGAATCTTCAGGCTGAGGAATCGCAAATGCCGTTTCTGCTCGGCTGAGAGGTCGCTCTTGCGCGGATGACGAAGCTCGATCCGTTGGGATTTCTTATATGTTTTGACAAATAGTGATATCTTTCTCTGCCTCTTGTATACCACAGCGAGGTTGTGCATTGCGTTCGCGTGATGTGGATCCATCTCCAGCGCCCGCTTGTAGGCATACTCAGCTCTGCCGAGATCGTCGCCATCAATGTAGATGTTCCCCAGCCGGTAGTAGATCGCCTCCTTTCTTATTCCATATCGCAATGCTTCCACAAGGAGCGCGATTCCTTCCTTGTATTCTTTCTTCTTGCGCAGCCCTTCGGCTTCACTGATCGCCTGATCCACAAACGCCTGCTGCTCTTCAGGCGTCTGTAGGATTGTTGTCTTCTCTGTGCTCATCCAGCCACTCCCTGACTCTCTTGATGTCCATCCACGCGAGATATTTAGGGCTTCCTTTACTTCTCGATGGGTTCCGCAGCAGGTAGCTGGGATGGAACATCGGAAAGATCGCAATCTCGCCGCGCCATGGCAAGAAACTCCCGTGGATGCGCGTAATCCCCCCTGCGTCAGATACGAGCCACTGCGTCGGCGTGTTCCCCAAGGTAATGATCAGGCCGGGATTGATGAGGGCTATCTGCGCTTCCAAATAGGGAGAGCACATCTCCATCTCTTTCTTCGCCGGGACACGGTTTCCGGGTGGCCTGCACTTCACTACATTCGTGATGTACACTTCCTGCCGCGAGATCCCAACCGAGGAGAGGACTTCGTCGAGCAGTTGCCCTGCCGGTCCGACGAATGGGCGTCCCGTGCTGTCTTCCACTTCACCCGGGCCTTCTCCTACCAGCATCACGCTCGCCTGTTGCCCACCTTCACCGAACACTACATTGGTGCGTGTATCGCTCAGCGGACACTGAATACACCGCTTCACCCGCTCCTCTAACGCAGCCAGTGTCAGAGAATAGGAAGCTTTGGTACGATTCATTGCCCTCCTCGATCGATCTCTTCAACACGGAGAAGGGATAAGGACGAGCCTGTCAACATACAGA
>Ga0307445_10000092_pt1 | contig 38423 bp, 54 predicted proteins | sample SalMarSW160330MG_FD_202147 | JGI IMG/M metagenome (GOLD analysis project Ga0307445, IMG submission 202147) | Salt marsh sediment microbial communities from the Plum Island Ecosystem LTER, Massachusetts, United States - SW1603-30 | ecosystem: Environmental > Aquatic > Marine > Intertidal zone >... | reverse complement strand
CCCTGACCCCGTGACCCCCCAGATCGTGACCCCCCTGACCCGTCCCACGGCAGACATCGACGCCTGGGTCACCCAGGCACTCACCACTAGGGCCACCAGGGGAATGGTCATTCACGCGGCCATGACCGGTGAACCCCTCGACGGCACCGGGCCCATCCCCCGGACCGTCTCCGAATCCACCGCCAAACGCGCCCTCCGGCGCTGCACACAGAGACAGGAGCACACAGCATGACCGACGACCCATACGAAACAGCCAGCAAGATCGCAGCATCCAACTGCTACTGCTTGATCATCATGCGGGGCCTCCCCGCCTCCGGGAAGACGACCTTCGCCCATGACTTCGTCAGGGCGAGGGCCGCGGAAGGAAGATCAGCGTTCCGGATCGGCCGGGACGACCTCCGAAACTTCCTGTGTGTGGGAAGCGTCCCACGCAAAAAATGCATTGGGACTCGTGAACAGGAAGACATCGTTACTGATCTGGAGAGGACGATAATTCCCCCTATGTTCGCTAGCGGAGCACGCTGGGTCGTCGAGGATTCAACGAATCTCCACCCTGCCAGCATTGCCAGGCTGGAAAGCCTGGCTAACGCTCTCAACATTCCATCGGCCGTTATCGAACTCGATGTTCCCGTCGAGGAGTGTGTGGCACGCGACGCGCTCCGTGAGGACCCGTGTGGCGAAGACGTCATCCGGGGGATGGCCTTTGCCATGGGACGGAGCGCCCGATGACGCAAAGAATCCAAGAATTCCTTATCGCGTTCGAACGTCTCGCGCAGACCATAGGATGCAGAGAACTCTGCATCGACGAACGCCGTGCATTTGCCAGTCGAGCAATGATGGAAGTAGATGAAAGCACGATAATAAGAGACCGTATCCAGGAAGTCTGCGAAAACGCTCAAGGATTCTCCTGGACACCATCAGACAAATGGCCTCTCTACGGTGGAAATTTCGTCTACGAAGGACATCTCAGCGAACACGGACTCGTAGCGGACATCCGTGTAGGCAGCACCATCCATGTAAGCGACAGCGACACCGATGACACGCCAAGCCCGATCAGCGCGGCGATGGCCGCAGCCAAGGAATTTGCACCGTCATCGATCTACGCAGCGGCAACACGACGGTGCACGCTCGTACAGATCACCAGCGAGCGCCTGCCCCTGGGACCGATCAGGCTCTACGAGCAGCGGACAGGAGAACCCGTGTTCGTCGAGGTCACGCAACATCCTGGCATCTGGACACAGTGGCACCAGACATGGCTGAAGTGGCACCAGACATGGTTGGTGACATCACGGTGATCGGGTCCGTGTTCGCTGCCCTGTACGTGGGCCACGTCGTCGCGGACCACTGGCTCTGGATCACCACCCTCATCATCACCACCTGAGGAGACACACAATGTGCAAATACCGCATCATCGGAATCGAGTTCGATACGGAAGGTGAACAAGACGAATACTCACAGGATCTGTTGCTTGGTGGTAAGACCATAACCTTCGAGATACCCGAAGAGATGCTGCAACAAGCACTCGACGGATTCGACGAAAGTGACAACGCTGAAGAGGAGACACCATGACCGAGAACCACATCACCATCGACACCACTCATGGCACGGCCGTCACTATCAATGGCCATGACGTCTCCACCATGCTGGCCAGCATCAAGGTCAGTATGAGTACCTTGGATGTTTCCGGACTCGATGGCAAGCCGTATCTGCTGATGGAGCGTCCGCAGGTCACGCTAGTTCTCTCACCACGGAGCCTGATGATCGACGCAGGAGGCACAGGCGTCAACCTCGACGTCAGCCTCGACAAGGCCACGCACGCGCTCCTGGAGGACATCGGCTGGACCCCCCCGGACCCGACATGACCACCACGGAACCCGTGGCAGGATGAGGAACGGCCCCGCACCTACCGAGGGTACGGGGCCGAAACTCTGCACACCTAGTCTAGGAGCAACAACACCCATGACCAGCACGCGAACCAGGATCATCGCCGGTAGTGGGGTCGCAGCGCTCGCAGCAGGGGCCCTCGCCGCGGCCCAACTGTCCTCGTCCGCAGCCGACACCATCACGGTCACCCCGAACGTGACCAGCATGACCACCCTGAACTACGCGCGGATCAGCAACGGAGGCAACACCCTCCCCCAGCGCCTCGCCAACGCCACACCCTGCCTGCGAGTCCCCGCATCCCGGAAGATCAGGGGCCTGCGCCTGGACTACCTGTCCTACACCGAACCCGAGGACGTCGACCCGTCCGCGCTCCCCGGCTACGCCCGCCTGACCTACCGCCAGGTCAGCTCGAACTCCGCGACCGTCCCCTCCTCGGGGTGGCGTCCCCTGGACCTGCCCGTCGCCGGAACCCCGGCACCGGTCAACACCGGATCCGTGCTCCGCGCAAACGGAAGGAACGTGTGCCTGTCCGCCACGGTCCCGGGCATGTTTCGGGTTCAGTTCGTCAACCCCGGCGAGAGCGCCGGGACCGACGACGACGTGAAATCCCAGATCGTCACCATCACCGTGCAGGACGCCTACCAGGCCACCCGGTCTGCTCTGTCCGATGACTGGAAGCCTCGGCTCACCACGGACCCCGGCCAGATCGCCGTGGGTGGCTCCGCGACCGGCAAGCTCTCCCACGGCCTGACCCAGGTCGACGCCCGGGGCAGCAGCAGCGGAGTCGGCATCCTGCAGACCGCCACCGCGAAGCTGATCGGCCTGCGTTTCGCGTCCGTGGACCCGGGTGACGCCCTGGACAAGGACCTCAACCGCGCCTCGGTTTTCGGCGCTGACAAGCTCGGGATCTTCAAGCCTGTCACCGTGACCGGTACCCGTGACGTCCCCGCCGTGCACCGCGGATACAAAGTCATCCGCCACACCGGGAAATTCGCTGCTCTGGCGGGATTCGACGCCAACGGCAACGGTTCGTTCGCCTCCGGCGAGCAGCTGACCCGGACCACCGGTGCCAACACGACCCGCGTCCTGTCCAGCCTGCCCACCCCGCAGGCCAAGATCACCGTTTTCACCGCGAAGTCCGCTGCCAGGGGGTCGATTTACGTCCACGTCCAGGGCACCAAGGGCAACTGGACGATCTACCGGAACGGGCAGAAGCTCATCACGGGCTATGGGTCGTACTTGTCCTGGGCCAAGAAGACGGTCCGGGGCACTGCGACGTTCACGGCCCGTGTGACCAAGACCGGGTACACCCCGGCTGAGCAGAGTCTGACTGTCACAGTGAAGTAGCCTCGTGGCGTAGTCAGAATCCCCCCTCTGGCTACGCGCTGGGAACGGCAGGGCCAGCACCGACTCTCAACGGTGCTGGCCCTGCCTCGTATCGTGACCACCATGAGAGCCTTCTACCCGCCGGCGAAGCTGCTGCTGGTCCCGTACCTGGACGAGCGCCGTAAGGACGGCAGCCTGACCGTCCCGGTGTTCTCGCCCCAGCCCACACGGTGGGTCCTCCACTGCCAGGCAGGGGATGGACCATTGCGCTGGTTCCGGGACCTGAAATACCCAAACAGGAAGAACGCTCACCTATGGGTCTCCCGGAAGGGCGATATAGAGCAGTATGTGCCGCTGAACCGGTGGTCCTGGGCACAGGAGGCAGGGAACGGCGAGTGGATGTCGTTCGAGTCCGAAGGAAAACCAGAAGACCCCCTCACCGATGCCCAGCTGACCGCACTCGCCAGATGGCACGTCTGGTGCGGGGCCGCCGACAGGGTCACCGACTCCGTGGGGGGTCAGGGGATCGGGACCCACTCCATGGGAGGGGCAGCGTGGGGCGGGCACGCCTGCCCCGGACCAATCCGAGCCGGACAGCGTAAAGAAATCATCCGTAGAGCGATCGCCCTACGGAAAACGACATCGGAGGATGACGTGCTCAAAGATCAGATCGTCTCCAAGGCCGGGGACCCGGCCCATCCTTTCACTGCGGCGTCCGCCGTCCGCGGCGCCTACCTGACGCCCCTGGAGATCCGCAATACTGTCAACAGGATGAGAGAGGACATGAGAAGCCTGAAGCAGGACGTTGAAAATTTCAAGTACGATTCGGCAACGATGTTGAAGCGCCTACAGGAAGTGAAAGACCTACTGACGGAATTGCAGAAAGAATGACAAGTATCATAAGATTGAGGGCATGGTAAACCAACTCGAAGATGCCCGTTCGCGGCTATTCCGGGCCGCAGAAACCCTCGTAGAGGACACCTGGACAAAGGATGGCCTCTGTCAGCACGCCGAGGAGCACGCCGTCCTCGGACTCGACACCGAGACCACCGGCACCGACACGGAAACCGACCGGATCGTCACAATCAGCCTGGTCCTGGTCTCCGCCAGCAGAGGACTCCTCTGGGAGGCCACCTGGCTCGTGAACCCCGGAATCGAGATCCCGGCGACCGCTACGGCAGTCCACGGGATCACCACCCAGCAGGCCGCAGCCGACGGCACCAGCCCGGACGTGGCCCTCGACGCTGTCTTGGGGCTGCTGTACGCGGCGGAGCACAACGAGATGCTCGCGCAGCTTCCCCTAGTAGTGTTCAATTCCCCGTTCGATCTCGGCCTGTTGGATGCTGAGTCCCGCCGTCATTGCGGTCTGGGCTGGGAGATGCCCCAGCGCGGACGGATCCTGGACCCCCTGGTCCTGGACAAGCACCTGGACCCCTACCGGAAGGGCAAACGGACCCTCACTGCTCAGGCAGAGCACTATGGGATCGAGTTGGTGCACGCGCATTCCTCGGCGGCGGACGCGGCAGCGTCCTGCGCGGTCGCCCTCCGGCAGCTGAGAAACATGCGCCTGGCCACCCTGACGCCTGTGCAGCTGCACGAGCGGCAGATCACGTGGGCTGCGGCTCAGCGCAGCTCGTTCGCTGGGTGGCTCAGGCGTCAGGGCCGGCCCGAGGACGCCGCCGAGGTCCTGTCCCGAGGATGGCCCCTGTGACCCGCGTCATAGCAATGGACACCGAGGCAACGGGTCTCGACTCCCGGGCCTCCATCTGGGAGATCGCGGTCTGTCCATGTCTCAGCACTGGGCCAGGAGAGGTCTCGGCAGTCTTCGTCCAGCCCTTCGGGCCCTACGACTACCTGAGACTGCCCCAGACATTCCGGGCGGACTACGAGGACCGGTACGACTCGGTCGCAGCCCTCGACAGAATGGAGGCAGCTGCCTGGCTGAAGAAAACCTTCACCCCCAATTCAGACGGGACGAAACCAATTCTTGTCGGGGCCGTGCCAGGATTCAACGACCGGATCATCCGGCAGTCGCTCCCCGGCTTCGACCCCCCCTGGCATTACCACGTCCAGGATGTGGAAACGTCGGCGGTCGGCTATCTGCGGGCCCTGGAGCAGACAACCGTGCTGACGGCTCCTGAGCGGGACGCGCTCCGCCGCATCCTGACACCGCCATACAACTCAACGGCCCTATCGCTGGCTGTCGGTGTCGAACCTCCCGGACCGGGGATCAGGCACACCGCCGGCAGAGACGCCAGATGGGCAGCGGAGATATGGGATGCCGTGCACCGGTGGGATGCCGTGCACCGGGTTGATCCCCGTGTGTTCTCCCAGTACTGGGAGGCCGCCGCCGAAACCCTGGAGGAGACCTGATGGGAAGAAACTCCTCCATCGATTGGGACCGGTTCGATCCGGTCACATACCAGGAAAAGAACTACTCACCACAGGTCCGCGACGATGACGCGCGGATCATCTTGGCGTGCGCCAATCATTTCAAGAAGCATTTCCTGGAGCATCCTCAGACAGAGGATTATCCCATCGGTGTGGACATGGGTGCCGGATCGAACCTGTACCCGGCGATGACGATGATGCCCCTGACCGCCGAGATCGTTCTCATCGACCCCGGTCAGGCCAACCTGGACTGGTTGAACTCAGAAATAATATTGCTGCTGTCTGGAGATCGTGAGGCCCTCGGCCGGTGGGACCCGTACTGGGACCGGGCTCGGAAAGCCGGAAATCCCTGGCTGAGCACCACCCTGGCCTGGGCGATAGCCCGGACAGCGCTCAACCCGTCCAGGGCAGACCTCCTGTCCCTGGGGATGGAACAGGCTTTCGATCTTGGGACGATGTGTTTCGTCGCTGAGTCCATGACCTCGTCCAGGGACGAGTTCGCGGCCGCGATGTATTCGTTCCTGCGGTCGCTCCGGCCTGGGGCGCCGTACGCGATCGCGTGCATGGCCGAGTCCACGGGGTACGCGGTCGGCGGGGTCGACTACCCGGCCGTGAGTGTTACCGCGAACGACCTGTTCGCGACCCTGTACGAGTGCCAGTACACCGGTCGTGAGCTCGTCCACGTCCAGGTGATCCCGGTCCCTAAGGGAGGCCCTCTGCGGGAGGGGCATCGGGGGATGCTGCTCGCGTTTGGCAGAACCTGCCCGGACACCGCCCGGTACTAGCAGTGCCCCCATCACTCGATCGAATCCGTCCGGTAGGACAACGCCAGCGAGCCCCCCACCTCATGGTGGGGGGCTCGACTGTTTCCTACCCCCGCGTGGGCGGGGACAACTCGCTACGGCTCACCTACACCGGGCCACCCCCACGCGGGTGGGGACTATCTGTCGAGCCCGGCCACAGGCGACGGCCGAGCTCAGCGGTCGAGAGATAGAGTACCGGTCATGGCCGTGGCCCGTGGTGCACGCCGCCAGGCGTGATCGCTCAGCACGGGAGAAGCGGACATCACCCCGGGACGAGCACCGGGGTGCCCGTAGTAGCTCAGCAGTAGAGCGTGCTCCGTCGGTGGACCTACAGCTGGGGACAATCCACCCCAGGGCAAGGACGTCGGTGCGAATCCGACCTACGGGACATATCAGCTTGCTGACTGGTACGTGATGGTGAACCGGATGCTGTCTCCGGTGGCCCAGGTGAACGGCGTCGTCGCCGTGACCGCCGTCCGAGCCTCCGCACTCATCCGACACATCAGCATCACCGACCCAGACTGCAACGCGACCCCCCAGTACACGCCCGATGCCGACGAATCCCGGTACTCCGACACCGCCGCGATCAGCTGATTCGAGGACGCCGGGACCGGGAGCGTCACGTACGGCCCCGTCCCCACCGCCGACCCCGTCCCCAGCACGAACTCATACGACGCCACGATCAGGCGCCCGATCTTGCAGTACGAGTACGTGCCGACCCCCCCGGCCCCGACCGTCAGGTTCGTCCACGTCGGTAGGAAGGAAGTCCAGGCCACGGACTCCAACGCCGCGAGATCCGATGCTTTAGCCCTCTCACCAGCAAGAACCATGCCAACTCCCTAGTTGATCGCGTAGTACGAGGGCTTCCACAAGCCGACCGGGTCCCCCGCGGCGTGGGTCAGGGTCACGCCGTTCACGGACCGGACCACGGTCATGGTCTGCGGCGATGTCGCCCCGGTCACGGCCTCGACCCGGATCCGCTCCCCCCCCACACCGACATCGAACGGCAGATCCTCCTCCGCCGTGGTCCACAGCGGGTCTCCGGCCGGGGTCGTGACCTGGAGAGTCGTCGCGGCCGCCGTGACCCCGGCCGTGAGCGTCGCCGCAGACGTATCCCACCGGGAGCACACCTCCCACCACGAGTCCGGCTCCCGATCCCCCACCACGACGGCTACCGAGTCGACATCGACCTCGTACGTTTTCGTGGTCGATGTGGTCCCCAGGTGGAAGGACCTGACAAAAGAGGGCGTTGCTGTGGCCTGGGTGATCGGCCCGTACTCGACCCCATCGAGCTGGATCCACGCCCACCACTGCGTATGCCCGTAGAACACGCGCAGCTGCAGGTCGTGCCAGACCCCCGTGTCCGCGGTCACCCCCGTGTCGAGCTCACTGGACCCCCCCACCAGATCAACCCAGAACGTCCTCGCCGTCGAATGGACGAAGAAGTCCAGGTGTCCGGTTCCGGCGGTGTTCCGGAGCGTCACCAGGTCCATTGACGTCCCGGATGCGGTGAGTGTCCCGAGCCGGAACTGCAACGCGACCTGTCCCCAGACCATGTCCTGGTCCCATTTCACGGTCGAGGTCGCGACCGTGGCCGCGGCTCCCCCGCCGGGGCTGAGCCGTAGCCCGTACGATCCGGCCCGGGCAGCCCCGCCGACTACGGACACCGCCCCCGTGACCGTCGGCCACAACGCCGTCCCCCCCGACTCGAAATCGTCACCGAAAGTAACTTCTGGTTGCCAGATCATCGTGTCCAGGCCGGCGGCCGGCCCTCCCGAAGCCTCCACCGAATGCTGGTACTGGGCCATCGTCTCCGCCAGCCCCGTGACACGGAACCTCAACGGGTTCGCAGACAGCTCCGCCGGCGGACTGGTTACCTCCACGATGTCCCCGATGTCCACTGCCAGGATGTCCTCGGACACCACGGGATCAGCCAGGACCTCAGGAGTCGCCAGATCCACCTTCAGCCTCGGGAGACGCGGGTCAGCCACGGTCCCCTGACGGAGACGCCATCCAGCGAGGTCAGCGAGCTGCCCATCCGTCTGGACATTGATCTGGACGTCCTCGGCATACACGCCGATCTCTGTCGTCCCTACCGGACCCGTCACGTCCACCACCCGGGCCAGCGATCCCTCCGTGCGCCGGACCGTCACGTCGTTCCGAGCCCGCTGGTCATCGTCCTCAGGCTCGAAAGGAGGGGCCAGCTGATGTCCGGCGTACGACAGGGACACGACCGGGGCCTGGTCGAGCATCGACCGTAGGGTCCGGTACCCGATCCCGACCCAGTGCCGCGGCTCGTACAGCAGCCCCCCATCCGCGGTCTCACACTCCGTGAGCGCTGCCAGGAGAGTCCCTCGGGGCTGAGGACCCATCACCGGGGTCCGTCCGGGATCTCCCCGGACATCTCCGAGAAGATTTTCTTCGTCGCACAGTCGCAGGATCCGCTCTGCTGCTGTTTCTCCGGCCCACCCACCGAGGGACAGCCCCAGGTCGTGCTCGGTCGTCACCTCCGCTGACCGGATATACACGTGGCCGACGGTCACATCGACCAGACCGCCGCCTTCGTTCACGCGGACGACCCGGACCCCGCCCGTGGAGTAGCCGACCAGAGTATCGGCCCAGTACAGGGCCACCACCTGACCGGAGAAGATCACGATGATCCGCCAGTCGATATCAGCCCCGTTGTCCACGAGACTGACCTGCACGAATTCGATCTTGTCGTCCAGGTCGAAGGCGATGGATCCGGAGTCATCCACGATCGTCCCTGCGGTGTCGTAGATCAGGAGGCGTAGTCCTCCGCCCGTGCGGTAGGACAGTTCCCACCGGCTGACGGTTCCTCCGGTCAGGTACGCGCTCATGATGGTCTGCCCACCGCCCGGGGTCACCGAGGTGGTGTCGACGTGCATCACCCACTGCACGGAGCACTGGCCCGTCGCCGAGTACGGGAGCGGCATCCACCCCGTGAGCTGCGCATCTTTGAGGATCGGCAGCGGCTCGGATCCTACGATCGAGGAGTCCGAGGCCAGGGACGGGGTCCCGGTGATCTGCATCGGCTCGACCCCAGGTATCGGTGATCCCAGGGAGGTGGCGTCGGTCCCGTCCTCGCAAGGCCAGTAGGCGTCCGGGTCCTGTCCCATGATCGACCGGTACAAAGCAGACCGTAGGGACGACCCCCCTGTCCCCAGACGCCGCAGGACCCCGGCCACGTCCGGGAGGACCGTGGCGTCCCGTCCGGTGACATCCCACCGGGGAGGCAGAGACGCCACCTCCGCGGTCCCGCGGGGATCCACATCGACCAGAGAGGTCCCTCCCTGGAGGGTCCAGGTCCGGGTCCCGTCCGAGACCGTCCCTGCTCCCGGTGCCTGTCCGGACAGGTCCATCCCGGAGACCAGGGTCCCGCCCGCGGTCGCGATCCCCGACCAGAGCTCCCACCCGTACAGGGCCCCGACCGCATCCGGGTAGACGATCTGGGACGCTCCTCCGATCTCTGTGCCTGCTGTTGAGTCGTACAGGCTCGTGGTCCCCGCCGTGATCACGGGGTCTCCCAGCTCGGTCCAGGGTCCCGCCATGGTCGGCGCCGTCCAGAACCTTGCCGTGTTTCCCCCGGCCCCGTTGTCCACGTCGTGGGTGACGGCGATCGCGAGGCGACCGGTACTGGTTTCCAGGGGGACGGTGGATGCTGCGTAGAGCTGGGTGGAGCCGTCAGCGGTCCAGTACCAGCGCAGGATCCCGTCGGACTCGACGCGCAGGAGCCAGGATCGTTGGTTCCCGGCCGAGTCCCATTTCGAGGCCAGGTACCAGACCTGAGGTCGATACAGGAGAAGATGGGCGTCTACTCGGACCTCGATGTCCCCGGTGATCGACAGCGATGCCGAGTCCGGAGTATCGATCACGTCGCCTTTCGTCCCCGGCAGGAGTAGGCGCGTCGGAGCTCCCTGGAGACCGATGGCCAGAGGAGTACCTCGCCCGATCAGCCCGTACCACGGCGACCCCGGAACCCTCGGAGAGAACCGGGAATCACGGTTGTTCAGGACCAGGCCCTCGATCCGGGCCGGAGACGGAGAGGTCTGCTCATCGGACCGACCCCGCACCACCCGCGGAGTACCCCGCGGAGAATAGTGGAACGACGTGACATTAGTCGTAGTGCCGGCTACGTCCAGATCGATCTGGATCGGGAGGGGCTCCTCCGGCCAGGCCATCTCACCATCCCCCCGTGCCGAAAGCAGCCTGGACGCTGCCCCCGCCCTCGACCCTGATCCTCTTCCTCAGGATCTGGACGAGCAGGTCGTCGAGGGCGGAGCCGTCTCCGCCCCGGATCTCGACGAGAAGCCGAGTCACCCCGCCCCCCCCCGAGGTCAGGGCTGCCGGGGAAGACGCCGCCGGCCCGGGCAGGGCAGAGGCCAGCTGAGTCCCCAGCCCGGAGACCGCCATCACAGCGGGAGAGGACGCCTGGCCGATCCCCTGCTGGATCCCCTGCACGATGGCCTGACCACCAGGAACGAACGCCGCCGCCGGAGAATGCCAGCCGATAGCGTCCCGGAACCCCGAGACCATGTTGCCGCCGATGTTCGCGACGGAGTTGTACGCCGAGGAGGCCATGGACTGCACGCCACGGATAGCGCCCCGGACGATGTCCTGCCCCGCCCGGTACAGCCACGACCCGGCTCCGGAAGCAGCGGACTGCACGGTCCCAGGAAGGGCAGACAGTGCTCGCCCGACCGCCCCAGGGATCCTACGGAACTGAGCCGTGACCCAGGACACGACAACAGCGCCCCCGGACTGCCCACGCGACGCCGCCCAGGACAGGACCTGACCGACCAGACCCGGCAGAGCAGCGATCGCCGAGAGGGCCCGGACCGGTAGCAGCGCGAGCTGCAGAACGGTCCAGCCGACCGCGTACCCGGCCCAGTACGCGGCCAGATTCGCCATCTGCGAGAACGCCGAGCTCACGATCCCCGGGATCCTCCCCGCGTTCTCGGAGATCAGGCCCGGGAGCCGCATGAACCAGGCGCCGACGCTGGCCAGGGCCGGGCCGATGGCTCCCACAGTGGACGAGATGGCGGAGCCGATCGCCGACCATCCCGCGGTGACAGCTTCCCGGAGAGCGTCGTTGGTCTGCCACAGGTACATCAGGGCCGCGACGAGCCCAGCCACAGCCGCCACCACCAGCGCCACCACCAGGACAATCGGGTTCATAGCGGTCACCATGTTGAAGACGGCCATCGCGGCCGCGGCGCCCAGAAGAGCCATGGTGATACCACCGATCGCAGCGATCAGCGGCCCCATGACCGCCGAATTGTCCGCCGCAAATTTCAAGAAACCGCCGGCAACATTGGTGAGCATCTGCTCGGCTTCCCGACGGAATTTCGTGACCTGCGCCGAGGCCGAGGATTCCATCGTTTCCCCGACGCGGTCCGCTGCTCCGGCCATTCGTCCCAGGCCCTGTGTGGTGCTGTCCAGGTCCATCGCGTACAGGGCGTCCCCGAGATCCTCGGCCTGGCTACCGAACAAAGCGACCGCCGCCTGGGACCGATCGACGGGGTCCTTGATGCCACGCAGGCCGTCGAGGACCTTCCCCAGGACGGTGGACGCGTGGGTTCCGCCCTTCGCGAGCTCGGCCTGAGCCTGGGCACCATCCAGACCAACATCCTTGAAGGCTTGTCCGACAGCCGTGAGCTTGGTACCGCCTTTAGAGTCGACCTCGGAGATCGAGGTCATGGCCTCGATCGCAAAAGTTTTGAGGGCGTCGGCGGCGATGTCGGAGTCTCGTGCTCCGCCCCGTAGGGCCTGCTGGATCAGCTTCAGAGCCTGTCCACCGGTCAGACCCAGCTTACGGAACTGGGTCGGGTACTCGGTGAAAGTATCCACCAGGTCGCCGGCGACGTTCGCTGAGCCTTCGAGGCCGACGGTCAGGATGTCGAGGGCCTGCGCACCGTCCTCGGCCAGCCCCGTTTTCACCATCTTCGCGGCGGCCGCGGCCAGGGGCGTCAGGTCCTCACCGAAAACCGTCCCGAGGTTCGCGATCTTCGCCGAGATCGACTCCAACGCAGCATTCGTGGAATCTTCCGGGATCAGGCCGGTTCGCCAGACGGCCTGGACGGCCTGGCCCGCTTCCTCGACCGAGGACACCACGCCCCGGGAGTACACCTCGCCGGTGATTCTCCCGAGGTCGGCGGCCCAGTCCCCCTCAGCCCCCAGGCTCGCAGCGAGCCTCGTTTGGACGGCCGAGGTGTCCAGGGCCGTGATCAGGGCGGCCCCGGCAGCGGCCCCGGCAGCCAATGCCCCGGCCTTCAGACCGTCCTGGAGCTTGTTTCCGGCTTTCTTCCCGGCGTCGTCGGCGGCTCCGACGACGCCGCTCAGGGACCGGTCGGTGGCCGATCCGATCTCTGAGCCGCCTCTACGGACCTCGCCGGAGATGCCGCCGACGAGGGCATCCCCAGCGCGCTTCCCGGCCTTCTCGGCCTCCTGCTCCACTCCAGCGGCCCCGGACCGCAGGTGATCGGCCAGGATCTTCCCGGCCTCTTGCCCGGCCTCGGCGAAGTCCGCGGTGATGTTGTTGAGGCCCTTGTCGATGGCTGGGCGCATCCCGGCGATCCCGGCCGCCGCCGAGTCCGACAGCCCAGAGGAAAGATCATTCGCGACCTTCCCCAGGTCATCGTCGATCTGTTCGGTGCCCTGCCGGATGGAAGAGACCAGGCCACGGACGGTCTGCTGTGCCTCCTGCCGGAGGCTCTCCCAGGCAGGCCCGGATCGGTCCTGCCCGGTGATGACGATCTCTACCTCGGAGGCCACGCTGTCTCACCGCCGTCGTCAGGGGGGATGGTCGAGAGCCGCTCCAGCTCCAGGAGCGGGAGGAGCTCGTCGGCGGGTTCCGCGGCGATCGTCGAGGGCAGCTGCCCGAACCTCTCGGCCAGCGCCAGGATGGTCCGGGCCATGGCCACGCCGGGGGGGAGGGTCAGAGGCTCTCCATCGGAAGTTCGGGTTCCTCGCCCGCCGAGGGCACGCCACTCGGCGAGCTGTCGTCCAAAGGGGAGTCCACCGGCACGGCCCCTGCTAGGGACTTCATCCAGACATGGCCTATTTTGCCCAGCTCGGCCGGGGCGAGGGACAGGATGCCCTCGTAGGTCGCTGGGACGGGGTTGCCGTCCTCGTCGTCGATGTTCCAGCCGATCAGGTGATCGGCCAGAGATCGGGCGATGTAGGGCATTGACTCCACGTTGGACAATTCGTCTAGCTTGGTCAGGAGCTCCTGGAGGGCTCCGACGGCCATGACGCGGACCCGGATGACGAGCCCGGCCAGGTCGCCATCAGCAAACTGCAGGGCCTTGACGGGGCTGCGTCTGGTCCACCGCCCGGGCGGGGGCGTCTGATCCTCGGCCATCAGGGACCCCACGTCGGCGCCGTCCCATCCTGAAGCACAAGCTCCACCTTCGACGTCAATTTCCCGTCACTCCCCCGGGACAGGTCGTACGTGGTGATCAGCATCTCCATCGGCAGGGTCTGCGAGGAGTGCTCCAGCGACACGGTCCGTGGGACCGATGTCGAAGACATCGTCCGGAAAACGGCATGCCCCATGTCTGCCGTCGGATTGAACGCCATCTCCCCGCCCACAGTGGCGTCTGCGAGTCCCAGGAGCCGCTCCATCGCGTACTTGTCCAGGCCAGTTACATCGAACGTAGCTCTCGGGGTCGAGACATCCAACGACAGGAATTCGTTCTTCAGGGCCTGTGGTGCTCCGGCTGAGTCATCGATCGAGAGGGTTGTCCATCCGAGGCCAGAGGTTTTTGCCATGATTCACCATCCTTGCTGTTGTCGGGCCAATAATTTGATCTGGTTCTCGGCGTGCTCCTCCTGCCATTGCCCGGGTCCGACCTGGCGGACTGGCCCCTGGGGACGCCCCGGCAGACCAGACCGGATGAGATGGAAACAAGGCCGCTCCAGCAGGACCCGGTGCTGCTCGAAGCACGGGGTGCCTGCTGGGAACCGGAACATCACGATCGTGGGGAAAGCAGGATCACGGTCTTCGCTGTATCGGCGTCGGTGTACTCCCGACCGCAGGTACACGGCCCGCTCCTGCCCGATCCTGGTCGCCAGATCCACCCGGACCTTGAACCCGGACTTCCACCATCGGCACCCGAACGCCTCGCAGTCCACGATCCTAAACCGGTCTCCGACCGGCTGACGCAGCGAGAACACCTGGTAGTACCGGGAAAGATCGAATCCTCGGCCCATCATCAGAAGGCCGTGGCCGTGAGGTTTCTGACCACCATCACCGCGAAGCTGACGCTGGTCAGGCCCCCCGTCGTGGACGTGATCACTCTCAGGTACCGGTCGACGTCCTCGGTCGGACCGGTCACGGCCCGCTCCCACGTCGGCGCCGACCCCGTCGCCACCGGCGTAAACACGATCAAATCAGCCCACGTGGAGTCATCGGGGGAGTCCTGCACGGTGATCGTGCAGTCCACTGCTGTGCACGCCATCACATGGAGATACGCCTGGGCCCCGAGGGAGCCCCCGGCTGCTCCGATGTCGTCGACGGTGGCGCCGTCCGTGGCAGCGGTATCCACCCTGACCCCGGGAGTGAGCTGGACACCCCACTCTCCCGCGTACTGGTCCCCGACGGTCTCCACGGCCATGGTCAGGGTCCCGTCACTCCCCCGGGACGGGTCGTACCCGAGCTGCTTGCAGCAGTGGGAGAACGCGGGGGCTCCGAGGACCGTGCTCCGGCAGTAGGTGGCGAGAGTCTGCGTGTCGGGAAGAGCGCTCAGAACCGGGTGGGCCCCGGTCGGGTTCCAGAACGACTTCCAGATGATTTTGGAGTCCCGGTGTCCGTCGGTTCGCTCCATGGCGGAGGACGGGAGCCCAGTGACATCGATCGGGTCCATCGTCGAGGAGATCTCGACGCTGTTGGAGTCACCGGACAGGTCGTACCCTGCCGCGTATAAGGCGTCCCCGAGCCCGGACTGCTTGGCCATAGTGCCTCCTCAGGGTGTTTCCGTCACGTCACTGGCCTCCGCGAGGATCACCGGGATCGTGACCGTCGACGTCCGATAGTCACCATCCCCGATCCGCACGTACCCCAACTGGGAGCCGACCTGCTGCCCGTACGCCCCCAGCAGATCCACCATCTCCGCCGCCCCCCCCAGCTCGAAATCACCACACACCAGCTCCATCACGGCCACACTGTCATCCACGACCAGGACCTCGACCTCATCCAGCGGATCGGTCAAAGGCACGTACAGCGTGACATACAGGACCAGGCGCAACTTCACCGTCGACAGCCCAGAAGCAGCCCGGACAGTATCGATCGGACCGGCCCACACACTGGCCGTCACCGGCCCCGACGGCGCCGCCAACGGCTGATGCCCATTCACCGACGCAAACAGCCCGGTAGCGAGCAGATGCGACTCCACCGTGTCCCGCAGGACCTGGTACGACACCATCAGTGGCCTCCGATCCGGGCGAGGTACCGGTCCAGGGCCTGCTGGACTATGACCTGAGCCCTGTTCGACTCCACCAGGTAATCCAGGGTCGACCCGAACGCTTTGTATCCCTTGAACCGCGACCGGGTGTTCTCCGGAGAGATCCCCTCAAGCCAAGGACCGTAGGACACACCCCGGTCATGGATCCGAACATGCCCGGGAGCAACATCGGTCGTGATCTGGGTCTCGTAGTACGGCGTCGGATGAACAATCCGCTCATCCAGGATCCGGTGGATCCGCTCGGAGGCCTCCTGCCCGGCCTGGGTCAGGGCGTAGGACAGGGCCTCATCGAGGACCCGACGCGCCACTCCCGACAGCAAGGCCCCCGAGGGGTCGACATCGACACTGATCTCCATCAGATCGCCCCCCTCCGCGTGGACAGGGCGTACGTGGAGGTAACCAGGTCCAGGAGGTAGCCGGCCCCGGCCCCGGTGACGCCGGCTTTCTGGGCGCCCCCGGACGGGCCCGCTGGGGAGGCGTAGCCGGCGGTCTGGTCCAGGACCTGCGCGATCGCGGACGCGATAGTGGCCTGCTCGACCAGGCCCGGGGGAGTGTGCGCCGAGACCGGCGTGGACGCGGCATGCGCCACAGCGGTAGTCCCGAGGACTCCGCGCTCTACCGTCAGCGACCACGGCGCCAGGACGGCGTCACCACCAGCGTGCGAGGCCAGGACCGTGCCGTGCTGGGCCCGGGCCACCAGCAGACTCGCCGCCCCCAGGATGTCGACGATCAGGAGCTTCTCGCCCCCGATGATGATCCACTGGCCGGGGGACAGGCCCGTCGTGGACGTCACAGGCAAGACCGTGGCCTGGACGGACGCTGCCAGGCCCCCGGCCCCCACGTCGATGGTCGTATCGACCCAGGACGCCTCGGTGACCAGGACGATCTCGTCCTCGATCTCGAGGATGCCCCCGACGTCGGCCCGGAGCGGCTGGGACACGGCGCCCAGGAGCAGGGTGGTGGCGCTGTCCGTGATCCCGGCAGCAGTGAGTGCCCCCGCGGGGGTTGTCTTGTCTGCTCCGTGTCCCCACAGGCCCTCGATCGTGACCGCGTTCTCGACACCGGTGGTGGGGTTGGTCGACCAGTAGCCGGGAAGCGTGTCCTGGTCGAGCAGGACGGTGTCGTACGGCGGCCCGCTGAGGGGTCGCAGATGGTACGAGCCCGCCGCGAGGACAGTACCGGCGACGGTGATCGCAGTGACCTGGGTGAGAGGAACCGACCACAGGTGGAGACGGCGCCCCGTATAAGCCTCGGCATCCGGCCAGTCCCACGACCGGATCTCCCACCGGGGGTAGAAGAATTTTCCACCGGCGCGTTCGTCGACGATGGTCGAGGCTGCGGTCAGGGCCCGGTCGATCGCAGCGGCCAGGCGGGGGGTGGGGGTGGTGTCGAGCGCGTGAATGACCATTCCCCTGGTCGCATACACGGGCCTGGTCACGTCCTGATCCTACGGTCGCGTACGACGTGGGTCACCATCTGTCCCTCCACCCGCAGAACGAACATCCCCGGATCGTGCCGTCGGGGCCGCCATCCACGAGAGGCGACTCGCAGTGCGGGCAGTCCACGGGGTCCCGATGCCGCTCGGCCTCGTCCTCGTCACGGGCCCGTGCCTCATCGATGATGCCCCGGATACTCCACCACGAACCCGTGTCACGGGCCACCGCTGGGACAGCGCACCGCCCAGACGCGGTCGGAAGACGCACAGCACCAGCCAGGGAAACAGTGACCCCAGGAGTCGATGTGATGGCAGCGGTCAGCGCGGACTGCACTGCCGGGGTAGCGCCGTCGAGGACGGCGGTAGTGGCGGCCGCGAATTCCACGTCCACGAAGTAACAGGTGCCGCCCCCGGAATCGGGGTAGGTCGGTGCTGTCTCGCCGATCTTGAAACGCCCGTTACGGGCCGGGGTCACGGCGTCGTCGGCTGGTGCCGTCAGGTCACCGGTGACAACATCGGCCCCGAAGAACGCCCCGGTGAAAACGTATCGGTCCGTCCACACGGCGGCGTACAGGTCTGCCCCGGCAGCGACGTCGAGGCCTCCCCCGGGAAGGTCGGCGGTCTGCCATCCGGCAGCAGTCGACCCGAACGACCCTGTCCCCAGCAGACTCCCGGCAGCATCCGAGGTCCGCGAGAACAAGCCGGCGGTAATCGACGTCGGGGGCGTGGACGGCATCCAGTAGCGGACACGCAGGACCCGCCCGGCGACCGCTGTCCGGATCCTCGTGGCGAGCGTGTAATACACGCTATCCGTGGCGTCGAGGTCCGTCGGGGTCTGGGTTGTGAAGATGCTCTGGACAGCCACGTCAGGCCAGGGGGACGGTGATGGTCCCGCCGGTGATCTCGACGGATCCACCGGTCGTGATGGCAGTGGTGGACGCGATCAGGTCGCCGCCACCGCCGGCGGCCGTGACGGATCCGTCGACCAGGCCCAGGCCGGTCCCGATGGCCTGGGCGTGGGTTAGGAGTCTCCACCAGGTCGTGGTCCCGTCGGCGAGTCCGGTCGTGACCCGGGGCGTGGACACGTCCAGGGTCGCGGCCCCGGATGCCGCTGTCCCGAACGCGACCGTCCCAAGAACGATCTCGGCGAGGAGAGTCCCGGACGGCGTAGTGTCCGGTCCAGCGGGGCGGGCCCCGGAGTACAGGCGGATCCGCCCGGGGTTTGCCCCGTCCACTCCGTCCACGATCGCGTCACAGGCAGCCGACGCCACCGCATCAGCGAGAGTCAACGCCATCAGGAGATCCTCGTGGCCCTGATCCAGGATCCGGCATCGACCACGGCATCGGAGACGTTCGCTGTGGCCTGGGCCCACCGGACCTGCAGGGACCCAGCAGCCGCCGCTGTCGTGAGCAGACCATGGGCCTGAGCGACAACCTGGGTACCAGCTGCCACCGCTCCGATGGTCAGCACAGCGGCATCTCCGAGGGCCCCGATCTGCACGATGTGAGCGTCCGTGACGGCCGAGGCCCCGGCAGGAAGCGCCTCGACGATCAGAGGAAGAGTGGCCCCGGCCGGGCCGGTGACCGAGACCTGGAGATCAGCGGCGGCGGCCGCCGAGTACAGCAACCGGATCTCCACCGAGTACACCGCTCCCGCGGCCACCGAGACCACGAGTTCGTCGTCGTCCTGGAGGACGTCGACATTGTTGATGGTCTCGGCGGCGTCCTTGATGACGGCCTGGTCACCGGTGGTGGTGGTGAGAGCCCCGGACAGGACCATGACTCCCTCCGCTGTGCGGGTGAGGGTCACGTCTCCGGTACTGCTGCCGGAGCCCCAGGTCACGGATCCATCGGAGCCGACAGTGATGCGGGGAGCACGGTCGGCCCGGGTGGCACGGATCTCCAGGCCGGTGCCACCGGCGACGTCGAGGGCTGGGGTAGTGGTGTTCTCGGTGGTGATGGTGGCTCCGCTGCCGGTGCCGGCGGTGGCTGTCTGGGTGACGGCGAGTGCTGGGTGGTTGGTGGTGCCGCCGTCGGGGTCGAGGTGTGCTGTGACAGCGGACCTGTCAGGTCGTTTCTCCACTGGTCCCCTCTCTGGGTTTCGCGGCGGTGTAGCGGCGGGTTCTGGCGCGTGCTGTGCGGCCTGCCTTGCTGGTGGTGAGGGCTGTCTGGGTGGTGGTGGCGCGGGAGGTGGTGCGGCAGGTCGGGCAGGCTGGGGCGCCACGGCGGTAGACCGTGGCGCACCTGCTACAGGTGACGGTGTCCATGGTCAGGCCGCAGCCACGGACGCACCATTGTCGATCGGGACGTACCACAGGTCCCATTTCACGGAGCCGGTGTTGGTGGCTGCGCAGCTCAGGTCGATGGTTCCTTCGGGGACCACGAGGAGGTTGCGGGGGAGGACGGTGGCTCCGGCGCCGCCACCGACGAGGGCATCGGAGGTCAGGCCGGTGATGCCGTACAGGCAGCCGACCTCGTCTGCCGTGATGTCCAGCACAGCACACAGATCGACATCCGACCCGGTGGTGGGGTTCGAGACGATTTTGGTGTCGTTGGCCTGGGTCTGGATGACGGTGGTGACCTCGCCGATGAGGGCGGTCACGCCCACGATTCCACCGGACACGGTGAACAGTGCTCCGGCTGTGCTGGCGGGCAGGGTGGCGGTGGCCCGGGCGACGTGCAGGCCCAGGAGACCTCTGGTGAAGACCTCGCCCGGGAGATAGACGGACATGGTTCCTCCTTGTCAGGCGGTGAGCCACTGGGGCATGTTCGCGGGGGCCCGCTGGATGTCGAGGTCGTGGGGGAGGTAGAGCACGCAGCCGAGCTGGGCGTTCGTCCCGGTGTCGGCCATGTTGACGGAGATCCACTCGTAGCCGTCGGTGAGGTCCGTGGCCTCGACGGTGAAAACGACGATTTGCTGTTCTTCAGCGGAAGTGAGGGCTCCGCCGGGGTCGGCGATGGTGGCGGCAGCGGTCTGCGTGACCTCGGTCCAGGTCTCGTCCCCATCGAGAGTGGCTTCGGCCTTGACCCAGTACTTGTCGATCGCCACCAGATTCGCTGAGGTGCCGCTGGCGTAGGCGGTGTGCTCCTGCAGGGTGAGGGTGGGGTCGTCGCCAGCAGTCCCAGCAGCCTTGAACAGGACGACGTCGACGGCACGGCAGTCCCGCATGTGGAAACGCTTCCCGGTCTGGGCTGCCTGCATGTCGACCGGGGCGAAACCAATGCTCAGATCGTAGAGGCGTCCGAGGGCATCCATAGATATCTCTCCTTTTCGGGATCAGGCTCAGACGAGACGATCTGCGAGCGTCACGTACGCGGACAAAGCCGAACCAGAATTCTTCGGGATAATCGACGAGATCAACGAGGGACGTCCATCGACCCGCTGGATGAAACGCCACACCGTCTCATCGGTGTCGAACGAGAAATGCGCGGACGATTCAGCCATGAGCATCTTCCGATCCCCGACGATGTAGTACCCTAGATCAACAAAGGAAATGTCACCCTCGTTTCCGATCGTCGGGGTCTTTTCGGTGAAAATCACGGGCCTTCCGAGGATGGACAGTGTCGGGGAGGCAGTACCCCCGCCGTACCCGAACATCACCGGGCCCCCTCCAGTCCCCACCGTCATCCCCATCGTGAACAGCTCGCGGAACGTATCGATGGACGCGATCCACACGGCGCGGCCCAACGACGACGGGAACATCCGCGCATACATGGAGACCAGGTTCTCCCAGACGATCGTGTTCTTTGCCTGGCCGGTTTCCTTTGCCACGGTGGCCCGGGACGACGCCTTCAGGACACCGAGGGGCTTCCCGACCCCGTCACCGGTCAGGAACGCGGAGTCCTCTGCGTGAGTGATGGCCTGCGGGTACGCGGTGGTGATGAACTCGACGAACGCCGGCAGGGCATCGGCGACGAATTCGTTCGGGACCCCGGCGAAGGCCGCCAACTTCGCGGCCTGCAGGAGGATCCGGCCGAACTTCGCGGAGCTGGGGGTGAGAGTCTCACCCTCAGCAGCCCACTGTGTCGTGATACCACCGAACACACTGCCGACATGAGTGTTGACGTCGACGGCCGGGAATGCGAGCGTTTGTGTCGTCATGGGGACCACGACGGCCCGCGGCCTGACGACTGCCGTCTCCAGTGACATTTGCATGAGTTGCGACGACAGAGTCTCCGGCAGGAGGAATCCGCCTTCCGAGGGCACCACGCTGCCGTAATCGTTTTTGTATCGTCCACGGAGTTCGTTGATCTTGGGGTCGGAATCGAACCGGTGCGAGGACATCCTCGCGAAGTCGCCCAACGACAGGTCGTGCTTGTCGAGGGCAGCGCCGGGGGCGTCGGGCCAGTACGACGCGGTGCGCTGCGCCGAGGACTTCGCGGCAGAGGGCCGGAGGTCCAGAGGCGTGCGCTGCGCGGGCAGAATCCCCCCCGTCTTCGCGGCCCGCTGCTGGAAATCGACGATCCCGGCCTCGATACCCTCGTCGATCTGGGCCTGGAGGTCCTTCGTCATGCTCGCGTCGGTGTAGGCCCGGATGAAGGCCCGGAATTCGGTGGGGTCTCGCAGGACCTCGGCCATGCGCGTGGTGTCGCCGAGCATTTCTTCCAGTTCGGCGGGGGTGGTGGGGATGGGGGTGCGGGTCGGCATGTCATCTCCTCAGGGTGGCGAGCGCGGCGCGGAGGTCCGAGACCCGCTGCTGCTCTGTCTCGTCGTCGATGGTGAAGGGCGTATGGTCCCGGTCCCGGTCCTGGTCCTGGTTGTGGAGGTGGCGGAGCAGGCGGGTAGGGGGCGGGGCAGCATCTCGACCGTCCCAGGTCCAGGAGGCCCGAATACTGGAGGCAAGATCAAGAACCTGGTCAGTGGCCTCGTCCTCGGACCCGGCCTCGGCGCCGCCGCCGTTACCATCGCCGTCGTGCTGATCGAGAGCAGCGACAGTCGTGGCCAGACCCGCCTCGACAGCCTCCTCCCCGGACAACCACGTCTCAGCGAGCATGGCCTCTCGCCATACTCCCGGATCACCTCCGGCCCGGCGCGCGTAGACCGCCGCGATGCCCTCGGACAGGGTGTCCAGGGTTTCCGCGGCCTGCCGGAGCTCGGACGCCGACCCCTGCATCGTCACCGACGCATCGTGGATCATCATGGTGGCCCCGGTCCCCATGACGATCTCGTCGCCCGCCATAGCGATCACGGAAGCCGCGGACGCTGCGAGGCCATCGACCTCGACCCGGACATGCGCCGGATGCTTCGCGAGGGCGTTGTACAGGGCGATCCCGTCGAAAGCATCGCCTCCCGGTGAGTTCACGGACACCCGGATCCTGGTGGCCGTAGTGCGGGAGAGCTGAAAAATGATGTCCTCGACCCAGATGCCCCAGCCAATGACCCCGTACAGGAGCAGGTCGAGAGTCTCCTCCGACGTCGTTTCGTTGGTGGGTCTGGTCCGGGCCTGGGGGCGTGGTGCCCCTGCTCGGACGAGCGCTCGCGGTCTCACAGGGGCTCTCCCTCCGTCCAGGTGGTGGTGTCGGCGCCGGGTCTCCAGACCACGACGACGGTGCCTCGGCAGCGTGGCCCTCCCTCACAATCGACGTACCCTCCGGACGGGTACAGGCGACGCACCAGGGTGAGATCGTTCCCGAGCCACCGCCGGTCGACCTCCCGACACGCCGGGCACGTATTGCTGTCGAGGACCTCGGAGGCGTAGTACGCGGGGATCGGGGCATCCGGCTGCTCCGCGGCCGCCGCGAACGTCGCCAGCCGTGATTGATTTTGGGCAGCGGTCAGAGCGGCCCCGAGGGCCAGGCGGGGTTGGGCGTCGGTCAGGTCGTTCAGGGCTACGCGGACGGCGGCTGCGACCTCGTCCCCGGACATCCCGGACTGTGCCAGCGGCAGAGCGGTCCGGGCAGCGGATACCGCGAGCGCCAGGCCCAGGAGCGCCACCACGACCTGGGCGTGCTCGGTGATCCAGGTCTCGTCGACCGGGGCAGGGTCGGCCGGGACGTCCTGGGCCTCGACCTCGTCGGCAGCGGTGCTGGCAGCGGTCTCAGCGATGCTGGTCAGGGCCGCGATGAGGACGGCGAGGGCTTGCCCGGTAGGGGTGGAGAGGTTGGTGAGGTTGGTGAGGTCTCCGCTGTCGATGGCGTCTCTGACCTGTCGGGTCAGATCGGCGTACTGGGCGGCGAGGACCTCGTCCCACTCGTCGAGGACGTCGTCGAGGTGTCGGAGCCATGCTGCTTGGACGGCGTCGAGGTCGGGGTCCTCGGAGAGTTCGGCGGGGATGCCCTCGGGGGGTTCCGGAAGATCTGCCTGCGCCGTGTGGTGGGTAGTGGCATGGTGGTGGTGAGGTCCCTCTGCTGTTTCTGCTGGTGCTATGTCTACCCCCGTAGGACGCTGTCGCCGGCCGGCATTTCTCTCGTCAGCAGAGGGGCCTCCACCATCACCGTCCCCGTCGGTGGTGGTGTCTGTCCGTTTCCCGATCGTGGTAGTCGTGGTGGTCGTGGTGGCTGTAGGGCCGATCCACTCCATGGCTGGCAGATCGACCGTGGTCAGGACGTCGTCCGGGGACCAGCCGGCTTCGACGAGGGTCCGGGCGGCGGTAGCGCGGATGGCCAAGCCCGCGTTCTCCAGCTCCTCGTCCGCGCTGACCGGGTTCTCGAAATCAAACTCCAAGCGCTCGGCCCCGGCGTACTGGGACAGGAGCCCGCGGTTCAGGACTCCCCTCAGTCTCTCGACGAGGGGGAGGGTGATCTCTGATTGGCGGATCGCGATAGCGGCCTGAGCGGTCGCCCTGTTCACGTCGGTCGTGGTCCCCAGGAGCGGGAGCGGATAGCGGAAGGCCTCCCGGATCGCTTCGCTACTGATTCTCCGCAGTTCGATGAACTGCATGTCCCGCATGCTGTAGGAGGCGTTGACCCATTTGCCGCCGCCCTCGATGGTCGCGACCCGGTGAGCGTTCCGTACGCCCTTGTGGGAGGCGCGCCACCGCTTCTGCTGGGTCGCCCACTCGTCATCGGACAGGACCCGGTCGAACTCGATGACCCCACCAGGCGTCGCACTGTTCAGGAAAAAGTTCCGGTTCCATTCGGCGCTGTAGGCGGCTGATTCGGTCTCGACCAGGATGGACTGCAGGACGCCGATCCCGTGATACGGATCCCAAGGGTTTGGTGAACGCCAGCAGATGACGTCCTCGACAGGGATCTCAGTGATCGACCCGTCCGGCCCCCGGTACTCCCAGACCTTGATGAAGTCCTCTCGGGAGGGGACGGGGTTCATGCGGTCCGGGCGGGCTGGCCAGATCTCGACCGGGACACGACCCATCCTGGTCAGGATCCCGTACGCCTCACCGACGAGCTCGTAGTGCAGGGTCCAGGTGGAGACCAGGTCCATCCAGGACAGGTGCGGGTTCGGCCTGGTCAGGACGGCGAGCGCTGGGTGCTGTGTGATTTCGAGGCGGTCTTCGGGTAGCCCGGAGGGGGAGGACCGGTAGAGGTGCCAGCGGACGGCAGCGACGGAGGACACGATGCCGTCGAGGACGGCGGTGAGGGTCCCGGAGCGGCCCATCGAGGTGCGGAGGATTTCCTCGCGGTGGGCGAGGCTGGCTCCGCCCTCGCCGGTGAGGAGGCCTCCGAGGGTGGGGTTGACGTAGGTGATGGGGGCCTGCGCGGACGGGTTGCGTCTCCTGGGGAGGATGCTTCTCCAGGTGATCGCCACGTCCTGATCCTACGGGCGCGGATGAGGTACGTCACCACAGGTCGCGGATCTGTACTCCCCGTGGCTGCCGGGCCCACATGGCCGCGTACCGCATCGCGTCACACCCATCATCGAGAATCTTGACGGGCTGTTCGCGTTTGGTGGGGTCGTCCCAGACGTAGCCGGGGATCTCTTCGGCGGTACCGGTGGGGGCGACGGCATCGACGAGGGCGGGGTCGCGGTGGCGGACGGCGTCCCGGTGGACGACGAGCATGGGCCGGGGCCGGTGGTCGGAGTGGGCCGTGGGCTCGACCGGGACCCGCAGGGCCTGCTGGACGACCTGGATGCCTTCGAGGACGCGTTTGTCGGCGGGGGTGGTGGATTGGCCGAGGAGGGTTTCGAGGCGGGCCCGGCTCTCGGCGTCGTGGTCGCAGACGATCGCCGCGGGGCGGGGTTCGAGCCACTGGCCGGTGTTGGGGTCGGTGACCTCGGACAGGAGCTGGGCGGCGTGCTGGTCGATGGTCCACCCGGTGCGGTAGTGCTCGGCGTACAGGATCATCCGGCCGTCGGGGTCCACCGCCCATCGTTGGCACACGAACGGGTGCAGGTAGCCGAAGTCCACGGACCACAGGCGGGTCCAGGATTTCGGGAGGGGCCGAGGTTCGACGACGTGGACGTCCGGGTCCCACTCGTCGTAGATCTGGCCCTCGGCCGCGACCCACTGGCCCAGGCGCAGGCGCTTGTGCCGGACGCCGGTGAGGTTGTCCAGGCGCGCCAGGTACACGGCGCCCTCGGGGGTGGGCTTTCTGGTGTCCTGGTCGACGAGGCGTGGGTTGTCCTCGTGGTGGCAGGCGATGAGCCGGGTACGGCCCTGGTCACACCGTGTCTTGAGCCAGTGGGAGGGCTTGTCGGGGTTCGTGTCCGCGATGACCTGCTGGTAGGAGACCCTGCCGTTGCGCAGACGGGTTGTCAGGTGCTCCCAGTCCGTCTGCGTGAGCTCGATGGCCTCCTGCACGAAAATCAGGTCGTACTCGCTGGACATGATTTTCGTGGCCTTGTCCATGCCCCCGACGAGGACCCTGGACCCGTTATTGAAGATGTACGCCGGCGGCTCCACGCTGGACCCGCCGTAGTAGTGGACAACGCCGGCGGCCAGGACCTCGGCGGCCACGTGCTCACGCCACGTGACCAGGCCCGTGGACGACAGAGACGCCAGGGTCTTGCGGACCAGGAGCGCGCGCGCTCGCGGTACCGACAGCATGACCGCGAGGATCTTCTCCAGGCAGGCCCTCGATTTCCCGGTCCCGGCCGGGCCGGACAGGAGGACCTCGTCGTCGCGGGCGGTCAGGAGGGTCCGGGCCGCGCCGTAGGGCGAGTACTCGTGGACCAGGGACAGGCCCATCAGGTGAGCTGATCGAGGTCGACGCCGTTCAGGCGGATCTCGACGGTGTGGACGGGGGCGGTGTCGCGAAGCTGCCCGGTTTCCTCGGCGGCCTGCCGGATCGCCTGCAGGCGCAGACGCCATAGTTGGGCCCGGTCCTCGGGCTGGGCGTCGAGCTGGGCGTCGAGGTCCTCGATGGTCTGCTGGATCTCGGCGAGGCGGTCTCGTCGGCGGCTGACCCAGAGGGCGGCGGTGTCGTCGTCGAGGGCCTGGCGGGCGTCGAGGATCGCGAGCTGGTGCCGGGCGGCGAACTGGCTGATGGCGGATCTGGTGACGCCGTGACGGCGGGCGATCTGGGCGTAGGACTCGGTGCGGCCCGCGATCTCGCGGATGAGGCGGGCTCTGAGGTGGCCCCGGTCGAGGCGTCGTGCTTCTGTCATGTTGATCACCGCCTCCAGCTTCAGTATGGGGTCAGGGGTCTATGGGGTCATGGGTCTGCCCCCGCCCGGGATGCTGGGCGGGGGCAGGACTCGTGCTGTCAGTCGAGGTCGCGGTGGAGAGCGCGGCGGGCGCGCTCGTTAACACGGAGACTCTGGTCCATCCGGCGTGGCCAGTACGTCCTCAGATTGACGATGTCCCTCCTCGCTCTACACCACCAGCACCATCCGTCGGCGTCACCAGCACTGATAATCATGATCGTGTCGCAGCGTGGGCACCGTTGCCTCTTCATGTCTTCCCCTTGTGGTGGTTGTGGGTTTCGATCAGATGTTGGCGATTTCTTTCAGAGCTGCCTCTGCTGCCGCCTTGGCCTCGGCCGCCTTGCCCTTCCTACGAAGGACCAGGCGGGGACGGGCCCTGACGGGCATCAGACCCGGGGCGTCCTCCGTGAGGACCTCCCCGGTCTCGACGTCGACCAGGTCCACGGTCTCGCAGACCGTGTTACAGACCGTCTGGGACAAGGCCCAGTCCCGGCCCTCGGGCGTGAGGCTACGGCTGACCGCCACCTCACCGAAGGGACCGACCGCACCTTCGGCGGCCTCACGGACCTCGTCCAGGTACGAGGCTGGAATGGTAATAGTCGCGGTCGCGTACCGGTCGAGTTCGTCTGCTGGTGTCTCTCCAGCCAAATGCCGGACGAGTTCGTTCTCGTCCGTGATCTGTGCTTTGGGTTCGGCGTCCCAGGCGTCGAGGGAGACCGTGCCGTCGGTGGTGCGCCAGGCCGGGGCGGCCCCGTCGGTCGCGGCCTGCTCGGTGAGCAGCCGCAGTGTGTGAGCGCGCATGGCATCCGAGCGCGCCTTCGCCACGGTCACGGCCTTGTCGGCCTGGATGATCAGTTCAGTGAGCTCGGCCATTGTCTTCTTCCTGGTGTCGTCCATGAGTAGTCCCTCCGACGGGTGGTTGTGGTGGTGGTTGTGGTGGTGGTGGGTTTTCCGTGGGCCTGGTGGCCACCCCCAAAGGTGAGAGGGCGCCACCAGGGCCACGTTCGTACTGGGAGGGCGTCGCGGAGGGCTCTATTGGCCTTCGGCCGCGGCCTCGGCGCCGTCCATCTCCTCGACCGCGGAGTCGGGGGAGGCCACGAGATCGGCCACGCACCATCCCGTGGATTTCACGGCCTGGCCGACGCTCTTGAGGGCGTCACCGAGGGTCCTGAGCTGGCTCATGTCTGCTCCGGCAGCCCTCAGGCACCTCCAGTGGTGCTCTGTCAGCAGGTCGGTGGGCAGGACCGCTGATCTGGGTGCTGTGGTCCACGTCTTCACATGCCAGGCACGATCACTCTGCCGGAGTGCCTCGTCCAGGATCCTGGCGACGTCCTGGGGCTGTGCCGTCGTCGTTCTGGATTGGCGGCGTGGGCGGTGGTCCTGGGGGGCCGGACGCTGTCGCTGGGGGGCGGCGACCGTGGCGGCCTGGGCGGCCACACCGTCGTCGTCCTCATCGTCGGGGGCGATCCCGACGACTGCGCAGATGGCGTAGCGGCGGGCGTAAGCAATAGCTGACCCCAGCTCCTGTGGACGTGCCTGCGACGGAAGCGGAAACTCGCACTCGATCCGCTCACCGGACTTGCCGTAGCGGAGGGACCCGACCAGGACGTATCGGCCATCGTCACGGATGGTGGGAGTACAGGTCCAGGCGAGACCATTGGCCGAGAGGATGGGCAGAATGACGACGTGGATGTCGGCCAGCCCGGCATAGGTGTAGCCGTACGTTCCTGCGTTAGCTTTCTCAGCTTTCACGATCCGAGGCAAGCTTCCTTGCACTCTCGCAAGCGCCGTGTCGATGTTGTCGATGTTGTCGATGTTCTGGTTCTGTGTCATGGTTTTCCTTCACCGTAGTGTGGTCTTCAGGTGGTGGGGGGCCGGGGTCTTGCCGCCCCGGCCCTTTCCTGTGCTCCCATGGTAACACATCTCATACGGTTACGTGTCCCTGATGCTCCGCAGGACCACCGCCGGCGCCTCCGCCGGCCACCAATAAGCCCCCCCATCCCTGAGGGGAGCTCCGTAGCGCGCTCTCAGCTCTTCCTGCAAACGTTTGTTACTGATGTTGCTGATCCCGTCCCCCAGCTCCTCGCGGAGCCGTCGGAGTACGGCAGCCCGCACTTCACTGGTAGACAGCAGCCCCCGCAGGGCTGCTCGCGTGTCGATCCACTGCTGGACCGACGCCCGTTCCCAGAGCGGCCACCCGGAGGTTTCTCCGTAGGCGTCGGGCTCGGGGAACCCCCCGAGGGAGCCCTCCGCGCGGACCACGCGGAGCCTTTCTGCTGTCATGGGAGTCCCGTGCCGGGATTTCCACCCCGAAGAGTTGATCATCTCCACTACTTGGCGTGTGCCGAGTAGCTCTGTCATCGGTGCGTCCTTTCATGGGTGTGCCCCCTCCGGGGAGGGGGCACGTCGTACAGGGAACTCAGCGCATCCATCCGAAGGGGTTAATCTCGACGGTCTGGCCGTCGTCCTTGCTGGTGTCCTTGGTGTCCTTGTCTTTGTCCTTGTCACCCATGGTGGGCTCCTTTCATGGTGTGACTACACCATATCATACGCCTTACCACGGTGGCCATGGGGTATCACATTGACCAGACACTCCCAACACGTCACCATTGTGATCATGGCCGTGTCCAGATGCTGCGCCACCGGAGAGCACCACGTGTGCACCGGCTGCGACTGCCCCTGCCACGCCGTCGCCATGCCCGTCTGGTTCCGCGCCGTCGTCACCGCAGCGACCCGGACGACCCCGACCCCGGACCATGTCCCTCCACCGACCTGCCACCGGATCCCCGAGATCCGCCGGCCTCACCGCCGGCCGGCCCGCCCCCGAGCTCGTCGTGGATGTCCTGCACGGAGATCCCGAGGTGCCGCAGGAGGGCCTCGACAGCCGGCAGTGCCATCAGCCGCGCGATGATGACCGACGCCATCACCAGGCCCCCGACCACCCCACCGGTCCCCTCAAGACCGAGGGCCTGGACAACCTGCGGCGCGGTTACGGCGATCACGACGGCCGCGACGAGGACACCGTGCAGGACCGTGCGGGCCGCGGCCCGGACATGATTGATTCTCATGGAACCCATGATCGGTGATACGAGTCCGGTGTTCTCTCCTATAGCGCTCGGCAAGATCGCATACGAGGCGTACGTGGAGGAGTACAAGGCGTACGTGAAGGCGGGCAGGGTATCGCCGGTCTCCGGTGAGCCACTCCCGGCATGGTCCTGCCTCAGTCTCGAGATCAGAAAACCTTGGGAAGCAGCAGGAAATGCCGTATTCCAAACGGTCTTCTGGTCCTACCGGAGTACCGGGATGTGAGGGTCCTGACAAAAAGGGTGTAGCCCCGATCGTCGGAGATCGGGGCTACGTCGGGGCTACGTCGTCAGTGGTTTCTGGGGCGGGAGGCGTGTGCTGCTCGGACCGCGGCCGCGTCGTACCGGGCCTCGGGACGCCCCGAGGAACCCAGCACGTACCGGAGGGGGCGGACACCCCACCGGGACAAGGTCTTCCGAGTAGACCCCAGAGACGACGTCCCCAGGAACCTAGCTATCTGTTGGTAGTCCCATTCTTGTTTTTCCATTTTTTTCCCTTTCATGGTGATGGCCCGTCGACCCTGAGGGGTCAGGCGGGCCGTTGTCGTTCTTCACTCGAAGTCGTGGCGATCCACGATCTCGGCGAGGTCAACCGTCTCTGTGAGAGCAACTCGGATTTGCTTCCTCAGATCCGGGTTATCGCACGAGCTGTACGGTCCGGTGATCTCGTTGCCCGAGAGGATGATTTCCTCGGGAAGGGCGGCCTGGATCTCGGCGGTGTAGTCGTCCACCATGTTCTGGAAGGCTCCGTTCGCGACAGCGCGCTCGCACCAGTCGGGGCCGGCGCCGTTGATGTAAGAGGTGATGACGTCGGCGGGGGTGTTGGCGCTGAACTCGAAGTCGCTGAAGTGTCCGTACACGGTTCGAGTACCCATGATGTCCTCCGTGGTGGTTGGTGTTGCCACTATTATGCCTCACGTGAGGCACCATGGCAAGTCCACCACTACACAGAAAGGGCCCCGGTTCTCACCGGGGCCCCTCCACCTCCCCCGCTTACGCGGGGAACACCTTGTACGTCCGTGCCTCGATCAGAGCTCTCCACGGATTACCCCCGCGCGGGCGGGGACAACGCGGTGACGGCAGCGGTGAACTGCTCCATCTCCGGATCACCCCCGCGCGGGCGGGGACAACGCCAAGACGACGCGGGAGACCTCCTCGGTGACGGGATCACCCCCGCGTGGGCGGGGACAACACTACCCAGACTACCCATTCAGTCATCAGGTCAGCCGGTGGGCCGGACCCTGCCGAGCTTCCGGCACCCGATGGGGGTGTTATCCGGGGACCGGACGATGCCCTCGGGATAGACCAGATCGGTCCGCTGGGACTTTGCCTCGCAGGTCATCCTGGACACGATCAGGATGACACCGGGCTTCGGGGCCGGCAGATCCGTGACAGTGGAGCTGAGAGATCTGACAACGACCTCGACGTCGAGGTCGTTGACGTCGTCGTGGAGAAAGCCATCGGTGTTCTCGATCGTGGTGACTCTGGGCGGTGGACCGTCTACGGGGTAGGTGATGTTCTGCCCACCGTCGATACACAGGGTGACTTCGTGGGGCGTCAAGTTGCGGAAGGTGACTTCGCTGGGCTTCAAGTTAAAGACCATGGTGGTCTCCTTTTGTGTGGGTCGGGTGGTTTCGTGCTCGGCTAGGTCGTGGGCCTGCGGCGCCTGCGCGCAGCCGAGCTGGATCGGTCAGCGGCAATCGGCGACTGACGGCCGCGTCACAGCGAGAACACCCTTGATGATCTTGTCGAGGGGAATACTCTCGATCACGGACTTGACGTCGCCAACCGTCGTTTCGTAATCATCGGGGTCGTTGTAGACGACGTCTCCGACGAGACGGACAAGAGCCTCGGTTTCGAGAACAGGGCATTGCCTGCTGAGGGCGTAGTCGCACGCCGCCTCGTAGGCGGCCACGATCGCACGAAACTCGACGGGGCTGGCAGATCCTGCGAGCTTCTTTTCCACAGTCTCGGCGATTGTTGCCGACCCGGTAATTGTCTGCCAGGTACACATCTGGGTGGTGGTCATTGGTGTCCTTCCTCGGTCGTGGTGTGCGTGTCCTGCCTGGTCGTGATCCAGGTGCCACCTGCGTGGTCAGGACCCAGGCGTGGTGGGAGTGTCTCCCCCACTGATGTAACCATGTCATATGTTAGCCAGTGAGGGGGGTACCTATCGTGGACCAGCACCTCACACGCCTCCAGGTCGCCCGATCTCCTGGTAGGACGCCGTGGTGTGCTGCGAGTCGGGCCGGGCTCAACTCGACGAGCCCACAGGTCGGACACCGCCAACCCGGCTGCTCACGGGCCGGCGCATCGGTGAAACCCTCGTAGGTGTAGATGACACGACTGCCGTCGGGGTTGATCGTGGTCAACCTCGTGTACTCCTCCGGGAACGGCCCATGCCCGTACTGCCAGTACCGGGCCTGGGCCTCGGCGTCGTTTCGCTGGGCCAGACACGCGACGAGCTCACCGGTATGTGTCCGCTGATCGTGCAGGGACAGATGCTGGCCGGCGATGAGGTCCTGGAGTGTGCCGGTGGCGCCGCAGCAGGGGCACCGGCACGGGACGTCCTGGACGTCTTGGTCCTCGAACAGCGACAGCTGCTCAGGCATCGGGGTCAACCAGCCCGAAGAGGTCGAGGCCCTCCACCGCCTCGACGACGATCCGGATGATCTGTTCCGCGGGGACGTCGCTGTCCTCCGCGAGGATCGGCCCGGACGACGCGATCCGGACCTGGCCGGAGAGACGCCAGGCAAGGATCCGGTTCACGTAATCCACCAGGCCCGAGGTGATCTTTGCGATTTCGTCGTGGAACCCGAGTTCTGTCTCGTTTGCCCAGGTTCGTACGTACGCCTGCAGGGAGAGGCCGATCCGGGTGGGCCAGGTGATCTGTGTGGTGGTCATGGCAACATCGTATCATACGTTTACGGTGTGGGAGGTTCTCACCGCCGCCCGGAGCCCCTCCGCCAGACCAGCCACCAACGCCACCGGCACACTCGCCCGCTCACACTCCCGACACCGACCCGCCGGCTGCCCCGGATGCTCCGGACACTCCGGCGGCCCCACCGGTGCCCGCACCACGAGGTCCCCGGCCCGCAGGCCCTGCACGTACCGGACCACCGCCCCCGCCCCAGCACCAGCCCACCGGTGCGCCTCACAGGACCCGCGCAGCGCCCTGGACGTCACACCGGCACGGACGAGGGCCGTCACGGCCGCACGTAGCGGCGAGGAGGCCAGGAGAGCAGGGGAGAGATCAGGCCTCCCCACGCCCTCGACCACGGCACGGAAGGCCGCTTCTTCTTCCGGGCGATCCTTCCTTCCTCCCTCACCGAGGTCAGGCCCTGGTGAGAAGACAGCAGGAGGGAAGGAAAGGTTTTTTCTACCCCCAGTCTCTACCCCCTGTAGGAGGCCTGGTTGACCGACGGCTGGCTGACCGACGGCTGGTTTCCCGTCGTCGGTGTGACCTGCACTGATACCAGGCTCCCCCTGGGAGGCCTCCTGGGAGGCCTCCTGGGAGTTTCCTCCCCATGTGCTCCCGTCCTGAGGAGTTTCCTCCTGGGAGTTCCTCCCCCTGGTGCTCCCAGGAGATGAGTTCCTCCCGGGGGAGTTCCCTCCCAGGGGAATCTCGTCCTGGGAGTTTTCTCCCTGGGAGGCCTCCCGTAGGGGGGTGTCCGACAGGTCCCACCCGGTGCGGATTCTCCCGAGGTCGTCCCGGGACCGGGTTCGCACGAGGTATCCGGCGGTCTCCAGCTCTCGCAGGGCCGTGCGGATCGCGTCCCGGCCCTCGGCTCCGGGGCGCTCGCGGGCGAGCTGTTCGGCGGAGGTCCGCCAGTCCAGGGGGCGGGACAGGACCGCGACGAGGATGCCGACGGCCCGGTAGGACAGGTGTGGGTCCTGGAGGGCTGCTCGCTGGAGGACGGCGACGGTGTCGCCGGTGAGGGCGCTCCGGCGGATCACAGGGCACCACTCGCGATGATCGATTCGCGGTTTTCATCACGTTCGTATACTCTTGTCATCACACACCTTGTTTTGGTAGTGGTCTGGCCCCTGTTGGACGCGGGGGCCAGATCTGTTTTGGCAGACGCTGCTATGCCCATACTAGGTCATATGCGCACACACTCAGACGCCGGGCGTACCGTCACCATCACTCTCCAGGGATTTCATAGCCCCGAGCTCGCAGCACTCCTCCCCGACGCCCTCCTGGACGTCGCCGAAGTGCACAATCTCCGCGTACCACGGCTTCACCGTCCGATCGATCCACTCCCAGGCGGCATCATCCGCCGGGCACAGAGACGCAGACGCAGCCGACGCGGCCTCCGAGGACGATCCTCCGCCAAGCTCGTCCTGCGCCCCGGACAGTGATGGCCCCAGCATCCCCAGGATCCGATCAGCCAGGGCCGCGGCCTCGTCCCGGGACAGGGCGTCGTCCCCGCCCGTGGTGCACCCGGTCCGCTGCGACGGGACCGGCACCCACCACAGCTCCTCCTCGGTCAGATCCGGGGTCCACCGATCCGGGAGGACCACGGCATCCTCGGTAACCGCCGGCACCGGCTCCGGCTCCGGTAGGACCCAGGCCGCCGTGAGCTCGTCCGGTCCGATCCGGTGCCGGGGCTGCCGGAGCGCGTCGGAGACCCAGGCCACGACGAGCGCACCCAGGCCCCCGATCACGCACCCGACGACCAGGGCGACCCAGATCAGGCAGAGGGCGTACAGGGCCGTGACGGCGATCTCAGCCATGGTGTCCCTCCTGGGGGGTGTCCTGGAGGAGGGCGTCGAGGACCCGTGCGACGAGCACGGTGTCGACGGGCTCGGTCACCAGCATCTCGTTCGGCTTGAGGGGCAGCCCCAGAGGCTTGGTCTTGGTCTCGCCGGCTGGTAGCCGGTCTGCCAGGACGTAGCCCTGGCCCAGGCCCTGGTCGGCGTCGGGGATCCCGCTGGCCGGGTGGTGGCCCGGGCGTCGGACGTGACGTCCGGAGCTGGAGGGCCGGATGGCATGGAACAGCAGCCATCCTGCTCCGGCGGCCACGGTCCGGGCCAGGACGATGACGAAGCGGGTGACGATCGCGACGATCAGCCAGGCCCCCGCGAGCGCGAGGGCAAGGACGACCCAGTGGGTCGTGTCCCTACTCATGGAGCAGGTCACATTCCTTTAGGACGGCGAGGTGCTCCTCAATGACTATCTGTAGGTAAGCGGTAATGGACCGCCGATCCTTCTTGGCTGCGGCCAACACTGCGGCGTGGATTTCGGATGGTACCCGTACTGTGATGACTTTCATGTGCTCTGTCATGCTGACATAGTACATCATTGTGCTAGCATGCTTGGTGTGGACTGAAAAGGGTGTGCGCCGCGATGACGGCGCACACCCAGGTCCCACAACCACCACGAAAGGGACGAGAGCATCGTCCCACACGAAAGGACGACGCAATGTCCTACCTCATCACCCTGGCCATCGCCTTCCCCCTGTACTTCGTCATGAGGCGCCTGGACTTCGGGCGCCTGTCGTCCCAGATCGTGGCCGTGGGCGGCCCCGGGATCGGGATGCTCTCCTCCTGCGCCTGGGAGGCGCACCCGCTCGCCGGGATCGGGACGCTCGTCCTGCTGTCCCTGGCAATGGTCACCGTTCTCTTCGTCGTCCTCTCGACCGAGATCGACGACTGATCATGACCATGCTTGCTGCGCTGGAAGCGCTCATGACCGCCGGCCTGATCCTGATCATCTTCAGGACGCCGACGACAGCCCTCGGCTACGCGAGTATCGCTGCCCTGACCGTGCTGTGGGTACCAGTGATGGCCGGCTTCACCACCATGGCCATGGTGTATTTCGCGTACACAGACAGCTGCCGTTCACGCGTCACCGGGACCACCGACCCCGGCTACAGGAAGCAAGGACCGGGCGCCGTCCTGATGACGGTCATCGGAGTCGTCTTCCTCACGATTGCAGTGATGATCGCAGTGCGATTGCAGTGTTGATCGCAGTGTTGATCGCGTCTTCCCATTGAACAAGTAGGCCGCCGGGCGTAGCCCTCCAGCATCGCCCGGCGGCCCCCCTCGCTCCCACGAGAGGACACAAGCATGACACCGGCAACTCTTCTTCTGAAGATCGCCGCAGCACCAGCAGCGCCCGAGTGGTCCTGGGACTGGACCGTCCCACCCTCCGCCGCCGTCATGTCCGGCTGTGCAGCCCTGGCGCTCGCGGCCGTCTTCGATTTCTTCGGGGTCGGCCCCGACCACTGGTGCGACCGCATCGCGGCCATCCTGGTCATGACCGGACTGTCCCAGCTCCTCGTGTTCGGTCCCGGACGGACGAACGTGCTCCTGCTGAAGCAGCTGCACATGCACGCCGTGTGGGCAGCCCTTGTCACCGATTTGATCGGGCTCATCGCCCTGGCGTTCCTCGCTGGGAGCCTGCTCCCCAAGAAGATGAGGCCGAAGGTCGGTCGCATCGCCCGCTTCGAGCTGAAGCGGAAGAACCAGAACGCCCGCTTCAATCCGAAGGTCTGGGTCCTGCCGGCATTCGTGGGGGCTTTCCCCATGACCTCGGGTGTCATCGGAGCCGTCACGTACCCTGTGATCGCTCTCCTGTGCAACGCCGGGAGCGCAGCAACGTTCTTCCTGGTCGGTTACTGATGAGCCGCCAACGACAACGTCGGGCGATCGTCCTGGCCGCCGCGCTCATCTTCGGTGCCGGTGTTCTGGCCCGCCTCGGCGAGCGCGCCGGTGACGTCCTCTGGGACACCCGGTACGCGCCCTACGCGCCTACGGCCACGGTGGATGCGCCGTGAGCTGGCTCCAGGCCCTCCGGGACGTTCTCCCGGCCGAGGAGCGGGAGGGGGGGGTTCACCCCTCCCCTCCCCCACCGGCATCGGCCCCCGAGAGTGCCCCCACCAGGGGGAATGGGGGGTTCGCTCGCCGTCGTGAACCCCCCAGTGAACCCCCCGCCGTGAACCCCCCCACCCCCGTGGATCCCGTGGATGAGGCGTGGTGGTCCCGCCGCCGGATCCTGTGGGCCACCCGGGGCGGGGACGTCGTCGACGCCACCACCCTCATGATCGCTGACCCTCGCCACGACGGCGAGCGCACGACGCCGTACGTCCTGGTGGCGTCCGGGTGGGACCGGGACGACGTCCTGGAACTCATCGAACCCGCCCCCGAACCCACCACTGACGAGGGCCAGGACGACCAGGACGACGAGGACCGCGAGCGCGTGGGCCTCGACGAGCGGGTCCGGTGGCTCCTGGAGCGCCTCGACCAGGCCCCCCTCGACGCTCCGATCGTGGTGGCGCGTCTCGCGCACGCCGTCCGGGAACGTTTCGCAGGAATGTCGGAGTCCACTGCCCGGCGGCTGGCCCGTCAGGCGCGAGACATCAAGAAGAAGACCGAGGAGACCGAGGAGACCGAGGATGAGTGACCCCTATGACCCTGGTGACCCTGGTGACCCTCAGGGTCACGACCCCGTGACCCCTGACCCCCTGACCCGAGTGACCCCCAAGGTCACCACCCCCCTGACCCGAGTGACCCGGATGACCCGTGACCTGAGTGACCGGGTCACGCCCTGGATCATCGCGGTCATCGTGATCTTCACGCTGATGCTGCTGCAGCGGGTCATGACCCCCCGTGACCCCGTGACCCGTGACCCCGTGACCCCCACGGTCACGGTGACCCCTGACCCGGTGACCCCATGACCCCCCCCGCAACCCCCCCCAGACCCAGGGTCATCTCCCCGGTCATGGCCGGGGCCCTCACCGGAGTCCTAGTAGTCGTGATCTCAGGCGACGTCTGGTCGTTCCGCGAACAGACCGACCTCGCCCGTGACCTAGCCTTCGACATCCCCTGGCTTCTCCCGGTCGTCCTCGACGGCCTGGCCGCCGCGCTCGCCGCCGTGGCCTTCGCCGCCTCCCTCGACGGCCGCCCAGCCCTCGGAGCACGACTCGGCACCGCGCTCGCCGTCACCGCGAGCGCAGCCTCGAACCTCGCCGCCGCCGCCCTACGCCTGGGCACCGAGTCCCCCCGAGACCGGATCGCGCTCGCGATCGCCGCGGGAATCCCGGTCGCGGCGAACCTCGCGTGGGAGGTCATCCTGGGGGAGCTGCGTCGGCAGGTCATGCGGCGCCGGGGTCTGCCGGCTCCGGTGCCGGTCCCGTGGCCCAGGGTCGTGCGGGTGGTCCTGGCTCCGGTGTCGACTCTTCGGTCGTGGAGGAGGGTTGTGCTGGGTCTGACTGACCCTGCGGGGGGTCATGTGGCCGGTGACCCGGTGACCCGTGGCCGGGGGGTCAGTGACCCGGTGACCCCCCGGGTCGTGACCCGTGACCCGGTGACCCCCCGGGTCAGTGACCCCCCTGACCCCCGTGACCCGAGTGACCCCGTGACCCGTGACCCGGGTGACCCCAGGGGTCACGGCCGAGTGACCCCCCCTGACCCCGTGACCCCAGGGGGTCAGGACCCAGTGACCCCTGACCCCGTGACCCGTGACCCCGT
>Ga0307445_10000091_pt1 | contig 38454 bp, 34 predicted proteins | sample SalMarSW160330MG_FD_202147 | JGI IMG/M metagenome (GOLD analysis project Ga0307445, IMG submission 202147) | Salt marsh sediment microbial communities from the Plum Island Ecosystem LTER, Massachusetts, United States - SW1603-30 | ecosystem: Environmental > Aquatic > Marine > Intertidal zone >... | reverse complement strand
AAACTCCGATTCATCCAGAGTGGGTACTCCCAAATGCTTTGCCTTTTGAAACTTCGAACCTGGGGAATCCCCGACAACAACATAGCTGGTGTTGCTGCTTACAGAGGAAACAACCTTCCCTCCAAGGTTCTGGATGAGGTCTGTCGCTTCTTCTCTCGTAAGACGAGAAAGTTTCCCTGTCAAAACAAACGTCTGGCCACCTAAAGCCTTTCCCCCCTCTCTTGGTTCCTCTCGTTCGACAAAATTCAGCCCCGCTTCTTTTAATCTCTGGATGAGTTCGACATTTTCCGTCTGCTTGAAGAAAAAAACGACACTTTCGGCCACCTTCGATCCCACATCTGGGATAGGGAGCAATCCTTCGTATCCTGCCTTTGACAAGGCATCGATGTTCTTGAAGTGACCGGATAACGCATGGGCTGTCCTTTCTCCAACGAATCTTATACCTAGAGCGAAGACCAAACGCGCGACTTCTCTGTCCTTGGATTTTTCGATCTCTTCCAACAGGTTCAGCGTGCTTTTTGGTCCCATTCTTTCTAGCTTTATCAGGTCTTCAGGCATCAAGTTGTATATATCCGGGATGTTCCTCACAAGGTTATTCGCGACAAGTTGATCGACGATCGCATCTCCCAAGCCTTCGATATTCATCGCTCTCCTAGAGGCATAATGAAGGAGGGATTCCCGTAATCTTGCTGGGCATGAGGGATTCATACATCGAGAGACCGCCTCCCCTTCGGGATGGAAGACAGCGACATGGCAAACAGGACAAGTGACTGGAAAAATGAAAGGGCGTTCCTTTCCTGTTCGCTTCTCCTTAATCACAGAAACCACTTTGGGGATGACGTCGCCGCTTCGTTCGACAAGAACCGTGTCCCCGATCCGGATATCCTTTCTTTTGATTTCATCTTTATTATGAAGAGTAGACCTGCTGACCGTTATGCCCGATAGTTTCACGGGTTCTAGAATAGCGACTGGGGTCAACGCTCCAGTTCTTCCAACCTGAATCAAGATGTCCTTTATTTTTGTGGTTGCCTGCCTGGCTGGGAATTTGAATGAAATGGCCCATCGGGGGAACTTGGCTGTGCTGCCCAGGAGTTTTTGTTGTTCTGTCGAATTCACTTTGATAACGATGCCGTCCACATCATAATCTAAGCTCTCTTTCTTTTCGCGCCATTCTTCATAAAAGCCAAAAACGTCTTCCAGCGAGGGACAAAACCTAGAGTGGGGGTTTGTTTTCAAATGAAATTCTTTTAAAATATTCAAGTTTTGCCATTGACTATCGCTCTCTTCTCCGTCAAGAAAAACAGAATACAGAAACATGTCTAGATTTCTTTGTGCCACATCTTTAGGATCGAGCATGCGGATCGATCCTGCCGCTGCGTTTCTGGGATTGGCGAATAGAGGCTCCCCCTCTTTTTCCCGTGCTTGATTGATCTTGAGAAAGGATGAAAAGGGCAGAAAGATTTCGCCTCTGGCTTCGACATTTCGGTTTGTCTCTATAGAAAGGGGAAGACTTTTTATCGTTTTGACGTTAGCTGTGACGTCATCCCCGCGGAGTCCATCCCCACGGGTAATAGCTTGAGAAAATGCCCCGTTGCGGTAAAATATGGCAATACCCAACCCATCGATTTTGAGTTCTGCCACATACTCGATCTTTTCTGAAGGGATGATCTTCTTGATCCTTCCCTCGAATTCTCTCAATTCGTGCTCGTTGTAGCTGTTATCCAGGCTGAGCATGGGGGAGGTGTGTCCGACAGATGAGAATCCATCGAGAGCTTGTTCCCCGACTCTTTGTGTGGGAGATTCTGGTGTGATGAGGTCTGGAAACTCTCTTTCTAGTTTTTGGAGCTCTTTTACCAGGAGGTCGAATTCATAGTCAGAGATCTGCGGGGAATTATCCACATAATACTTTTTTTCATGGAATCGTATTTTTTGCCTTAGGTTTTTTATATTCTGAAAGGCGTCCTGTTTTGTTGAGGGTTTATTCATCTTTGCTCCCCTCCTATTTTAAAAAAAACAGAAGGAGAACACAATTTTTACGGACAGGAGGCGGAAAATTCTAACCTATTGGATGCCCAACCGCTGTTTGGTTCTTTCGATGAGCTGTTGAAATCCTTCTAGTGCCGCTTGCGTATCGGCTTCTAATTTTTTGATGGTTTCCTCTTCAGTTTCGATCTGCTTGAGCATGGATTTCATTTCCCCCTTTTCGCCATCGGTTAAGTCTTCTTCCTCTTTCTCTCCGAACTTATCGTTGAAGGCTTTGGTGAGGTCTTCCAGTTTTTTAGTCCGCTGCTGGAGCTGCTGGACATTTTCGTTGTACTTCAAGTCTTTTTTCGAAAGGAAATACAGGCTTTCCGCCATTTGCATGGCTTTTTGCGAATTCGCTTCGGAAAGAAAGCTAGCTTCCAACAAATACTTCAGCGCCTCATCGGTAAAGGAAGCGTTTTTCTCGGCTTTTTTTGCCAGGATGATCCCCATATTAAAAGCGATGGCGCCGCTTTTCTGTTTCATATAGGCCATTTTATAGTTGGATAGGGCTTCTTCGGTTTTCCCGTTTTTGTTCAAGGCATTGGCGTATAGATAAATGCTGGCAAAATCTTTTCCGTCGGTGGCGGCTATTTTAAGAGCTTTTTCTGCATCTTTATAGGCTTTGCCATCATAAAGAGCTTTTCCCAATTGCTTCAAGCTGGGTATGATCTGTGGATTTTTCAAGATGTTATAAGCCGTTATGTAGGCGTCCACAGCCCCGCTGTAATTTTTTGTTTTTTCAAAGGCCTGACCCTGGATGTATGCTCCAGCACCTTGAAGCTGGTTCCAGGTGGCGGCCGGAGCAATGTCTGAATTTTTGTTGGCCTTGGCGGTTTCAACGATCTGTCCGGCATAATTACTGGCTTTGGGAAGATTTTGCCCCTGGTTCACATACATGCTTGCCACCATGGTGAGAACCTGGCATTTTTTCAGTGCATCCAAACCGCCGAGTTCAATTGCTCTTTCTCCGTATTTGATCGTTTCTTCAGCTGTTTTTCCGCTGTATTGAAGAGTACAGAGTTCGGCGCTAGCAAAATTTTCATACTGGGCTCCAGGATTATTGCTGACATAATCTTTCAAAAGCTGGGCTTTCTGATTAGCGTCTGGTGTTGTCATCGCCTTGATGTAGGTATCATTGTTGTTTTGAGCGGGCAACAATGAACACAGAAAGACAAGGAGGGAAAGAGCTGTGATTGCTGTTTTTCTCATTTTCAACCTCTCATAAAATCTGTTGAATAATAGCTATCTCCAAAGGAAATGTCAATACAACTTTAGAGAAATTCTACCTATATGATAGCAAACTCCGTGCCAAATTTATACATGAAGGATAAGCGCTTGGATTTTTTGGGAACTTTGGTTAGAATGTGCCTATGGATCCAGGTTCCCTTGATTTTAAAGCACGGTTTTCCCAAACGCTAGGACAAGGTCTTAGGCAGACGGTTTCTCTACAGGATCATGCCCATTTCAAGGTCGGCGGACGAGCGGACTATTTTTTTGTCGCTACCTCCCTCCCAGATCTTATCCAAGCTGTCCTTTTAGCCAGACAGCACAAAATACGCCATTACATCATTGGGGGTGGGTATAACCTGTTGTTCGACGATGATGGATTTCGCGGTCTGATCATAAAGAACAGTGTTCTAGGAATGGAAAAAAAAGGTGCGGCAAAGATCGAAGTATGCTCCGGAACGCCCATACGGGAATTGGTTGAGTTTTGCGTTGCCCAAACCTTGGAAGGATTTGAATTTTTGGCAGGAATCCCGGGGACTGTTGGCGGGGCTGTGTTCGGGAATGCGGGAGCTTTTGACCGAGATATCGGAAGTTTTTTGGCTGAAGCTCTCATTTTAGATAACAGAGGGGAACAGGTTCACGTGGACGGGGATTATTTTGCCTTTGACTATCGCCAGAGCCGATTGCGAACCAACCGAGACCTCCTTTTGAAAGCCACATTTTTGCTCCAGAAAGGCGACCGGCAAGACATAGAGGAAAAAATTGCAGAGAATTTGGCAAAAAGGAAAAAAAAGCATCCTCCCTGGGATGTGGCATGTGCGGGGAGTTATTTCAAAAACCCTGTGCTTCCTGACGGGAAAAGGATTCCTGCCGCTTATTATTTGGACAAGGTGGGTGCGAAGAGTCTGAGCTTCGGGGGAGCGGCGGTTTTTGCCGATCATGCCAACTTCATCGTCAATCGACATGCTGCGACCGCCAAGGATATTTTGAGTTTGGCCCTGGAGCTAAAAAGCCGGGTGAAACAGGAATTCGGGATCGAGCTGGAGGAAGAAGTTATTTACCTCCCAGCAGAACCTCCATCGACTTGAGTTTATCTGCAGAAAGTATTTTTTCTCTTTTCGCTATCTGGAGCGATCGATGGGCTATTTTAATGTAAAGCTCGCGCAATTCAGAATAATTTCGCAGTGCATCCAAATGCTTTGCGATAGTTACTTCATCTCCTCGGACGACAGGACCTGTCAAGGCTTTGCCTGCGCTAAATTTTTTTACATTTTGTAAAGTTCCTTGCACCAGAGGGTACAAAACTTGAGAGGCCTCGGAATTTGTCAAACCGCCATGTGAAAGCAGTTCTGTGGCTGTGTCCAGGAGCGTTGTCAGGAAGTTCGAAGCTATGCTGCAAGCTATGTGGTAGAGTGGCTTATTTTGGGCTTCGAGGATGATGTGCTTGCCGCCCAGTTGGCGAGTGATTCCTATGGCCAATTGAAGCGCTTCCCCCATGCCTTCAAGTCCGAAGTAGATTTCCTGAAAGGCGTTGGGATCTGGTTTTTTCTCAGGAAAAGATTGGACGGGATGTATGGATGCGATCAAAGCGCCGCTCTCTTCCAGAGGAATCAGGCATTCGGTGGTGAGGAGTCCGCTGCAGTGAAAAAAGAATTTATCCTGTCCGACGATATCAGAGCTGGCCAATTCTTTGGCCACCGCTTCGATCGCATCATCGGGCACTGTCAGGATGATCCACTGCCCTTGCCGAGCGGCATATTGATTATCGTTCCCATACTCTCCTTGGCCGATCAGTTGTTGGCTTTCTTGAGCTGAGGAAAGGCTTCTGTCGGAAAGGGCTGTAATTCGGTGACCTTTTTGAGTAAGAGCATAGCCGAGATTGGTGCCCAGTTTCCCAGTTCCGATTATGGCGATATCACTCATCTGAGGCCCCGAAAATCTCGAGCCAATGATCCAGGTCGAGAGGGGATAAGGTAATATCTTCCTTGTTCATGGATTGGGATTTTTTGTGTTTTATTAATGCCGTTTTCAGCATCTTATAGAAATCCTTGCAGTCGAGAGCTTTTGCCCTGTTAATCCTAGCAAAAGATTTGATCTCTCTGTCAGAACTCACCACATAAAAGTGCCTCAGGTCAGTCTGTTTTTCCACTAACTTTTTGATGACTGAGTCTGCCGATTCATCGATATCCGGCCAGAATATGGAAAACTCCTTTCTCCTGAATTTTTCGCCGACCAGATCAGGATCCTGCGGGCCGTCGAAAACCAGGATAATTTTCGTTTTTTTTGTCGATTGGAATATGGCTAGCTGTGCAACCAGTTTACGCTTACTCGTAGGATCGAATAATTCCAGAGAGGGGCTAAACCCGATCAGGTTGCTGCCGTCTATTAAATATGGCATTTTTCGAATTGACGCGCATGATTGTTTAGGGGGAGAAAAAGCGCGTTTTTCGAGATGATAACTAGAGGTTGTACGTGTCCCCTGGTTTGAGGATGATGACCTCGGCCATATCTCCCACCCTTTTCTTGAACTCCTCGGGATCCGCTTCGACGATAGGAAACGTGCCATAGTGAATCGGGATGACCTTTTTGGTTTGTGTGAACTCGACAGCCTTGGTTGCCGATGGTACTCCCATGGTGTAACGATCTCCTATCGGGAGGAAACTCATGTCAGGGCCGAAAAATTCCCCGATCAACTTCATGTCATAAGTCAATCCAGTGTCGCCTGCATGATACAGGGTTTTGCCGTCGAGTTCGACGACAACACCCGTCGGAGCTCCTTTTTCGGCGGAATGCCAGGCTTGGACCATATGGACTATCACCCCATTCGCTTCGATCGTACCGCCGATATTCATCCCTTCGGCTAGTATCCCTGCCGCCTCTGCCTCGACAGCGATCTCATGGATTCCAACCAAAATCGCTCCTGTTTTTTTACAGATATCGAAAGCATCGCCCAAATGGTCACTATGGTGATGGGTTACGATGACCACGTCGGCTTGAGTGATCGCGTCTGCGCTTGTGGAAGCCGCTGGGTTCCCCGTCAGAAAAGGATCGATGAATACCGTTTTAGATCCCCGTATTTTCACTGCAGAGTGTCCTAGCCAAGTTATTTCCATTTTTTTCTCCCTCCTAATAAATATTTTTTAGCCCATCCTCAAAAGTAAGGGAAGGGTGGGTTGGCCCGAAAAAATCATCCAGGAGGCCAGGTCATGCGTCTTCCACCCAAAAGATGGAAGTGGATGTGAAAGACCTCCTGCCCGGAATCTCGGGCTGTGTTGAGAACGATCCGGTATCCTTTCTCATCGATTCCTAGGTTTCGGGCGATCTGACGAGCCTTGAACAGGATGTGGCTCAACATATCTTTTTTTTCTTCGGGGATGCCGTTCAGGGAAGCGAAATGCTCTTTGGGTATGATCAGAATGTGGACGGGGGCTTGTGGATTGATATCGTTGAATGCCACGATTTGCTCGTCCTCATAAATCAGTTCAGATGGAATATCTTTGGCGACAATTTTACAAAAAATGCAGTCCACCATGTCCGCTCCTTTTGCTCGTTGATCTTTCAATCATTAAGTCTCTCGATATTTGCACCGAGAGATTTAAGCTTTTCTTCGATATTTTCGTATCCTCTGTTGAGATGTTCGGCGTCGGTGATGATCGTCTCTCCGCTTGCTATAAGCCCTGCGAGCACGAGTGAGGCGGATGCCCTCAGATCTGTGGCCAGAATTTCTGCTCCTGAAAGCGGAGATTTTCCCTTGACTATGGCTTTATCACCAGTGACCTCGATGTTAGCTCCCAACCGCAACAATTCATTCACATGGGAAAATCTCCTATCGAAGATAGTCTCTGTAATGATGGATGTTCCATCGGCCTGAGTCATCATGACCATGAATTGGGCTTGCATATCTGTTGGAAAACCGGGATAAGGGGAGGTCGTGATATCTTGTGCCCTGATCGTTTCGCTCCCTATGACACGCAAGGCATGGTTATTGATTTTTTCGATATCTGCGCCAGAAAAGCGCAACTTTTCGATGATGGTACCCAGTTGAGCGGGAAGAACATGAGTCAGCACGATATTACCTCGAGTCAAAGCACCAGCGATTAAAAAAGTACCCGCTTCGATTCGATCGGGGATGATCTCATGGGTAGCCCCTCCCAGTTCTTCTATCCCTTTGATGCGGATGGTTTCTTCACCTATTCCGTCGATTTTTGCCCCCATCTTGATTAGAAGCTGACAAAGATTTCCCACCTCTGGCTCGAGGGAGCAATTCTTCAATACGGTCTCACCGCGGGCAAGAGAAGCGGCCATCAAGATGTTTTCTGTTCCCCCAACCGTTTTTTTTTCGAACTCTATTTCTGTGCCTTGCAGTTTTTTTGCTTCAGCTGTGATGTAGCCGTGCTTAAGGCTTATCGACGCGCCCAATTTTTCAAGTCCATGGATATGAAGATCGATCGGACGGGACCCGATCGCACATCCCCCGGGCAAAGAGACCACGGCTTTTCCGTGCCTGGCAAGAAGAGGCCCCAGAACGAGAATGGAAGCTCTCATCGCCCGGACAAGCTCATAGGACGCTTCTTCAGAGAGTATTTTTTTTACCTGAATGGACAAAGATCTTCGTCTGATGTTGTAGTCTGCGCCGAGCTCCTTTACCAATGTCAAAATAGTGAAAACATCCTTCACCAGAGGAATATTCTTCAGCCTGATTTTTTCTTTGGTTAAAAGAGAAGCGGCAATGGCAGGAAGAACGGCATTTTTGGCCCCACTGATCTTGACTTTTCCTTTAAGCTGGAGGTCCTGATTTCCACGAATCCTGATCTTTTCCATGTAAAATCATTCTAGACCAATACACACTAAATTTCAACAATTGGGGGCCTCTGTATGGAGCGTCCTCAATTATTTTAGAGCTTGGTCGAGGTCAGCGATCAAATCATCCGGATCTTCGGCTCCCACACAAAGCCGTATCATCTGGGGTGGGACATCGGCGAGTTTTCGGGCTTCTTCCCCTTGCTGAAGATGGGTCGAAATGGCGGGGATGGTCGCGATGCTCTTGATCCGGCCCATGTCGCCGGCTCTGAAGATGATCTGAAAACGGTCGAAAACGCGCCGGGCGTTTGATGGAGGGCCCTCCACCCTGAAGCTCATCAAATGCCCGTAGCGGTTAACTTGGTTTCCTGTTCCATCATCAGAATCTACGAGTTTCATGTATCGTTTTGCCAGTTCGTGAAATGGGAACTGAGGGAGTCCGAGGAAATCGACCTGGTAAACCTTGGGGTGATGGTTCAAAAATTCGGCGACTTTCTGGCAGTTTTGGCTGACGAGGTCCATTTTTGAACGAAGTGTCCGCAGATCATTCAGTGCGAACATCGCATTGACTGGAGAAGCTGCCGGTCCGGTATCCCGGAAAGGAAGGAATTTTACGTATTCGGCGAAGCTTTCTTTGAATAGAGGATTATCGTTTTTGATCTTTGTGACGATGGGATTTTGGCTGATCAGCGCTCCACCTATAGCCAGGCCTCCGGAAGTGATAGATTTGCTCAGGGAGTGGATAACGATGTCTGCCCCGTAAGCGAGCGGCCGCATCAGGGCGGGCGTGGCGCAAGTTGAGTCTATAATGAACGGAATTTCCCAAGAATGGGCCAAGTCCGCCAATGCCTTGATGTCGCAGAAAGCCTGTTGAGGATTGCTCGGCGATTCGGTATACAAAAAACGTGTGTTTTCATCGATCTTCGTTTTCCACTCTTCCAGGTCTTCCGGATGGACCACCCACCGGACTTCTATCCCTCTTTCCAGCATTTTTCTTAATGAAAAATGCTGGAATGTACCGCCATAGATCTGGATGGAAGAGACAAAATTGATCTTTTCAGGGCCGGCGTTCTGTTTAACCAAAAAAGGATCGACAGCCAGCATGATCGCGGACATGCCGGATGCGGTCACGACACAGGATGTCTCGCAGCCTGTTTTGTATCCCTCGAGAAGGGCAAGAACCCATTCCAGGTAATACGTCGTGGGATTGGCGAATCGTGTGTAACACCAAGTGGGAATGAGATAGGCCAGTGCCGCTTCTAATTCGTCTGAATCCCTGTAGGCTTGAGCTGCTGCAAGATAGAGCGGTTCGATCACCGCTCCTTGATTCTGCTCCAATGCTTCCTCGACCGTGTACAGTCCGTGCACAGCTATGGTGTCGAACTTGAGTTTTTTAATCCGTTCCAGCTGTTTTTTTTTCTTCTCCAGGTTTTTTTTGGCGTTTGCAATGTATTTTTTTACACCAGGACCGTATTCTTTTTTGTCCGACATGTTTTTCTCCCCTTTAATCCAGCTTGCCCTTCGGCCTGTCTCCTGCCCTGTATCTTTCGATCGTTCGCCGCAGTCTTTTCACCCCTTCGATGATCTCCTCCCTGGTCGGAAAGGAGAAATTGATCCGCATCGTGTTGTACTTGCGAAGTCCTTCCGGATAACAAACCTCACCGGGGACAAAAGCCACCTTTTCTTCGATGGCCAAATAAAAAAGATCCAGCGTGTTCAATTCTTCGGGAACCGTTATCCACAGGAAAAGCCCTCCTTCCGGTTTCGTCCATGTCACTCCTGTTTCTTCTGGGAAATTTTCGTCCATGGCTTTGAGAAAGAAATTGAGTTTTTCAGAATAATAATCCTTGAGGGTCTGGAAATGGGCCGCCAGGTCATATTCTTTCAAGAAAGTCGTGCAGATGTCTTGATTGAGCTTGGGTGTATTGAGGATATTGGATCCTTTGATGAAAATTAGCTTTTTGATGACATCCGGAGGGCCGATGTTGAACCCGACACGGATCCCAGGACAGAGGATTTTCGAAAAGGTGTACAGTCCGATCACATTGCCCTGGTTTTCATCCAATGAATAGATGGAGGGAAGGTTTTCTCCTCTGTAGCGAAGTTCCCTGTAAGGACTGTCCTCCAGGATGGGGATCTTGTGTCTTTTTCCAAGTGCGAGAATCGCCAGCCTTTTTTCCAGGCTCATCGTGATGCCCGAAGGATTCTGGAAATCAGGGACCAGATAGATGAATTTGGGTTGCTTGCCTTGGCCCAAAAGGTCCTGAATCCCCTTATCCATGCCTTCCACATCCGACCCATCTTCCTGGATATCTAGAGCAAAATATTTGGCGTCTTCCAGCTCGAATGCAGCCAGCGCACCCCCGAAAGTCGGGAGGTCGGTAACGACCACATCTTGAGCATCGAGGAACAGTCTTCCCGTGAGATCCAATCCGTGCTGTCCGGACGTGGTGATCATGATGTTTTCCGGTCCGATGAAGATATCGTCAGTCTTGAGATACTCGATGATCGCTGCGATCAGTTCCTTTTCGCCTGGGATCGGGGAATACTGGAGGACGGCTTCGTAATTGTCTCTGATAGCTATTTCGGCAGCCCGTTGGATGAGGTCGACAGGAAAAACGTCACTGGATGGAAGTCCGCCAGCAAAAGAGATGATCTCTGGATCCTTCAAGTAACTGAGCATTTTTCCGATGACATAACCCTCGAAATCTTTCATGATATGCGCGAATAAATTTTTCATGTATTTATCCTCGACAAAAATTCCTTATTTTGCCCCTGAATGTCCCCATTAAGTCTTTGCAGAGTACCGGTCCGGAGCATCGAAAATATCCATGACCTGAACGCGACTCAGAAATGTTGCAGAATGCTCCACTCCTTCAGGTATGTAATACCAGTCCCCCTTCCGGTAGATCTTTGTATCCCCCCCGATGGTCAGAGACATCTCTCCTTCGAACACCACTCCCCACTGGCTGCAGTGGGAGTGTGGAGGGACTTTGCCCACAGGTTGGATATCGAACAAAACGATCTGTTTGTCTGCACTTTGAAATAACCAGCCCCTGACTCCCTCCAGAGGGATGTCGATTTCCGGGAGATCCCTGATCATCTCGGGATAAGGGGTCCCATCCCATTGATCCATTAATTCTTTCATTTTTTTTCCTTAAAAAATTGATTTGATGTAACCCCCATCCACCTGGAGCGCGACTCCTGTGATATAACTTGCTGCTTCCGAGCAGAGGAAAACCACAGCGGTGGCGATCTCGTACGGACGGCCCAACCGTCCCATCGGGATGATTTTTTCGATATTCTGGAAGAAATCTTGAACAGAACCCTTTCCCGCTTTTTCGAAAGACTTGGCCAGGTTTTCAACCCGTTTTGTTCGTGTGTACCCCGGACAAACCGAATTGACTGTTATACCATAGGGGGCAAGTTGTGTAGATAGAGATTTGGAGAATCCTAGGACACCTGCCCTTGCCGTGTTGGAAAGGATAAGGGTGTCTATGGGTTGCTTCGCCGATACAGATGTCAAATTGACGATGCGTCCCCAATTTTGCTTTTTCATAGCCGGCATGGTCTCGTAACAGAGGTTAACCGTGCTCAACAGGTTCAGTTCCAGGGCTTCGCGGTAATCATTCAAGCCAACATCTTCGGCCATTCCGGAGGGAGGACCACCTGCATTGCAGACGAGGATGTCGATCGAGCCGAATTCTTCGATCACCCGTTTGACCAATTTTTTTATCTGTGATTTATCCGTAACATCTGCTGCCTGTGCGATGACCTGTCCTCCTGCCCGATCAGCGATTTCCTTTTTTGTCTTGAATAGCTCTTCTTTGCCTCTCGCGCAGATGGCCACGTTCGCCCCCTCTCTTGACAGCTGGAGAGCGATGGCCTTTCCCAAACCGCGGCTGGAGGCCGTCACGAGAGCTGTTTTGTCTTTGATCCCTAGATTCATGGAAATTCTCCGTTGAGGATGGGACTTTTAATCCTTCTTTCTTCTATGGGACACTTTGGCAAACAAAGTCTCATGTCCTCTTGCCATGATTTCTTTGGCATCCTTGTCGCATCTCACACATTTGAAATAGATGACATTCCCTATCAATTCTGCCTTTTCATTTCTTTCTTCATCCGAGATGAAATATGATTCCATCGTATCGAACGGACGTGACTCCCCATCGCTTTCATACTTTATGGTTATATTTCTTCCGGCTGCGAGGACTTTATGGGCATTTTCGGTCCAGTTGAAATCTACCATCCCGAGATCAGGGTTTATCCTGAGGTGAGCAGCCAGCGAAACATCTAGCCCCGAAGCCTGCATTTCTTCGCTGCACTGGATAAATGTTTCGTCAGTCGCGGCATTCCCGATGTTGATCTCATAGATGGGTGTCGTCCCGTCCTCTCGGAGGTATTCTTTGAAGATATTCATCAACATCCGGAGCTGAACTGCATTTTGTGTGGAAAGCAACATAGAGATCTTAAAAGATAGGTTAGGAATTTCTCTAGCGTAATAGCATGCTGCAACGATCGTGGACCAACTGGGATTAAGAAAAAAGTTGGCGCCCGTTTCGAGGGCAGCTCGAGTGATCCCGTCCAGGTAGACAAGGTGATTGTTGTTTCCGACTTCCACTCCTCCCAGGTTGCCGAAAGGAGTCCCCATGTTTTTCAGGATGATCTGACTTATACCTCCGCCCAAATCTCTCCTCTCGAAAGTTTCCCCTGTCACGTCTTCGATGCGTGCGAATCGTTCTTCCGGGAGGGGTGTTCCCAGGAGATTTGTCGTGCAAAACTTGCTGGCCCCGAGCAGGTTCTCTGCCAGAGCGAGCGTCGTGATCAAATCCCCGCCATACACATAGGTTTCTGTCAGCCCGACCACAGAGATCATTTCTGTCGGGAAAAAAACAGCGCCGTTTTCCGCAATGTCCTTGATGGCATAAAAAGTCGGGCGAGCGCCCTGAAATCCTGAGACTTGTGCCGTGCAGATTCCCTTCTTGTTGAAGGTCAGCTGGTTTGCTTCGATGTAGTCTTCGACCTTTGCAAATTTTTTAACATATTCTTCTGATTTTTTCACGAGATCCCCGAATCCCTTTGCTTCTGCAATCATTTTTCTTGTGTTGTAATCCTGCATGGATTCGATTTTGTCAGAAATGGCTTTTGCGCCTCCGTAGGATTCCAGCAGCGCATCCATTGCCTTTCTATCTCTGTTGGATAAGAGTTTATAATGCATACGTCCTCCTCATTTATGATGGTGTGAATTATCGGGATGGTCGAAGTCGGTTTCTTGAAAATATCCCATTGAGGTCTTAGATTGTATTGGAAAAAAGCCAAGGCTTCAAGCCCAAATTGATATTGACTTAAATATACCCTTGTGTTATTGATTTTTTCTTGACATTAAGTATTAAAACTGGATTATTTACGAGTCGAGATTGCTGCGGCGGCAAGGCAGCGGCCCATGAAGCTGTATTTGTATACTGCAAATGGGCTGCAACGAAGTCGAAGTAGTGAGATCGACTCGCCCGAAGGGGAAAAAATGCCGATAAATAGAAATAGATTGATTTTCATAGAATATCCGCCAGGATTTTCTGCAATATCTGGAAAACTTCCTGATATTGCAGGGATAGTGATGAGTATCGGCATTTTTTATAAATAATTCAGGTTCTATTTTTCCCAGGAGGTTTATTATGCGTTTACTTTTTATCGGTTTTGGCACTGTCGGACAGGGACTGGCTGAGCTTCTCATAAGAAAACAAGGATTGCTTTCGAAAACATACGGTTTGGATACCCAAGTTGTCGGGATCTCAGATAAAATAAAAGGCAGCGTGTATAAGCATGATGGGATAGATCTTAGTGAAGCCCTAAATAAAACCGGTGGAGGGGGATCGTTGTCGGATCTGCCAGGAGAGAAATTCGATGGAGATGCTTTGGATATGATTCAGCAGGCAAAGGCCGATGTGATGCTTGAGGCCACCTACACCGATATCGAAACTGGGGAGCCGGCAACATCGCACATCCGGAAAGCCATGGAATGCGGTATGCATGTTGTCACCACGAACAAGGGCCCAGTTGCCCTGCATTACAAAGAGTTGAAAGAATTGGCAGATGCAAAAAAGGTCCGATTTTTGTTCGAGGGAACGGTCATGAGCGGAACGCCCCTCATTAATTTCATTCGGGAAAATCTAGCCGGCTGCGATATCAAGGAAATAAAGGGGATTTTAAATGGAACGACGAATTACATCCTGACACGGATGGAGGAAGGCCTTTCCTATGAAGAGGCGCTAAAAAAGGCGCAGGAATTGGGATATGCCGAAGCTGTTCCGGATGCGGATGTTTTAGGATGGGATGCTTTGGCAAAAGCGACGATTCTGGCTAAGTATGTTTTTGGGGCAGAAGTGAAACCCTTTGATTACCCTTGCGAGGGGATTACCGGTATCACGGTTGCCTCGATAGCCGAGGCCAAGGCCAGAGACAAACGGTTCAAACTGATCGGCAAGGTCTGGCGTGACGGGAACATCGTGAAGGCAATGGTTGCTCCGGAAGAGATCGATCTCACACACCCGCTGGCTTCTATCATGGGAGCCACCAATGCCGTCACCTTCACGACCGATGCACTGGGGGATGTGACTGTCGTGGGACCCGGTGCAGGGAGAGAAGCCACCGGATACAGCATGCTTGTGGACCTGATCGCCATCGGAGGTCGAAAATGAAAATGCTGCTCAACGGAGAATGGGTAGACAGGGAAGAAAAAATCGAGGTTCGTGATCCTTATGACAATTCCGTTATCGATACGGTTCCCAGTGCCACTGATCAAGATGTGGAATCAGCCTTGGAAGCATCGGTGCGCGGATTCGAAATTGCCAAGAAAATGAGTGTATTCGATAGAGCCCAAGTCCTTTTCAAAACAGCAGCGATCGTATCGGAGAATCTTGAGGATTTTGCGGTGATCATTGCGCGGGAAGGATCTAAAACCATCCGCGAAGCTCGAAAAGAGGCCTCCCGTTGTGTCAATACTTTGATGGTATCAGCTGAGGAATCCAAGCGTATACTTGGGGAGACCATCCCCTTCGACTCCTTTCCCGGAGGGGAAAAGCGAAGAGGATATTATTATCGGTTTCCAATAGGGATTGTCCTGGCGATCACGCCGTTTAACGATCCTCTCAACCTTGTCGCTCACAAACTGGGCCCGGCCATTGCCGCGGGAAATTCTGTCATCCTGAAACCTGCCACCGTGACGCCGCTTTCTGCGTTGAAGCTGGCAGAGGCATTCCTGAAAGCTGGCCTGCCTCCCCTGGTTCTTCAAGTGATCACAGGATATGGCAGTGTAATAGGGGATCCGCTGGTGAAGGATGAACGGGTGAGGATGATCTCATTCACAGGAGGTATCGACGCAGGAAAGCGGATTTCCCGGCTGGCGGGGATCAAAAAGATCGGGATGGAACTGGGATCCGACTCTCCCGTGATAGTTTGGGAAGATAGCGATTTAGAGTGGGCGGTGGAATCCTGCGTGTCCGGCGCTTTTTGGGCCGCCGGACAGAACTGCATCGGTGTCCAACGCCTGTATGTTCACAAAAATATCTATCAGGATTTTCGGGACAAATTTGTGGAGCACACGTTGAAATATAAGATCGGGGATAAGCTGAACGATGAAACAGATATGGGCCCGATGATCAACGAAGATGAAGCCAAGCGGGTGGAAAACTGGATAAAAGAAGCCCAAGAAAAAGGAGCTAAAGTCCTTGCTGGCGGAAATCGACAACAAGCTCTTGTGGAACCGACGGTGTTGGAGGATGTACCCGAAAGTGTGGCGATCCACTGTGAAGAGGTATTCGGCCCGACAGTGAATCTGTATCCTGTGGATAGCCTGAATGAGGCAGTCAATAAAGCGAATGCTCTGCCGTTCGGCCTTCATGCTGCCATCTTTACCCGTAACGTCGATATTGCCTTCAAAGCAGCCTATGATTTGGAATGCGGGGGAGTGATGATCAACGATTCGACCGATTACCGGCTAGATTCCATGCCGTTCGGCGGGGTCAAATATTCTGGTTTGGGGAGAGAAGGGATCAAGTTTGCCCTCCAAGAAATGACCGAACCCAAGGTTATCTGCTTCTACCTCCCAGAAATATAAAATTATAGGCCTTTTTCCGATTAGGTATACCCTCCGCTCTAATGAAGATTTTTTGCGCCATTCCCTCACCGCTCTTCTCGGCGGCGCTGAACTGCGCCCGTTTATTCCAATCTTTTCTACCACAATTTTTGTTCCAATGATTGTTCGCAGCTCTAATCGTTTAGAATAGTCGTGCTCAATACAACACCGCCGTCTGACTTCGTCAGATTCCCTCGAAGAACGGTAGGATTAGTTGGGTGGGGTGGGTTGGCTTCAATGTCGCTACAGGTATCCCTAATCAAAATTCATTATATCTGTTTATTCTGCGGATAGGAAAGTCTCGACGAATCAATAAAAAAGGGGTAGCGGAGATTGTTATACTCCACTACCCCTTGCAGTTTCTGTGTCGTTAATTCAGCTTCAGTATTTTACTTCTTGACCTGTTCTGCGATCCATTCGGACGTGACGCTCTTGGGTCTTTCGATGGCCAATCCCAATGCTCTGTCCCAAATCAGGGAGGAAAGAACACCGATGGCACGAGAGGCGCCGAAGAACACCGTGTAGAAATCGTACTCAGTGACACCATAATGAAGGAGCAGTACGCCAGAATGGGCATCGACATTGGGCCAAGGATTTTTAGCCTTTCCTTGCTCTTCCAGTATGGGAGGAACGACATCGTACAGTGCGCTGACGACCTGGAAGATTTTATCATCGCCCAGGTGTTTCAGCGCGAAATCGCGTTGTGCCACATAACGGGGATCGGTCTGGCGGAGAACGGCGTGGCCGTATCCAGGTATGACCTGGCCTGAATTCAATGTATCCCAGCAATATTTTGTGAGCTGTTCCTTATCCGGAACGCCGCCCAGTTCATCCATCAGGTTCATGACCCAACGGAGCACTTCCTGGTTGGCCAATCCGTGTAGAGGTCCAGCCAGCCCGTTCATGCCGGCGGAAAGTGAATAGTAAGCGTCTGAAAGGGCAGAACCGACAAGGTGGGTGGTATGGGCAGAAACGTTACCGCCTTCATGGTCGCTGTGGAGCACGAGATACAGCCGCATCAGTTCCTTGAACTCTTCTCCCTCGATTCCGATCATGTGAGCGAAATTTCCGCCCCAGTCCAGTTTGGGATCGGGGGGGATGTGCTCGTTGTTCTTGTAGCTCTTGCGGTAGATGTAGGATGCAATCGCGGGGAGCTTCGCCAGCAGGTTCATCACGTCTTCGAACATGGGATCCCAGTACTCCATCTTGCTGATGCCTTCTCTGTATTTCTGTGAGAAGATGGAGTCTTTCTGGAGAGTGAGAATTCCTGCTGCGAACTGGGTCATCGGGTGGGTGTCATTCGGAATGGCTTTGAGAACATCGATCAGATAATCGGGAAGTGCGCTGCGTTTACGCCATTCATTTGTGATCTCTTTGACGTCTTCCTCGGTGGGTAATTCACCGGTCAGAAGGAGATAAAAGATCCCTTCCGGAAGAGGTTCTTTGCCGCCTGGAGCCTTGGGTAATTTTTCCCGCAGCTGAGGGATGTTGTAACCGCGGAAACGAATGCCTTCGAACGGATCAAGAGCCGATGTTTCTGTCACCATGCATTTCACACCGCGCATTCCGCCGTATGCTTGGGCAACGGTCACATCAGAGATCTTGACATCCCCATAATCTTTGAGGTGGGTTCGAACTTGATCGCGAACAGGGCCAAGTTTGGAAGCAAATTTTTCCTTTAATGAAGCCATAAAAATTCCTCCTTTAAGAATTAAAAAAAACCCTCGATAGATTCGATGGATAAAGAATATATCATTGAATAATGGTTGTGTCAATTAAATTTGAAATATTGAAAATATTGAATATTTTTCCAGTTGAAAGCGTATTCCTGTTGAAGAAAAAGCGGGGCATATTCGTTAAATCAGTTGACTTTTTTGCCCCGAAAAAGTTAACTATTGGAGAATCAAAATATTTCTGAAAATACACGAAAAGGAGAACACATATGTCCGGTTTAGTGATTGTGCTCATCATTATCGGGGTAGTTGCCGTTGCTGCCGTAGGAATCTACAACGGCTTGATCCAGTTGAGAAACCGTGCGGACAATGCCTGGGCTCAGGTGGATGTCCAGCTGAGAAGGCGTTATGATCTGATTCCCAACCTGGTCGAAACGGTCAAAGGTTATGCCGCACATGAAAAAGAGACCTTCCAGAAGGTGACCGAAGCACGTACCGCAGCCATCAACGCGGGAACGGTCGCCGAGCAGGGAAAAGCCGAAAACATGCTGACAGGGGCCTTGAAATCGCTGTTTGCCGTAAGCGAGAGCTATCCCGACCTTAAAGCCAACCAGAATTTCCTGATGCTTCAAGAAGAACTTGCCGGGACTGAAGGAAAGATCGCCTATTCCCGTCAGTTCTACAACGATACCGTCATGAAGTTCAACACCAAACAACAGGTCTTCCCCTCCAACATTATCGCCAGCATGTTCGGTTTCCAGGAAAAAGAGTATTTCGAGATCGAAGAAGCCGAAGCCAAAGAGCCTGTCAAAGTCAAATTCTGATCCTGACGCTCTCTTTTAGGATCTAAACAGCGATCCGATGTACGAACAGATCACCCGCAACAAATGGAAATCTTTTTTCCTCATCCTCTTTTTTCTTTGCCTGATCTTTGCCATCAGTTGGGCATTCGGCGAGGTGACAGGGTGGGGAACCCAAGGGTTGATAATCGCCGGGATTATTGCTGTTGCGATGACTTTCGGTAGTTATTATGCCAGTGATAAAATCGTGCTGGCTATCAGCCGTGCCCGTCCGGTGAAAAAGGAAGATTATCCCTACTTATACAATGTCGTGGAAGGCCTGGCCATCGCTGCCGGACTTCCCAAACCCCGGTGTTATGTTATCGATGACACGGCTCCGAATGCCTTCGCATCAGGGCGCAACCCCGAAAATTCTGTGATCGTGGTGACCACGGGATTGCTCCAAAAATTGAACCGGGCCGAACTGGAAGGGGTCATCGCCCATGAGATGTCCCACATAAAAAATTATGATGTCCTTGTCCAGACGCTGGCTGTGGTCATGGTGGGTGTGGTCGCTCTCCTGAGCGATTGGACCCTCAGGACTTTTTTTTGGGGCGGGGGCCGGAGACGGTCGAGGGACCGGAGCAGCGGGGGTGGGAATGCGGCGGTGATCTTGATTGTCGTGGCTCTTGTGCTGGCGATCCTGTCTCCGATCATTGCCCAGCTCCTGCGGCTGGCGATCTCACGGAAGAGGGAGTTTTTGGCGGATGCCAACGGTGCTCTGCTGACGAGATATCCGCCAGGATTGGCATCGGCGCTCAAAAAACTCGCTGCGGATACAGAACCCCTGGAGGCAGCCAACAAGGCCACCGCGCATCTATATATCGTGAATCCGCTCAAAAATATCAAAGGTTGGGTGAACAAGTTGTTCAGCACCCACCCACCCATCGAAGAACGCGTTGCCGCATTGGAAAAGATGTAGGCGATCTCATCGGGATCTTTGAAAAGAGTTGAAACGAAGAGGTGTTAATATTATAATTGGAATCCCATTGGTGGGGTCGTAGTTCAGTCGGTTAGAACGCCGGCCTGTCACGCCGGAGGTCGCGAGTTCGAGTCTCGTCGGCCCCGCCAGATATCTCCTGCAAAACTTTTATTATAAATAGAATAAGGAGTCAGGGACGATGGGTATTCGTTTTTTTGTAACTGGCGGCACTTTTGATAAATCATACAATGAACTCACAGGAGAGCTCTACTTTAAAGACTCTCATCTCCTCGAGATGCTGAAACTGGGACGGTGCAAGGCTGATTTTCAGATCCGCACGCTCATGATGACCGACAGCCTGTCCATGACCGAGGAGGATCGTAATATCATCCTTCACAACTGTCAAAAAGCAACAGAAGAGAGAATCATCATTACCCATGGGACCGACACCATGGCCGAAACAGCCCGACTCTTGGCGAAAGCAAATATCAAAAAAACGATCGTCCTCACAGGAGCGATCGTACCCTACACCTTCGTCAGCTCGGACGGATTGTTCAATCTGGGCAGTGCCATCGCTTTTGTCCAAACACTTCCGCAGGGTGTGTATATCGCCATGAATGGAAAATGTTTCGAAGCAGACCGGGTGCAGAAGGACAAAAAAACCGGCGAGTTCGTTGACATCCGTTAATCCCCTCCTGTATTTTGCTTTTCACATCGATTCTGGTATATATTTTACTCAGGAAGATAACCGTTTTTGGATGTCCTAAATGCAGATCACTCTATCCCAGAACCTCAGCTACTGTGTCGGTGTCAAACGGACTCTGACCTTGGTGGAAGAGCTTCTGGCAAAAAATCCAGATAAGTCCTATTATATGTTGGGAGAGATCGTCCACAACGAACATGTTATCAATGACTTAAGATCTAAGGGCTTACACTTCATACGCGATATCCAAAAGATCGAGAACCAGGGAATCGTGATTATTCAAAGCCATGGCGTGTCTCGAGCGATACTGGAAAGGCTCAAGGACAATAACATCGATTATGTGGATGCCACATGCCCTATGGTTTGTGTGATTCACAAACAAATAAAAAAACTGGAGGAGCAAGGATATTTTCCCGTTATCATCGGCAAAAAAGGACATGATGAGGTAAAAGGGATTGCCGGTCAGGTCAATCGGGCCTTGATTATCGGCAGACCTGAAGAGGTGAGCCCTGGTTTTTTTCTTGAAAAAGAAAAAGTGGGCGTTGTTGTCCAGTCCACATTCATTCGGGCAGATGCACTCACGATCCTGGAAAAGATAAAAGAGTTGGGTCCCGAAGTTAAATTCATAGACACCATCTGCCGACCCACTACCGAAAGACAGGCGGAAGTGAAAAATATCGCAGGCAAGTTTGATTACATCCTGATCATCGGATCCAAAACTAGCGCTAACACCCAACATCTTTTTTCCTTGGCCAGTGGCAAGAAAAGCTGTGTTTTTTTGGTCGATGGTCCTGATTCGGTTAAGGATATGACCATTTCAGAGGATGCGACCGTCTTTATCGCCTCAGGAGCATCCACACCCATGGAATTGATTGAAAAGGTCATCTCGATTTTAAAGCGGAGGAGAAGGATAGGCAGAAATCAACGTAAGCCAGGATAGAAAATGGACTTTTTCGAACGCCAAAGAGAATCGGTAAAAACCTATATAGATGTGTATCTCAAGGAAAAACGACGAAAGTTTGCTTCGGTAAATCCCTGGGGCGAGGATGCTTTGGAAAAACTCACTCCGTTTGTAAAATCAGGAAAGATGCTTCGGAGCGGGTTGGTTTGTCTGGGTTATGAGATGTGCAGGGGGAAAATCTCTCCTGTTATTTTTCCCGCAGCAGCCGCAGTTGAATTCATCCAGACCGGTTTGTTGATTCATGACGACATCATCGACCGCGATAAATACAGGCGGGGCATTCCCTCTCTTTTTTATCAGTATGCCCAGCGTGGAGAAGAGGAGGGAGTGGCTGATCCGAATCATTTCGGCCAGGGGATGGCTATTTGCCTGGGCGATATTGGATTTTTTCTCGCTTTCGAGCTATTCTCGGAGCTCAAGGTTGCCAGAACTGTCAAGGAGGCGATCATTCGTCTTTGGTCACAAGAGCTCAGTTATGTGGGTTTGGCCCAGATGCAGGACCTGTTTTTCGGCGAAACGAGGAGAGAGATCAAGGCCGAAGACATTTTGCGGCTCTATCACTTCAAAACTGCCCGGTATTCCTTCTCTTTGCCGTTGAAGACCGGTGGTTTACTGGGAGGTGCAGACCCGAAACGGTTGGCCGGTTTAGAGAGGTGTGGCCATGCCTATGGATTGTTGTTCCAGCTCAAGGATGATGAACTGGGACTGTATGGTTCTGAAAAAGAGTTGGGGAAACCTGTAGGATCGGATCTTAAAGAGTGTAAAAAGACCCTCCATTATTATTATCTGCGTCAAAAAGCGGGAGCGAGGGATGTGAAACGTTTCGAGACAATTTGCGGGAATGACAACCTGTCTTTGGGCATGATTCAAGAGGTCCGGAACATGATGAAAAAATACGGGGTGGATAAAATCATTGTCGACAAGATGAATAATTTGCAGAATGAACTGGAAAAGGAGATCTCCGGATTGGATATCCCGGAAAACTATCGGGATACGCTTTACAAGCTCTTAGATTTTTCGCTGAATCGGAGAATATAAGAATCGCTGGAATTCCTTGGATGATTATCTCATTTTTGATAATTTGTGCCTGATGATCCTGAAAATATCTTGATTGTGCACTGCAAATACAGCCTCCCGTCCTGTTGTTGACTATCTATCGTTTCCTTGATATCCTTTTTCCGGATGTTAATGGGATAACAAAGGGAGAGTGTGATTCTCAGATGGAAGAGTGATGAAAGATAAAGACATCGCGCAGGCTGTGTTGTTAATCATCGAGGAGTATGACAGTGTCCTCAAAAACACATCCAGGCGCTCCTTGATCGTTCCTGAATCCCGGCTCCCTCACAGCAAAGAAGTGATAAAAAAAGCGATCAGGGCCGCTTTATCGGCGGTTGATGAACAAGATAAGAGAGAGCAATTGAAATCCGCTTATGTATCTTTGGCGAATTTTGTGTCCGATAAAGAAGCCAAGGAATTGGAAAAGATACCCCCTGGCCTTTTTTCTTTTTTGGAAATGGCTGAAGATAAGAAAAAAGAATTCCTGCGGGAACGCTTTAAGAGCGGGCTTTTGGGAGATTATGAACATGCCATGAAAATCACCCGGAAAGTCGCTGGAGAGCAGAAACGGCTCAGAAGAGATATGGAAAATTTTTAGGATGCGAGTCGGAAGCCTCATAAAACTCAAGCCGGAGTGGGAAGAACGGTATATCATCCTGCACAAGCACACCTTTCCTGGCGTGTTGGATCGAATCCACAATTCCAACATACGGAACTACTCCATTTTCTTGAACGAGGGGATGTTGTTTTCCTATTGGGAGTATGTCGGGGATGATTATGCTGGGGATATGGAAGAGATTGGCCGGGACGAAGTTACGAAGGACTGGTGGAAGCTGACCGATCCGATGCAGGAACCTCTGGTGTCGTGTAAAGATGGGGAATGGTGGGCGTCTATAGACGAGATCTTTCACTGGATCGAAACAGATGCGCCGAAAGAAAAAGCGAGAAGGATGGCCCTTACAGCGAGACTTTCAGATGGCTCTGGGGATCGAGTGATCGAATCTTTAAAAATCGCCTATCCGATCCTGGTCGAAACTTCGGATTTGAGAGACATCAAGAGCTTTTCGGTATATCACAAAAATGGATGCCTCTATTCTTACTTTGAATTTTCAGATGCGGATTCGGGAGCTGACATTCAGAAACTTCAGGCAAGCCTCAAAGTGGAAGACGAACTGGATTGGTTGCCGATGATAGAGGTTTTTCATACCGGTTGATATCGATCAGCAAACAGTGACTTCCAAACCTGTGGCGCTAATGTCGTATTCGAAAAAGCGGGCCAGCGGGTTTGGCGGATCTTTTTCCAATGCCTTTCTTGCTGCTTCCGCGTCTTCGGGGGATTTGCCCACCACCAGCAAAAAGCCCCCTCCGCCTGCCCCCAGGAACGTTGCCCCGATCATATAAGGTTTGAATCTTTCGATGATTTTTTCCATCACAGGATTGGAGGAATCCGGATCGATTTCCTTTTTTAAATGTAAGGCTTTGTCGATCAATTCCCCGAAGCTTTGTATGTCCTTTCGTTCCATGGCATCGACCAGGAGAGGAGGAAAAACATGAAGTTTGCCCAGGGTGTCCATCGTCCTTCGGTTCCGGTCCAAGTAATGGCCCACGATATTCCGCAAGATATTTTTCGCCAGGCGTCTCATTCCTGTGTAGTAAAGAAGTGTTTGTTCCCTGTTGGTCACCGGATCCAGCACATCGGGTTTGACGGTTTGGATTTTGGGATCCGGCACAAGGCCCGGTTCTGTGGTGATGATTTTCACTCCTCCGAGAGTGCCGCCGATCTGGTCCTGCCACCCTCCCCCAGTTGTCAGTTCCTGCTCGAGCTGGAGCACCAGGTTGAACAGTTCCCGCTGCGTCGTCTCTCTACCGATCAATCTGTTGATGACCGACAACAACACGGCACCCATGATGCTGGATGTTCCCAATCCGCTCCCACTAGGGATGGCGGCCAATGTGGTCAATTCGATGCCGCCACCAAAATGCTCGAGCATATCTTCGAGAGTTTTTATTCCCTTGGGCCAGGTCACCTTGTCCAGCGAGAATCCCGAGAGAACGAGCGCAGCTTTTGCCAGGCCGAACTCGCTGGTGGCCTTCCGGTAATCCATCAAGTCTTCAAAATCTCTGATGATGACTCGCAGCCCATGATCGATCGATGTGATCCGAATCACGGGCTCGTCCACCACCCGGGCGTACACATGGATCGGAGGTTGGCCGTTGAGATTGACAGCAGCATTTATCACACAACCTCCCTGTTCCAGGGCATAAGGCGGCGTATCTGTCCATCCTCCTCCCAGGTCCAGACGGGCAGGTGCCCGGCCCCATATGATGGCGTCCGAGCGTACAGCACATCTGGGATGGCTTCCTGACCGGATCAAACTCCACCCGATGGTCCGGCTCATGTTTTCAAACGCACTCTCCTGAGCTTTTGCACACCAGGTCTCGGCGTCTTGAAATGCGGAGGAATCGAGCCCGGCAGAACTCAAGCGCTTTTTATCCCTGGCAGTCATGTTTGTCAAGACGGTTTGGAGGATTACGTCCCATTTTTTTTTGTCTTCAGCGAGTCCTTGTTTTACAGCTGTTCCCAGCGTGTGGGTGGCGCGTGAAAATACCAATCGATCCATTCCAGAGATTTTTTCGTCTTTGTCGATATGACTCTGTGCCTCGCCGAGGATATGACCGATCCACTCTGCCCGTTTTTTGTCATCCGAACCTTCCAAAATGAATGCCAGGTCTTCGGCTGAGAAATGGCTTTCGTGTCGGAAGATGTTGGCCCCAGATCGACGGATTTCTTCGGCTCGATTTTTCCGGCGTCTTTCGAAAAACTCGCCGAGTTGGGCGAGATGAGCCATTTCCTTCAAGCTGTATTTATCGGCCTTGTGCCATGCCCGGATTTGATCAGTCCTCGCTTCGAGAGGATTTGTCATCCAAAGCCATTCGTGGTAGTCGTTCGGGGAAGAGACAGCCGGGAAAATTTTCGCGTTCCAGAGGTTTTTTTCATCGTCAGGGAGTTTTGCGTTCCAAATGTCTTTTCGAGTAACTCCCAGCCCATTCAGCCAATCGGAAAACGGGAGATTTGCGATCGTGATGTCTTTATCGATAAAAGCTTTGAAGGAGTCATCGATGCCGTATATACGGACAAACCAAACGTTTTTCCCATCGCGATTGTGTCCTTTGATAACATCCAGGCAGGTTTTTGCCGGCATGGTCAAGGGTTTGTCCACATCCACCCCCACCACCACATTGTCTCCTTCCAGTGTCAATTCCGAAGGGATACAACAGCCTTCCACCCAGGATTTTGTGCCCAGGATCCGTCCGTTTTGATGAATGTGATTGTTCATGCTCAAAAGGGCTTCCTTGGATCTTGTGCCAAGTTCCATTTTTTTCAGTGTGGATCCGGTTTCGATCAACTGACGGGGTGTGCCAAAATGGAGAAAAGTGCACTCCTCCAGTGAATGCACACAAAAGGGGACTTTGGACATGGCATCGAAGATGGTTGCAAGAAATGATTCTGAGAGATGGGATCCGCCAGCACGGACGTTTTTCACGAAGTCATCGAAACGGACCTTTTTTCCCATTGAACAACAGATATCCCTGTAGAAGTCCAGCCCGGCTAGTTTTATCTCTTTGGCGATCGGCCCTGTCCAGCGGAATTTCGCATCTTTCCGCAGGATATTGCACAGCGTGATCAATTTTGTCGCTGTTGCTGCATCCAGTTCCATGACGCCGATGTCGAGAAGGGAGTTCCCCTGCTCGTTGATGGCCCCTTTTTCTTTCTGCTGAAAGACGGATGGCTTTTGCAGGAAATATTGCACCTCTCCATTCCTGTCGGCGCAGAATACACCATGGTTTTTTGCCTTTTCCGGTGAGATGAAACAACCCAGGCCTGTCACCCCTTTTCCCCTGAACTTCACTTCTTGAGGAGAGAAAAAGAGCAGAACATCTCCGGTTGTCACCACGATATGACCCTGGCCAGATCCAGAAGGAGGCAGCTCCCGGTAGATCGGGAATTGTCGGTCAAAGATCGTGTGCCAAAGAGCTGAGTCGGGTTTACCTGGGATCGGAGTAAAGATTTTGCCGCAGGGACCATAGGCCGGGAGTCTTCGGGAATCGCCTCCGGCATGAATGATCAGGATGCGAAGCCCAGCGAGCGTTTTTTCGATTATTTTGGGTGAAAGTCTTTCTCGGCCCGGAGTTTTGATTTCCCGGCTCAAGACTTGGAGCAGAGCGAAGATGGTGCTTCCTCCACTTCCAATTCTTTTTCCTTGAGGATCGGGAACGACCAGGACCTGGTTTATCCCTGAGAGGAGACCGAGTTTGCGCCTGAGACCGAGCTGGGTTTCGTAAAACTGAGCTTGTGCTTCGTTGGAAGCCGTGACGATCAGGTAATCCCAAGTCAAAGGATCGATGTTCATGTGCAGTTATCCTGAATGATCCAGGCTATTCGTTTTTTCGGTTGGCTTCCACTTGAGCCTTGACCCAGGGATAAGTTCGGGAGATTCCTTCACGCAAGGATATCTTGGATTCCCATCCGATAGATCGAATTCGGTCAGCGCGGAAATTGCGGGCCTTCACACCGACCGGACCTTCGATGTGTTCGACGCGCACCGTTTTTCCGGATACGTCGGCAATGACTTTTACCAGTTCGTTGACGGATACGTATTCCTGACGCCCGATGTTGACGCCGTTTTCAAGATCCGATTGCATCAGCAGGATGATCCCATCCAGGAGGTCGTCGATGTAGGTGTAGGCGCGCATCGCTGTCCCGTCTCCCCAGATCTCGATTGTTCCGTCATCGTCGACTTCGGCGATTTTTCTCGAAAGCGCGGCGGGGGCTTTCTCCCTCCCTCCCTGCCATGTGCCTTCCGGCCCGTAGGTGTTTTGGAAACGGGCCAGCCGGACTACCATCCCGAACCGGCGGCCGTATGCCATAGCCATACGTTCGGAATATAGCTTTTCCCATCCGTACTCGTTATCCGGGAGTGCGGGGTAAGCATCATCCTCCATGAGTTCCGGTTCATCCGGCTCCATATCCCTGTAAACACAGGCACTGGAAGAAAAGAAATAACGTTCGACCCCTCTTATAGCGCTGGCATGGGTCATGTGGATATTGATCAAACAGCTGTTGCGCATGATCTCACACTCTGCGCTGTCGATAAATCCCATGCCACCCATATCTGCCGCCAGTTGATAGACTTCTTCACAAGGATCGCCATCGGGCATCGTAACCGATTTCTCACAGTTTTTTTGTTCCCTCAGGTCCAGGATGAGAAACTCATCTGCTTCGGTTTTGGAAAATTCGGGATATTTAAGGTCCACCCCCCGAACCCAATAACTGTCCTGTTTTAATCGTTTCACCAGGTGAGAGCCGATAAAGCCTCCTGCTCCACAAACCAACGCACATTTTTCATTCATCTCTTTTTATCCTTTGTCCAGATGGAGAAATTTATATCAGAGGGTAATGGTTAAGTCAATTTTTGAACCATTTCTTCTTTCTTTCGTAAAAGATATAGAGTTTTGATTTTTAGAGGGTGAGTTATATCAAGAACGGTTCTATGTGTGAACATCTAGATCCTTGTTGAATGAAAAAACAAAAAATTGCGTATATAAAGTAAAAAAGTGTCTGTATAAAGTTGAAAAGCAATTCTTTATAATATACATTCAACAAACATGACAGGAGAGAAACATGTTACGAGACATCATCAAGAAAGAAATCCAAGACACGATCATGAGTCCTCGCTTTGTTTTCACCTTTTTACTCTGCACGATCCTGATCCTTCTAGCGGTGTACACCGGGATCAACAATTACCAAGCAGAGCTTAAGGAGTACAGTGCTGCGGTTGCGTTGAACCAAAAGAACCTGGAAAGCCAGCAAGGGTATCAGCAACTGGCTGGATTGGGGACCAAGATCAACAGAAAACCTCAAGTGCTGAGCACGATCGTCAGCGGGATTTGGGAGGCTGTGGGCCGGGTGGCCTCGGTCAACATCGCTTATGATCCGAACATGACCGAATCTAAATACAGCAGCAACCCGATCTTTGCTGTATTTGGTCCGCTCGATCTATCTTTCATCGTGAAGATCGTCCTCAGTTTGTTCGCCATTCTTTTTACCTACGACGCTATCGTCGGAGAAAAAGAACGAGGGACCTTGAAGCTGGCTCTTTCCAATAAGGTTCCAAGGGACAGGCTGATTCTTGGAAAAGCCATCGGAGGATTTGTCAGTCTCCTGATTCCCTTGGTCATTCCGATGGTGATCGGCCTGCTGCTCTTGATGGTCTTTCCCAACGTCTCCCTCGTGGGAGAGGATTGGATAAGGATTGCGCTGATACTTCTCGTCTTTCTTTTGTATTTATCCGTTTTCTTCACACTCGGGCTTTTCGTCTCGTCCAGAACGAGCCGGTCCTCGACCAGCTTTTTGCTCCTATTGTTCATTTGGGTTACTTTTGTCACGGTCATACCTAAAGCCGCTGTCATGATAGCCAGCCAGATCAAGCCCATTCCATCTGTCCATGAGATCACGGCACAAAAAGATGCCTACCTGCAGGAGATTCAGAAAGAAGCCATTGCCGAACGCACGGAGTATTTCAAAAACAATCCAGCTCCCAGCACAGATGAGCCGGAGGCACGGAAGAAATGGGAAGAGGGTATCAGGAAATGGGCTGAGGATCTCCAGCAGAGCCTCACCGGGAAAATCGATGAGAGAAATGCAGCCATCGAAAGGGATTACCAGGCAAAGATGCGCCAGCAACAGAGATTGGCTGTCAATCTTTCACGCATTTCTCCCACATCAGCTATGATGTTCGGCACGATGAGCCTCGCAAGAACCGGAGTGGACGAGCACGACAGATTCTTAAGCTCGGTGAGAACCTACAAGCCGATATTCACCAAGTGGATCAACGAAAAAATGATGCAGGGGAATATTTTCGGCGGAGAACAAATAAAACCCGATTTAAGCAATATGCCACAGCATGAATTTATCCCTGAAGGCGTGGGAGACTCTTTCAAACGCGTCCTCCCGGATATTATTTTGATGATCTTCTTGATCATCTTGTTTTTTGTCGGAGCCTATGTGTCTTTTCTCCGATATGATGTCAGGTAATTTAAAAAAGAGGAAATTATGCTAGAAACAAAAGATTTGACAAAACAATATGAAGACGGACTTTTGGCTTTGGACCATCTGAACATCAGGGTCGAGCCAGGGGAAATATTTTGTATGTTCGGTGCCAATGGGGCTGGAAAAACGACGGCGATCAACCTGATTTTGGGATTTATCCTTCCGACAGAGGGAACGGCTTTTGTCGAAGGCGTCGATGTGGTCAAAGAGCCTTTGAAGTCCAAGGAGCATATCTCTTACGTGTCGGAAAATGTCATGCTGTACGGCAATTTCACCGCCTATCAGAACTTGGACTATTTTTCCAGGCTGGCGGGCAAACGAAACTTGAAAAGGACCGATTATGCTGAGGTGATGAGTCGTGTGGGGCTACAAGAAAAGGCCTTCGACATGAGAGTCAAGAATTTTTCCAAGGGGATGCGCCAGAAGTTAGGCATTGCCGTTGCAATCCTGAAGGATGCTCCCAACCTGATCCTCGATGAGCCGACATCGGGATTGGACCCCAAGTCTGGCCAGGAATTTTTGGACCTGCTTCTTGAACTGAAGGGCAAGGAAAAATCGATATTTATCTCCTCCCATGATATATTCCGAGCAAAATTCATCGCTGACAGAGTTGGATTCATGCTGCAGGGGAAACTTGTGATGATGAAATCGAGCGAAGAGTTGAAGGGAGAAGACTTGAATAAACTTTATCTGGAGTACATGCACGAATTATCTGACGATGAATAAGATCAATTTGTGAAAAAGGAAGGAAAAAAGAAACGATGAAAAACGTTATAAGAATATCCGCATTGGCTTTGTTGCTGGCTCTCTCGATCCATTCTGGATACCCCCAGGAGGCGTTGCGTTCCCAACAATCCCAGACACAGAAACTCCTCACCCTTAAGAAGGCACAGCTTCAACTGGAGATGATGAAGGGAGAATTCGACAGGGCATTGAAGCTCAAAGAATCGGGACTGATCTCAGAACAGGAATTTGTGCAGAAAAGGACAGCCAATCTCCAGGCTCAAGTGGAATACCAGGAAGCTCTGATCAGTTTTATGGGAAGCGAAGCCCGGATATCCGTGGCATCCGCAGTGAAATACCAGGACAAGACAGGAAAAAAATTCGTCCGGGTTTCCCTCCGGTACTCCTCCAAAGAACTCAAGCAACTGGAAGAATTGAACATCGATGCCAAGGATCTTTTTCCGTTGGATTTTCTCAGAGAGATCAAAGATGTCTATGTTTCATTAAGATCGGAAGGGAAGATCATCTCGAATCCTTACGAGAAGACCATTCAATCCCTCGCCCTCGAGCAAGAAAAACAGGTGACTTTTCAGCTTCTGAAAGATGTGGAAAACCTGGATGTGAATATCTTTTATTCTGGTAAAGATGAAACAACGGCTGTTTATTTGCAGAAAGGCCTCAGCGCCAATATCGTGACGGTCAACTCTGCCCAATTTTCCCAGGCGGCGGACCTGGAAAGTGAGGCTACATTCGATCTGTCGTTGGAAAAATTTAGCGGTGAGGCGAATGTTTTCAGGCTCAGGATTGCCAATCTTCCCCAACAGATCTCGCATGAATTTTTGGATACCCAGACTCAAGCGCGGCTTTCCCAGATCAAGTTCACAGAAGGTGTCACAAGCATGGATCTCTCACTGAGGCTGTATCTCCCCAAGAATGCCGACGAAGAGGTGCGCATCGATCAACCCATCGAATTTTATTGTTTAGCGCTGGATGGAGAACAATCTTCCAGGCTCACCCAGTTGTTGTCTGGCTCAACCCATTTGGAGGAAAAAGATATCGATAGTCTAAATGCAGGGAGCGTCAAGCTGGAGATCATCCCCCGTGGAGTCGGTAGGATCGAAGTCCAGGCCGTCAGCCTCTATCACGAAATAAAAGTGGGGCAGGGTGTGAACATGGAAGTGAGAGTCAAAAACACGGGCACACGCCGGTTGGACAACATCCGTGTATTCACCGATTTGCCGTTGAACTGGCGTTCTGAGATTCAACCCGACTTGATTCCGTCGATCGAGCAGGGCAAAGAAGAAATCGTCGCCATCGACTTCATTCCCCCTGAAGGTATATCTGTCGGCGATTATGAGCCAAGGATCAAAACAGAGTGCATTGCCGATAACCGTCAGGTGGAGTCAGAGGATAAGATAGTCCGGATCCATGTCACAGCTAAAACCAATGTTCTGGGCATCAGTCTGCTCGTGTTGTTTCTTGTCGGATTGCTTGTGGGAATCGTGGTGTTCGGGATCAAATTAACGCGACGTTAAGCTTGGGTATCTGATATTTTTCCCTCGTAAGAAAAAGATTCCCATCCTTCCCAGAAAAAAAACGGTCGATAAAATTTGGTTTCGAAAAACATTCAATTTCGCTAAAATACTCGTTAGTGAAAGAAATATCTTTTTTATAGGAGGGATGAATGGATGAATCCGCTCCCAAACCTTATCTGGGTATGGTAATTGTATTGGGGTCTGTCTGGGGCCTTTCGGAAGCAGCTTTGGGCATGGGCCTGCGAAGCTGTGCGGCCTTTGTTTCCGGTTCCCTGATGACCGGTGCCGCACTCTTTTTTCTGGCTGCCGGGTGGATGATTTCCAAAAGAGTCTCCGGAGTGGTCGTGATGGTTCTTATCGCCTCGTTTTTTAAGATGTTCGACGCTCTACTCCTTTCCCTGCCCCTGAATCACGGCGCGATAGGCAATCCTATTTTTGCTTTTTTTATGGAAGCCGCGGCTTTTGTTATTCTTGTCTCGATTGTCAGGGAAAAGATTTTCAAAAAAACGGCAGGTCAGGCACTTTTTGGGGGGTTATCCGCCGTCCTTGCTGTAAATCTTTTTCCTTTAGTCAAGTATGCAACGGGTGTTCCTGCATGTGTGATTGCGGGAACGGGTTATCCCCTCTCGCTCTTTTATATCCACTTCGCTGTGCTAGCCTCGATGGTAACCGTCCCGCTGGGCATCTGGGTCGGTGCAAGAGTTGAATCTTTCGAGACCCGCATGGCAAAGGCACATGCAAAAGAGAGGCTAGGCCTTGTCCTTCCTCCTGTTGCCCTGATACTTTGTCTGGCCATCCTCGCAGCCTTGCGGTTGGCCTGAAACGATGGCTCACGTATCAAAGGAGGAATGAATGAGCAAGACAGTTCAGTTTGAGCTTAACGGTCGATCGAAAACCCTGACCTTCGACCAGGACCGTATGCTCTTGTGGGTTTTGCGCACGGATTTCGAACTCACGGGGACAAAGTATGGTTGTGGCGAGGGTTTTTGTGGCGCGTGCACGGTGCTGGTGAACGATGAGGCTGTGCGCTCTTGCCAGTTTCCTGTTGCAGATATCGATGGCAAGGAGGTCGTCACGATCGAAGGCCTAGCCGAGAACGGAGATCTCCACCCTTTGCAACAAGCCTTTGTCCAGCATGATGCTCTCCAGTGTGGATTTTGCACCCCTGGCATGGTCTTGAGAGCCTACAGCCTATTGAAAAAAAATCCCAATCCTACTCGGGAAGAAATCATTCTTGAGATGGAAGACAACCTGTGCCGATGCGGTGCTCACACGCGCATTGTCAAGGCCATTCAAATTGCGGCACAAAACATGGCAGGAGGGTCGAAACGATGAAAAAAGATGATTATATTGCGCTGGATTTTTATGATATCGGTCCTGGTACGACTCTGAGCCGCCGCAAATTCTTGAAGCTGATGGGAGGCGGTATTGTCATCCTTTTCACGGTCAGGGATCCCTTTTTCCTGGAGGCTCAGCGCCAGCGTGGGCAGCAACTTCCCGAGGACTTCAATGCCTTTCTCAGGATAGGTGAGGATGGCCGCGTGTCATGTTTTACGGGTAAAATAGAAATGGGCCAGGGTGTGGTCACCTCTCTGTCCATGATGCTGGCCGACGAGCTCGAAGTTCCTTTGGAAACAGTGGACATGGTGATGGGAGACACCGACCTTTGCCCATGGGATATGGGGACGTGGGGGTCGATGACCACTCGGTTTTTCGGTCCTCCGTTGAGAGCCGCCGCAGCAGAAGCCCGGGCAGTTCTTTTGGAACTGGCATCCCAACAACTTAACACCGCACCCTCTCAGCTTGTGGCTGAAGCTGGATTTATCTATCATAAATCACAAAAACAGAAAAAAGTCTCATATGCCCAACTGGCTAAGGGAAAAAAGATCGCAAGACATCTCGAAGGAAATGCTCCCCAAGAAAAACCGGACGTTTTCACCATCGTGGGCAAACCTGTTTTGCGGCTCGATGCGGTCGAGAAAGTCACCGGTCGGGCCAAATATGCAGGGGACCTACGTGAGCCGGGAATGCTTTACGCCAGAATCTTGAGGCCTCCTGCTCATGGCGCCAAGCTGAGTGAAGTGGATACATCGGGTGCAAAAAATGTCGAAGGCGCCCGGATTATCCAGGAAAATGATCTCATCGCTGTTTTGCATGAGGATCCTGAGCAGGCAGAAAAGGCGCTTCAAAGGATCCAAGCCAAATGGGAAAAACCAGAAGCAACAGTCGACGAAAACTCCATTTTCGAACACCTTCTCAAGGTGGCCCCGGAAGGAGAAGTTGTAAGCGAAGAAGGCTATTTGGCCGAGGGAGAAAAAATTTCGAAGACCGTGATCGTAAACACCTATTTGGACGGCTACGTCTCCCATGCTGCAATCGAAACCCATACTGCTTTGGCCAAGGTCGAAAGGGATAAGGCGACTATCTGGGCATCTACCCAGAATCCCTTCGGAGTCAAGGATGAAGTGGCTTCAGTCCTAGGTTATCCTCCGGAAAATGTTCGCGTAATCACGCCTTGGGTTGGAGGAGGATTTGGGGGGAAAGCCAGCAATCGACAGACTGGAGAAGCGGCAAGATTGGCCAAATTGACAGGAAAGCCGGTCCAAGTGGCGTGGACACGTGCGGAGGAATTTTTCTATGACACCTTCCGCCCGGCAGCCGTTGTGAAAGTGAAAGCAGGCATAGATGGATCAGGTCGTATGACACTCTGGGATTATGGAGTTTATTTTGCCGGAGAGCGAGGCGCCCAACATTATTATGATATCCCGCATTACCGGACCATGAGTTTTGGTTCGGGCTGGCGGGGGACACCCGGGTCCCATCCATTCGGGACAGGCGCCTGGCGGGCCCCGGGCAACAATACCAACACTTTTGCCAGAGAGTCCCAAGTCGATGCATTGGCAGCGGCAGCCGGGATGGATCCACTGGAATTCCGCTTGAAAAATCTGAAAGATGAGAGGATGATCCGGGTGTTGCATGCGGTTGCCAATAAATTCGGTTGGACTTCCGGAAAGGTTCCGAGCGGCCGTGGATACGGGATTTCCACTGGTATCGATGCTGGAACTTATGTGGCTCACATGGCTGAAGTGGAAGTGGACAAGAAGACATTCGAAGTCCGGGTGAAGAGGGTAACTTGTGCCCAAGATATGGGATTGTCCATCAATCCCGAGGGATCCAAGATACAGATGGAAGGCTGTATCACGATGGGATTAGGGTATGCGCTCAGAGAGGATGTCCATTTCAAGGGCGGAGAAATAATGGACAAGAATTTTGATACTTACGAGATCCCACGATTTTCTTGGCTTCCTGAGATAGAGACGGTCCTGGTCGAAGACCGAAATGCGGCTCCTCAGGGTGGGGGAGAACCTGCTATCATCTGTATGGGAGCGGTTATTGCCAATGCGATTTACGACGCTATCGGTATCCGTGTGTTTCAGCTTCCCCTAACACCCGAACGGATAAAAATAGCCTCGGGGATTTGAGCATTTATTCCTTTCCACCGTTTATTTTTTGTCCCGTTCTCTAATAAATCGGTACTCAGTGGCCTTTCTTGCCTCGAAATAGATCTTAGATATGATCTTGTCCAAATCTTCCGTGTTCATTTTTCCTTTCTCGAAATTGCTGACGTCTCTAGAAAATTCTTTCATCGTGTATCCTGATTTGTATTCGGGATAGCGTTCGCAGATATAGACGATCACAGCTTGGCATATCTCCAGCCTGATAAGTTCGGAAAAACTCAACCCGTATTTTTTTACCCCCCATTTGATGTATTCTTCTAGCCAATCAGGGATGAGAACTTGATATCTTTTTTGCACTGTCCCTCCTTTTTTGCTTGAGGTGGTTATCCCATAATCCAACATAAAAAGTAGTAGCATAATTTATGTGTTTTGTAAATAGTATGAACAATAGTAAAGGCTATAGTATGGCGGTGCATGGATTGAGATGATAAACGGGATTGCTAAAGGAGATGGGGAAGATTTCCATATGGAAAGATAACTGCGTAAGATGTATATTTATACCGAATGCGAAAATTTTCTGTCTGGATGGCGGTCCTGTCAGCCATGCTTTTTGGTATGGCCGCCCCTCTCAGCAAGCTTCTTCTCGTTGAGCTCAACTATTTTCTTTTAGCTGGACTTCTCTATTTGGGGGCAGCCGCTGGGCTTTTGCCGTTCATTTTGTTTCAATTCAAGATAAGCATCGATCGTGTCGATAAAAAAAATATCCTGAGGATCGTGGGTTCGATTTTGTTCGGAGGAGTCCTCGGGCCGGTCTTTCTTCTTCTAGGTTTGAAGATTGCCGATGCCGCATCCGTCTCCTTATGGTTGAATCTGGAGTTGGCGGCCACTGCTGTGCTCGGTTGGTTGTTTTTCAAGGATCATCTGGATCTTCGCGGATGGTTAGGGGTAGGAGGAGCCATACTCGCGGGTGTTTTGATAACCGTTCATGAGGGACAATCGGGACTTATGGCTGCATTGTTTATCACTCTTGCCTGTGTTTGTTGGGGGCTGGATAATCATTACACGGCTCTCATCGATGCCATCACGCCTACACAGATGACATTTTTAAAAGGCTTGGTCGCTGGTTCTATAAACGGAGCTATCGGGATCTCCTTGGCTCCGAGCTTGCCCGAATTCAAGATCTTGGGAGGGGCTCTTATCGTCGGAATTTTTTGTTATGGTTTGAGCATAGTGCTTTACATCACAGCAGCCCATAGTTTGGGTGCGACCAGGAGTCAGATATTGTTTTCCAGCTCGCCTTTTTTTGGCGCGTTTTTCTCTGTGTGGCTGCTTTCTGAGCGACTTTCTTGGATTCAGGTTGTTGCTGCTCTGATTTTGGCTATATCTATCCTTTCCCTCATTCTGCAGGAACACGCTCATGGGCACGCTCATATGGAAGCGGAGCATATCCATTGGCATTGGCATGATGACGTCCACCATGATCATGAACATGCTTCTCCAGTGCTCGGTGGTCATGTCCATATCCACAAACACAAAAAAATCCGCCATTCCCATTCCCATTTTCCAGATTTGCACCACCGGCATGATCATCTTGGATTGAAGGAGTGATCCTCCGCTTCTCTCTGGATCATGCCGATTTTGGCTTGGCAGAAATTCAGCGTCGGGAAAAAAATCCAAAGCCAAGCCTTGGTTGCGGATTCCAAGGAAACATTAGCCTGCTTTTTCCTGTCTGCTGCGCTATTGTTGGGATTGGGATCGAATTATGTATTGGGATTCTGGCAGGCCGACCCGATCGTGGGTTTGATCATCGTCGTTTTTCTGTTTCGTGAAGGAAAAGAAGCCTGGCAAGAAAATTGATAGAAATAGGGGGCGCTTCATCGGAGCACCCCCTATTTATGTTGACAAGGATTGATGGAATTCTTTATAATCCTATCTGGAGAAGAGTTGGGGGCGAACTGGATTCGACGGAGATAGTGAGGCAAAGGTTGCATGTCGAGGCCCCACCCACCTCGTTAAAAAGGTGGAACAAACTAAGTGCAGAACAACTGCCAGTTGCTGCCTAACTTATAGGCATGCCGTTTCTCCTGCATTCTCCTGCGGTGCTTGAGAGGCGTCGATGAGCAGGATAGTGAACCAGGTTTACCTTGAGCCTGCGGAGCGAAACAACATCGGGGCTGGTTCTATGGTTTTTTTCTTCTTCTTAAGCCGCAGAACGAGAAACAAGAAGAAGATAAGCGTGTAGAGACCTTTCGTTGAATGTCTTCGGACGCGGGTTCGATTCCCGCCGCCTCCAAAATTGGTATAGACTGTAGAGACAAATTGGTTAAGTTTAGAAGAGGAATCCCCAAAGTAGCAGTGGCTTTTTCTCTAATTTTTCTGGCATTAAATATTCACGGCATTTCCCAAAGCCAGCCCATCATAAGATTATCTGTACAGGACCATGAAAATTATAGCCGTGTGACTATCCAGTCATCTCAGCCGTTGAGTTCGAACGTGGAGAAAAGCGAGGCTTATGTTTTTGTGAAACTCAGAGTCAATGCTCCTCCCCGATTCCAGAGAGAATCTTTCCAGAGCCAGTTTATCAAATCTGTGAGTTGGTCGAATGGGAGTGGATCTTACACCTTGACCATCCAGACTGAACATGAAAATTATTCTCTCGACTCTTTCAAGGTACAGAATCCTCCCCGTTTAATCATCGATATCTACCCTGATGGTGAGGGAGGACAGCCAAGAGAATTCGATGTAACGGAGACAGACCGGACTTCAGTCGAGGGCCAGCGGGAAGGAATGAATCTCCAGACACCAGATCCAGAATGCATCGTGATCGACCCAGGTCATGGAGGATTGGAGGCCGGGGCGAAAGGAAAGTTCGGAACTCTGGAGAAGGATCTCACTCTGGCCATAAGCTCGAAACTGGCCGATATTGTTAAACAAACAAGGGCTTCGAATGTCGTTCTCACGAGAGATCGTGATGAGGACGTATCTCTCGAGGATAGATCGGCCATTGCCAACAATAACAAGGCCTCGGTCTTCATCAGCATCCATGTAAACGGCTCTTATCGGAAGGGGGCGGCAGGTCCAGAGACCTTTTTCCTCAGCCAGGATGCTACGGATGAGGATTCCAGGCGAGTGGCTTTTCTGGAGAACAACTCGGAAGATCTGGAAAATAGCATCCAAGCCGAAGATCAGGATGTGATCAAGATGATTCTTTGGGACATGGCCCAGACCGCTTTTCTAAAGCAGAGTAGCCAGCTTGCAGAGGAGATACAGAGCCAGCTCAATCTTTTGTG